>Ga0209296_1002160_pt1 | contig 14365 bp, 17 predicted proteins | sample S_130206_EF_Meta_FD_187319 | JGI IMG/M metagenome (GOLD analysis project Ga0209296, IMG submission 187319) | Freshwater microbial communities from Lake Simoncouche, Canada to study carbon cycling - S_130206_EF_MetaG (SPAdes) (version 2) | ecosystem: Environmental > Aquatic > Freshwater > Lake ...
AACCCCTGCGCCCCCCTTTTCGCTGTGCGTGCAGGGTCCGAAATCTGTGGAAAACCTGTGGATATGTGGATAACTCTGTGGACAACCCGAGTCTGTGGAAAAGTCTGTGAACAACCCTGTGGAAATGTGAACAACCGAAAAGACCGGGTGTGGATAACAAAACACCTGTGGAAAACCTCTTCTGTGGATAACTTCTAACGAATCGAGACGCCAATGCCACCAGGCTCCAAACCTCAACCACCAGGCAAAGCAGACCAACGCGAAACTGTCTTCAAATGGCAGCTCGCCGAAAACGAAGGCTGGCAACACGGCAAAGTCCCACCCTGCCCAAAGGGACTTTCCGCCCACGGCCAGCGCGCGTGGAAGACATGGATGAACGCTTGGTGGGCGAGCTTCTACAGCGCCGAGGATCTGCCAGGACTCCAACTGCTGGTCCTGCTGTATGACAAAGTCATGCTCGAGATCATCGACGTCACGAAGATCATGCCAATGCTGGATCGGTATGGGATCACACCGAAAGGCCGTCAGGATCTACGATGGGCGCAGCTGCCAGCAAAGGCAGCGTCAGAAACCCCGACCGCTGCTGTTCAGGATGAGATCGCTGAACGCCGCCAAACCCGCCGAACCAATCTGGCGTAGGACTTCCATGCCACTCACCAGACTTGTAGCCCCAACCGAATGGCCGACCCTCGGCTGGCAGATCATCGACTGGACAGAAAAGTATCTTTGCCACGGACCAGGAGACATCCAAGGCGAACCGTTGGTTTGGGATGAGGAGTTCTGCCAGATCATCCTTGACTGCTACCGAATCTTCCCGAAAGGCCATGAGCAGGAAGGCCGGCGCGTCGTCTCCTACTTCGGGATCTCTATGCCAAAGGGACGCGCCAAGTCAGAGTTCGCCGGAGCGTTGGTTTGCGCCGAACTCCTCGGACCTGTTCGCTTTGATGGTTGGGACGCCAACGGAGACCCAGTGGGAAAACCTGTCACCTATCCGTTCATCAGGCCCCTCGCCACAGAAGAAGGCCAAACCGGCAACACATACGGCAATGTCCAAACCATGCTCGAGCACGCGCGCGAACTGTTCCCATCGGAATGGGGTTTCTCACAGCTTGATATCGGATCCACCCGAACTCTCATCGGTAAGGGTGGCCGATTGGGTGAGGTTCGCCCATCAACCGCCGGCGCTGCTTCTAAAGATGGTGGCAAAGAGTCCTTCGCTGTCGTAGACGAACCGCATCTTTACTATTTGCCAGAGTTGCGACAGATGCACGCCATGGTCCGTCGAAACACTCGGAAGCGGAAGATCGCTCAGCCGTGGATGTTGGCCACGACCACCATGTTTCAACCTGGTCAACATTCCGTCGCCGAGGATTTGTATGACGAGGCGGAGAAACTGATGGAGCAGCAGAAAAGATCCTTTGGTTTCTGCTGGCATCACCGGGAAGGCGTGATGACAGAGTCAAATTGGGATGATGACGTCGCCCAACTGGCCTCTCTCAAGGAGGCCTACGGCCCAGCAGCGGATTGGATGGACCTTGCTGGCATGATCGAACACGAAATCCGAGCGCCAGGGTCCGTCAAAGCCGAAAACGCCCGCTACTTCCACAATCTCCGCTGGAAGGGTGACCAACGTGCCATAGATCCGGAGAAATGGGACGCGCTGGCAGCTCCAAACCTCAATCCGCTTGGCGGAGAGTTCATTGCCATCGGTTTCGACGGCTCTGACCGTGGCGAACACGCCGACGACACTGTCCTTGTCGGTTGGGTGCTGACTGAGAAGCCACATTTGTTTCTCATCAACGCTTGGAAGCGTCCAGAGTTCGCCGGCCGTGACTATCGAGTCCCTCGAGAAGAGATCCGAGAGAAAGTCACGGAACTACGCGAACAGTTTGAGGTTCGCCGCTTCGCCTGCGACCCTCCTGGCTGGCGTGAAGAGATTGACTCATGGGAAAAAGAGTTTGGCGAACGATTCGGTGAACCTGTTGTCGTCGAAGTGTTGACAAATAGACCGACTCGCATGGGTCCGGCTATTGATAGATTCTTGGAGGCAATCGACGAACAATCTTTCACCCATGACGGCTCGCCAGAACTGCGCGATTATGCGTTGAATGCTTTGTTGACAAAGTCGAAAGGCAGGTCTGATCTGCCAGCCATTGTCAAGCCTACGATTGATGCCAAGATTGACGGATTAGTAGCCGCAATCCTCTCCTACGACGAGGTCGCCAAAATGCCCCCCGAACAGCCAGTCGTCCCGTTCGCTCTTCTCGCATGAAAACCGCTTTGCTGTCTGTCATCGTTGGCATTGTCTCTTTGACTGTCGGCTTGGCACTTTCCCCGCTTCCCTGGCTTGCTTTATGTGTCCCAGGCGTCGCCCTCGTAATCGCTGGCCTCCTCAAGGATGTTGAATGAGACTTCTAGACCGCCTCCGAAGTGCCAGTGAACCAGAACGCTCTTATGCCAACGGACTCACTTTCGAAGATGTCCTCGCCATGTTCTCCTTCAACGGAAACAACTATCAAGGCATCTCATCACCATTACGCGCACCAGGCACAGCCGTCTCAGCAAACTTCCCCGGCTATGTCCAAGGCATCTACAACCAGTCGGGAGTCGTAGCAGCTGCCATCACAGCGCGCGCGTTGCTCATCTCCCAACTTCGCTTTCAATGGAAGTCACTGCTTCAAGGCGAAAACGGTCGGCTCTTCGGAAACACTGAACTCAGTGTCCTCGAGCGTCCTGGTGACCTGACTCGAGCCGAGATTCTTTACTGTGCCGAGCAGCACAACAGTCTCGCCGGAAATGCTTTCTTCTATCGCAATGGCGGCCAACTTCGACTTCTCCGCCCCGACTGGGTGACCGTTGTTTATGGCTCCTACGAATCCGACGTCGACCCGACCGCACAGCTCGACACTGAACTCGCCGGCTACTCCTACCAGCCTGGTGGCATCTCATCACAAACAGCCCCCGTCTTCCTCGCCCCATCACAGGTCGCTCATTGGAAGCCGGAACCGGACCCGATGCACTGGTGGCGTGGACAGTCATGGATTGGTTCGGTCCTGTCCGAAATCACCACAGACCGTCAAGCCACAGAGTTCAAATCCAAGTTCTTCGCCAACGCTGCAACCCCGCAACTCATTGTCACCCTCGACCCACACACCACCCAGCAGCAGGCGACCGACATGGCTGGCGTTATCAACCAACGCCACGAAGGCTCAGCCAACGCCTACAAAACCCTCATTCTGGGTGGAGGCGCCGACGTGACTGTCGCCGGATCCAACCTGCAACAACTGGACCTCAAAAACACTCAGGGTGTCGACGAAACCCGCATCGCCCTCCGCTCGAGAGTCCCAGCGACCGTTCTCGGCATTTCGGAAGGTTTGGCCGGTTCGGCTCTCAACGCCGGCAACTACTCTCAAACCCGTCGAATGTGGTCTGACGCCTGGTTCACACCTACCGCTCAGAACTTGTGTGCATCGATGGAACGAATCTTGGCTTTGCCAGTTGGGACGCCAGCGGAACTTTCCTTCGACCAATCCCAAATCATGTTCCTTCAGGAAGACCGCAAAGACGAAGCCGACATCCGAGCCACTCAAGCGTCCTCTATGCGGCAGCTCGTCGAAGCCGGTTTCGAACCTTCGACAGTCACCAAGTTCATCACCACAGGCGACTCGACAGTCCTACAGCACACAGGCGTCTTCTCTGTGCAGCTGCAAGCCCCAACAAATGGCGACACCAATGTCGTATGACGAAGCACGCGCTGCCGACTCTTACCCACCGACCGACGGCATGGTTGAAGAGGCACAGCGTGGACTTGACTGGCGAAGCGAATATGGTCGAGGCGGAACGTCCATCGGCATCGCACGCGCTCGAGACATCGTCAACCGCAAAGACCTCCCCATCGACACTTGGCGACGAATCAAAGCATATTTCGATCGTCACGAAATCGACAAGCAAGGCGAAGGCTGGTCACCCGATCAGGACGGCTACCCAAGCAATGGTCGAATCGCATGGGCGCTTTGGGGTGGAGACGCGGGCTACAGCCGTTCGCAGGCCATTATGGAAGACGTAAACAACGACAACGGAAGGTCCGTCATGGATGAAACCCAAATCCGAGGCATCGACGGCATCTATCCCGTCACCCCACTTCAAAACCATTTGTACGAAATCCTTGAAAGCACTGTCGAAACATTCGGCCAGTTTGACCAGGGAATCGGCGCACAAGGCGCCCACTATGCCGGCCCCGATGAAAACCCTTTCGCCGCTGAAGGCATGGTCTGCTCAAACTGTGCTTTCTACGAAGGACCACGCGCCTGCGAACTTGTCCAAGGCGACATTGACCCCGGCGGCATCTGCAAGTTCTGGGTCATCCCAGAAACTTTGCTCACAATCGAAACTCCGGCCGAACTTATTGTCGAGGAAGAACCCATGATGGAAATGGAATCGTCACGCTCCACCGAAACACGCTCCGACCTTTATCGCGACGTCCCCTTCGAGGTTCGTGCAGCAGAAGACACAGGCGACGGCCTCACCCTCACCGGCTACGCCGCTGTCTTCAATCGGTCAACCATGATTGACAACTGGGAAGGCACGTTCGAAGAACGAATCCGCCCAGGAGCATTCAAACGCTCAATCAACGCCAAAATGCCTGTCCTTCAATTCGAACACGGCCGCCATCCCCTCCTCGGATCCATGCCACTCGGACAGATCACAAAACTCCGTGAAGACGAACACGGCCTGTACGTCGAAGCACGCCTCGCCGACAACTGGCTTATCCAACCAGTACGCGACGCCATCGCCTCCGGATCTATCGACGGAATGTCTTTCCGCTTTCAAGTTGTCCGTGACAGCGTCGACGAATCCGGCAGCATCCCAGTCCGAACCCTCGAGGAAGTCAAACTCCTTGAGCTTGGACCTGTCGTCTTCCCAGCCTACGAATCGACAAGTGTTGGCGTTCGCTCTGCTGATCTGTCACCATTGTTCTCACTGCCCCAAGATGATCGCCACGCGATCGCTAGGGCGCTTGTTCTCGGCACCCAACCAGAACCCGCCATTGATGGCACTTCTGAGCGGCCCGCCGAATCGACACCGGACTCGCCACGGCACTCCGGCCTCACCCACATCCAACGCAGCCATCAGTTGCGCGAAATCGAAGGAGTCCTCTAATGGACGAAAAGAACCTCCGCGAAGGCGTTGACTATGTCAAAGCCGCCCTTCGCGAAATGCACTCAGACGCTGAAGAGCGTTCATTTGACCCAGACGAACAGGCTTCTTGGGAAGCAGGCGTCGAGTTTGTACGCGCAACCGAGGCCGAACTTGTCGCCCTCGAAGAGCGCAAGGCTCGCATTGCCGACTTCGCACCAGCCGCCAAAGAAACAGGAGACGGAGCAATGACCTCCATCAACGTCAACACTCATACTTCACGCGATGCATTCGATCACGGAACCCTCGCCGCCGATGGTGGCTCGGAACTCCGAGGCCGTGCGCTTGACGTAATCGAAAAGCACCTCCCGTCCTTCGTTTCTGACGAAGCCCGTGAGAATGCAACGCAAATGCTGGAACGCCGTTCGAAGCATGATGCTGATGTTGTGGCCCGCCACATCGTCCGCACCTCTTCGCCGGAATACCTCCAGGCGTTCGAAGAATACATTGAGAACCCCAACGCTGGAATGCCCCGCATTCTCGGCAAGGCTGAAGCACGCGCAGCGATGTCGCTTACAGCGGCAAACGGTGGCGTTCTTGTTCCTCAGTTCCTCGATCCGACCATCGTTCTCACGAACGCCGGTTCCGCCAACGCTGTCCGTCAGCTCGCCGACGTCACGTCAATCACGACTGACCAGTGGGATGGCGTCACTTCAGCAGGCGTCACCGCTGAATGGCTTGCAGAAGGCACCGAAGCCGCCGACGCGACTCCGACCTTCCAAGGCCCGACGATTCAGGTTCACAAGGCAGCAGCGTACCTTTTCGGCTCATACGAGTTCCTTGCCGACTCTGGTTTCAACCAGGTTGCAGAACTCATCGCCGACGCCAAGGACCGGCTCGAAGAGACCTGCTACATCAGTGGCACCGGTTCGGGTCAGCCTTACGGTCTGATCACCCGCCTTTCCGGCACCGGCCCAGTCGTCAACGGCACGTCGGGTGCAGCAGGAGCAGCGAACATTGTGGCCGCTGACGCCTACGCCCTCGACAATGCTCTTGGCTCACGTTTCCGTCGCAACGCTTCATTCCTTGCAGCGAAGGCGACCTACAACGAGCTTCGTAGCGTGACCGACTCCCGCACCAACTTCTGGTCTGATTTCGGTGGCGGCCTTCCGGCTCAGCTCATCGGATACAACACCTACCAGAACGAAGCGATGGACACGACCATTGTTTCCGGCTCCAACGACTTCGTCCTTGTCTTAGGCGATTTCGGAACCGGCTACAAGATCGTCGACCGCATTGGTGTCGAGGTTATGTACCAGCCCATGATCATGGGTGCCTCTCAGCGCCCAACAGGTCAAGCCGGATTCTTCGCCTTCTGGCGTACCGGTGCAGACGTGATCACCTCCAACGCCTTCAAGGTGCTGAAGGTCTGATCGTCTGACAAGAAGTGAACCGGACCTCCCAGCGTCGGGGCTGGGAGGTCCGGTCCACGCCTCCCCGATATTTCCCCGATATCCCCGACACCCCCGACACCCCCGACAAGGAGCCACAGTGGCAAAGCAAGGCAAAGTCGCCATCGGAATCATCTATGGTGGCTTCGAACCCGACTTCGTGTTCTCCCTTCTCGCATTGAAATCTTGGGATCACAAAAGCGACGGCCATTTAGACCACGCCGGCTGGATGATCGCCCAAGCCGGCACCAACCTGCCTCAACAGAGAAACTCTGTCGTCCGAACCTTCCTCGAGGGTGACGCCGAGTGGCTGCTGTTTATCGACACCGACCAGCGTTTCCGCTTCGACCTCGTCGACGCCATGCTGGAATCCGCCGACCCAATCGAACGTCCTATCCTTTCGGCGCTCATCATGGCGGAAAAGTGGAATCCTCATCACCGAATTGTTCCGGCCTGCATCGGCTTCGAAACATTGGATCCGCCCACACCACGCGAATATCAGACAATCCCACCCCAGCAGCATTGGCAGGTTGGCGCTGTCGGCTCCGGATGTGTCCTACTCCACCGAACAGTCCTTCAAAAGATTTGGGACGCCAACCGAAAAGACGCTCAGCCCTGGTTCAAATATGTCCAGTGGGACTACACCGACCCAGAAACCGGTGAAGAAATCCACGACATAATGGGCGAAGACTATGTGTTCAGCCTGCGCGCGCAAGCAGTCGGATTCCCTTGCACTGTCGACACCACCATCGAAGTCGGCCACATCAAAAAGCGGACACTGACCACTCGAGACTTCTGGCCACAAGTACCACCCGAACTAGTGCCAACAAAAAACTTTGTTCTTGTGCCAGTCAAAGACAATCTGAAAATGACGAAGGCACTTCTACGGCAGCTGCACGACCAAGGCGAACACGACGGCATCCTCGTCCTCGACAACGGCTCCAACCCTGAGACTGTGAAATGGTTGGGATCTCAAACCTTCGCCAAGGTGATGGATTGTGAAGGAATGGGTATCCACGAAATGTGGAATGCCGGAGCGACATGGGCCATGAACCGGCACCACAAAGCCAACATCGCTTTCCTCAACAATGACATTGTCATCGGCGAAAAGTTTATTTCGACCTTGGCGGCAGGGTTACGTTCCGACCATCAAATGGTTGCGATCTGTCCGAACTATGACGGCCGAGAAACAGTTGAAACAGTCGTCCAACTTCATGGAATCTGTGCCGACCGTTATGACGGAACCGGCGGCCTCGCCGGCTTCGCTTTCATGGTGAAGTCGGAATGGTTCCAAGAAGGCTGGCGTTTCCCCGAAGACTGCAAATGGTGGTTCGGAGACAACGACCTCGTCCTGTCCATTGACATGGCCGGCGCCTGGTATGGCATGGCAACCGAAACGACAGTGGAACACATCGACGGAGGCTCGAAGACTGGCAACTGGGAAGACCCAGTCATGCAGCAGCAGCTCGCCAAAGACAAGGCCGCTTTCATGCGCCGTTGGGCCAGACATGGGGTGCAAGTTCAATGACCCCGAAACTGGCGCTCATGGTCATCACTGACGGCCGCTGGGATTATCTGCAACGCACCCTCGAGTCTGCTGCTGTAGCTCTTGACTGGCCGTGGCATCAAAAGATTCTGGTGGACGACTCAGGCGAAGAAAAAGGTTTCTGTCCTGATGGCTTCGACTTTGTCAAGAACACTCCTCGACGAGGCTTGGCCGGTGCCATCCAATCCGGCTGGGACGCTTTGGACAAAGACATCGACTACGTCTTCCACCTCGAAGACGACTTCATCTTCCCAGACGTGGTCGACCTAGAACTGATGATTGAACTTCTGGAATATGAACCGGAACTCGCCCAGGTTGCTTTGCTTCGCCAGCCGTGGTCGCCGGAGGAACAGCAGGCCGGCGGCATTTACTCAATCGAACCTGAGCGTTTCAAACAAAAGTACGGATTCGTCCAGCAGTCCCATCTCTTCACTTTCAACCCTTGCCTGTACCCCATAGGTGTCGCACGAGACTACCGGGCAGGATTGGAAGCGGAACTGACCGCTGATCTGCTGGCGGATGACTGGCGTTTCGGCTATCTCGGCGAACTAGGCGACGAGCCGAAAACCATTCACATCGGGATCCGACGTTCACGGAACTATCAACTATGAGTCCAGTGGTGATCTTGTGTGCTGGTGGTCATGGTCAAGACATCGCTGCCATCTTGAAAGATTCCGGCCAGCCCTTCGCCGGATATTTGGATGATGAAATCGACGGCCCCGACATTCTCGGCCCATGCCTCGACCTCGAGTTGTATGACCGCTACCTCATCGGCCACAACAACAGCCGAATCCGAGAAGCCCTAGACAGACCAAACGGAGCGGCCACAGCCATCCACCCCTCAGCAGCCGTTCATTCGACGCTACAAGCCCTCCCCGGTGTCGTAATAGGCGCACACACCACTATCGGCCCCAAAACCCGTGTAGGGCGACACAGCCACATCAACGGAAACGTCTTTATCACACGCGCTCAAATCGGCGACTTCGTCACCATCGGACCAGGCGCGACGATCTGTGGACACGTCACCATCGGAGCCGGCGCCCAAATAGGAGCCGGCGCAGTCATCTCCAACCTCGCAGAAATCGGCCCTCGAGCAACCATCGGCGCCGGAACAGTCGTCCTACCCCGACAAAACATTCCACCCAACTCCACATGGGTCGGCGTACCAGCCAGGAGAATCAAATGACCGTCGTCGCCATCACAATGGTTCGCGATGAAGCCGACATCATCGGCCACACCATCCGGCATCTCCTTCGACAAGGAATCGACCACATCATCGTCGCCGACAACATGAGCATCGACGACACAGGTTTCATCCTTCAACAATTCCAAGAAACAGGCCGAGTCACAGTCATCGAAGACACCGAACCCGGCTATTACCAAGACCAGAAAATGACGGCACTAGCCCACCAAGCCCACAACGACTTCGACGCCGAATGGATCCTCCCATTCGATGCCGACGAATACTGGTACTGGACCGGCGGCACCCTCGCCGAGTTCTTCAGCAAAGCCACAGCCGACGTCTTCACCGCCACCGGCTGGGACCACATCGCCACCGACGACGACAACCCAGCCGAAACCAACCCATTCAAACAAATCACCCATCGCCGCCAAACACCCCAAAAAATGGGCAAAGTCGCCTTCCGCTACCACCCCGACATCCACATCGACTTCGGAAACCACTTCATCTTCAACCACCCCGGCCTCCAAGCCCAAGCACTCAACTATCGCCACTACCAATACCGCTCCTTCGAACAGCTCGTCACCAAAGCCCGCAACGGAGCGGCCGCCTACAACGCCACCAACCTCCACCCCACCTACGGGGCGCACTGGCGGCAACTCGGCGAATACGACGACGCCATGCTTTGGGCCACCTGGCGGAAACTCTGTGAAGAAACCGGCCTCATCAACGACCCGGCCCCCATGCCATGACAATCGCCGTCATCATCCCTACCTACAACCGAATCGAACTCACCCAAAACTGTCTCGCCTCAATCGAACGCCACGACCCCGTCGACGAAATCATCGTCATCGACAACGGATCCACCGACGGCAGTGAACGCCTCGCCACCCACTCACTGAAAATCAACACAGGCTTCGCGACCGCCTGCAACATCGGCGCACGCCACGCCACCGCCGACCATCTCATCTTCCTCAACAACGACACCATCGTCCACCCCAACTGGACCTCCATCACCCGACACCTCGAGAAACCAGACATCGGCATCGTCGGACCAAAACTTATTTACCCAGACTGCACAATCCAATCAGCCGGCATAGCAGTCGACTTCACTCGCCCACCAGGACTCGAAGCCTGGAACCTCAACACCAATTGGGCTGAAACACTCGCCGACGTTGACGCCATCACCGGCGCCTGTCTCGCCATCAGCCGACAACTCTTCACCGACCTCGGAGGCTTCGACACCGGCTTCTGGAACGGCTACGAAGACGTCGACCTCTGTCTGGCATCCATCGCAAAAGGCTTCCGTAACGTCTACGATCCCCAAGCAACTGTCACGCACCTGGAGTCTCAATCCGGCGCTGAACGCTGGTCAGCAGTCAACGACAACATCATCCGACTCCGAACCAAATGGAGCCAATAATGGCAATCACCAACGGCTACACCACCCTCAACGAGTTCAAGGCGTACCTGTTCCCCTCAGCCAACTACGGCACCGCCGAAGATACCCAAATGGAAGCCGCCATCGAAGCAGCGTCCCGAATCATCGACAACTTCACCAACCGACGCTTCTACCTTGACTCCACAGTCTCAGCTCGCGCCTACTACGCCGACACTCACATCCGATGCAGCGTCGACGACTTCTCAACCACCACCGGCCTCATCATCAAAACCGACACAGGCGACAACGGAACCTTCGACCAAACTTGGGCTTCCACCGAATACATCCTTGAGCCAGGCAACGGAACAGTCGGGGGAGTCAGCGGCCAGCCCTACAACACCATCATCGCCACTGTTCCAAAACTCTTTCCAGTAACCGGCCGACGCCCCCGAATCCAAGTCACCGCCAAATGGGGTTGGGCAGCCGTTCCACACTCGATCGAACAAGCCTGCCTCATCCAAGCCGCCCGCCTCTACCGACGCGCGCAAACCCCAGAAGGCTTCGCTGCTGGTGAAGGCTTCGGAGCCATCCGAGTCTCAACCCTCATCGACCCAGACGTCAAAATGCTCATCTCCCCATTCCGCCTTCGAGGCCAAGGTCTGGTCATCGGATGAACCTGGCATCAGTACGCGCAGGCATCAGCGACGTCCTGCAAAACGTCAACAACCTTCGAATCTACGAATGGATCCCATCAACGATTCAACCGCCAGCAGCCGTTGTTTCTCTTGGCACCGGCCAATACGACGCCGACTTCAATGAGGGAATGGTCGTCAACTATGGCGTCCTCGTCATGCTCACCAGGGCAGACGATCAACTCGGACAGCAACGCCTCGACGATTTCCTTGGACAAGGCAACGACTCCGTCTACCACGTCGTCGACGCCAACCCGACCCTCAACGGATCCTGTGACTCGGCACGCGTCACCTCATGGAATAACCCCGGAACCTTCAGCATTGGCGGCATCGAATATTTGGGTGTCGAAGTGAACATTGAGGTTCTCGGCTAAGTGAGAATCCTGACAGTAGAACCCGGCCCATCCTTCTCCGTCGCAGACGTCCATAACGGATGGCTCAAAGCCTTCCAACGCACCGGCAACCAAACTCAAAACTTCAACCTCGCCGACCGAATCAACTTCAGCGAAAACGCCATCAGAGGCAAAATCCCTGAAGCAGAGAAAGCCCACATGGCTGCTCGGATGGTTGGTGAACAACTCCGAGCCACCTGCTTCGACTTCTGGCCGGACCTAGTGGTCATCACCTCCGCCTTCCTGGTACCCCCTGAAACCTTCGACATCATCCGCTCACGGGGAATCCGAATAGCAGTCATCCTCACCGAATCGCCCTACGAAGACCCATCACAGCAACCAATCGCAGCTCGAGCCGACATCGCCTTCATTAACGACCCAAGCAACCTCGACACCTTCCGCCAAACACAACCCCACACCTTCTACAGTCCCCAGGCATACGACCCCGAAATCCACTATCGACGAGAACCCCAAGCAGATCTTCGTTCCGACTTCGCTTGGGTAGGAACCGCCTTCCCATCCCGAATCGCCTTCTTCGAACAAGTCGACTGGACCAACATTGACGTCGCTTTCGCCGGCAACTGGCAAGACCTCGAAGAACACTCCCCCCTCCAACGATTCCTCATCCATCAACCCGAAGGCTGTTTCCCGAACGAAGACGCCGCCGACCTTTACTCATCCACCAACGCCTCAGCCAACCTTTACCGAAAAGAAGGCGCTGATGGTTTCGACAAAGGATGGGCAATGGGGCCTCGAGAAATAGAACTCGCAGCCACCGGAACCTTCTTCCTCCGAGAATCACGCCCAGAATCCGACCATGTTCTTTCAATGCTTCCATCATTTACAACCCCCGAAGAGTTCGGTGAGAAACTAAGATGGTGGCTCGCACATCCCGACAAACGCCAAGACGCCGCTATGAAAGCGCGAACCGCGATAGCCGACCGAACTTTCGACAATAATGTCCGGCACATGCTCGATTGTGTCTCAGCTCTTCCGACAACCCTGACGAGTCGCTAGAAAACCCCAAACCCCAACCTCCACAAGGAGAATCCAATGGCACGTCGCCACGGCCGGAACGGCCGCCTTTACCTCGGAATCGCTACATCAGCAGCGGCTCCCTCATCTGTAGCATTCCTGAAGCAGTGGTCGGCAGAGTTCGGCAGCGACACACAAGAAGTCACCTCATTCGGTGATGCAAACAAAATCTATGTGTCCGGCCTTCCTGACGCCCAGGGCAGCTTCTCCGGCTACTTCGACGATGCGACTGCCCAGTCGTACACCGCCGCAGTCGACGGTGACGCCCGCAAGTTCTACCTGTACCCAGACATCACCAACGCCCCGAACGTCTACTGGTACGGAACTGGCTTCTTCGACTTCTCCGTCGACGCCCCTGTCGATGGTGCCATCACCATTTCTGGCAGCTGGCGCGCAGGCAGCACAGTCGCAAAGAACGGCTAATGGCCGTTGGGGCTGGGGTTTATGTCAGCAACTTGGCCGAGGTCCGGAAGTATCTTCGAAAGATACATCCGGACCTCGTGCCAGTCCTGCGCGAAGACCTCAAAACCGCGATCATTCTCAACACTCTTCCGGCAATCATTCGGAGAGTTCCAAAACGATCTGGCTACGCCCAATTCACAGTCAATGCCAGAGCAGGCGGAAACACCCTGTTCGTCCAAGCAGGCGGCAAGTCATCGGTCGCCCCATACTTTGGATGGCTGGACTTTGGTGGCACCTTGAGAAATCGTGGACCAGGACGAAATCAAACCATCGTCCGACCTATGATTCCAAAAGGCCGATATGTGTATCCGGCCATCTATGAGACACAAGACCGACTTGTTGAAGCCGCTGGCCGAGCAGTCGACAAAGCAGTCCAATCCGCCCTCAGATAAGGAACAGCCCGCCATGTTCGCAAAATACCGAATCACACACCAAGACGGAACAACCGTCGAAGCACCAGGCCGCAAGGTCGACGCCGTCAAGTTCGAGCGCCAGTTCAAAATGCCAGTCTCCAACCTGTTCGGAGAAGGCGGCATCTACACCGAACATTTGTGGTTCTTCGGATGGTGTGCCGAAAAACGAATTACCAGTGATCTTCCCGACTTCGACGAATGGATGGAAACCGTTGATGGGGTCGACATTCTTTCGGAAGAAGAAGAAGAAGAAACCCCTACGGACCCGAGTTCTTCACCCTCGCTGTAGCAGCGTTGGCGATTGACTCGGGTATCCCAATGTCCGTACTTTTAGAGGAACCCGACCACTACCTCGACGCTATGTTCGAAGTTCAAACAAGACGCAGAGAGTCCGCCGAATACGGTTCGGACGCTAAGCGTTGGGATGAGTGAGGCAACCGATGGCCGCTGGCACCGATAAAAGCAAAGTCAGGGTCGCCGTAGTCGGTGACGCTTCACAGCTCGAAAAAGAACTCCGCAAAGCCGAAGCACAACTCGGAGGGTTTGGAGCAAACGCCAAAAAGTCTGGCGACATTCTCCGAACCGCCCTCTTCGGAGGCGCTGTTCTTTACGGCGCCCAAAAACTTGTCAAAGCAGCTGGTGATCTAGAACAGTCCATCGGCGGAACGGCTGCTGTC
>Ga0209296_1002163_pt1 | contig 14356 bp, 12 predicted proteins | sample S_130206_EF_Meta_FD_187319 | JGI IMG/M metagenome (GOLD analysis project Ga0209296, IMG submission 187319) | Freshwater microbial communities from Lake Simoncouche, Canada to study carbon cycling - S_130206_EF_MetaG (SPAdes) (version 2) | ecosystem: Environmental > Aquatic > Freshwater > Lake ...
CCCCATCCATCTTTAGCAGGCCAATAGGTTTCGAGCGCGAAAACCATGCCCTCTTCAAGAGTTTCTGGGTTTTCCAGTGAAATCATGCGACTGAAAATTGGACGCTCCCAGATAGATAGTCCAAGACCATGGCCATACTGAAGAGCGAAGGCGGCTTCTTCATTTGCGAATCCGAATTCTTCAGCTTTCGGCCAGACTTTAACGATATCTGCAGTTGTAGCACCTGGCTTCACCAGGGCAATTGCCTTATCCATGTACTCGCGGCAGATTGTGTAAGCATCTCGCTGAGCCGGTGATGCTGAACCAACGGCAAAGGTGCGGTAGTAGCAGGTGCGATATCCCTGATAGCTATGAAGGATGTCAAAGAATGCTGGATCTCCAGGGCGAATCAGGCGATCAGAGAAAACGTGTGGGTGTGGGGAGCAACGCTCGCCAGAAATAGCATTCACGCCTTCAACATGTTCTGAACCTAAATCATAAAGAGTCTTTGCCACTAGGCCGACGCATTCATTTTCTTTGACTCCTGGACGAAGGAATGAATACAAATCGTCATACGCCTTATCCACCATTGAGGCAGCAGTCGTGAGGAGTGTAATTTCATCTTTTGTCTTAATGCGACGAGCAGCTAGAAATACTTGTTGTCCATCAACAACTTGAATTCCTTTTGCTTGTAGCGCAAATAGGACCGGTGGCTCAACGATATCTATTCCGAGTGGTTCTCTCTCTAGGCCATAAGCCTTAAGAACGTCATAAATCTTGTCAGCAACTTTCTCTGCCTGACCAGCACTTGGTGGAATAGCTCCACGTAGCGTTGAAATTCCGGCACGTGATCCAATGAGTGGGCCGGCATCGTGATGTGGTCCATGTCCATTTGCACTTGCATCTGCATGAGCTTTATCTAGCCAAGGAGTTTGAAGGGTGTGGTGCTTTGCAGCTGAACCGAAATCCCAAAGTACTGGTTCTCCACCACGAGGCAAGATGGAGAAGCGAATCATCTTGTCCATCGCCCAGGTGCCTATGTGTGTTGAAGTCATGTAACGAATATTGTGAAAATCAAAGGTAAGTAGTGCTCCCAGGCTTGAAGTCTCAAGCTCTGCCTTCAGGCGTGCCAGGCGTTCGGTGCGTAGGCGCTCGTAGTCGACTCGGTTTTCCCAATCAACTCCATTGGTGCCGTAGGTTGCGATGGCCATTCTTCACTCCTGTGGGATAGATCTGGCCCTTGACTGGCTAGATGTTCTCTCCTAGTTAACACTAGCAAAACAGGGGTGTCAAGGTATTTCTAACGGCTCCTGGCGCCCCAAGGAGCCTTAATTCGGGTCAGGAATGGGCGATGTCGCAGCCATGGACGAACCAGATTCCACGAAACTGCGTATTGCTGGTATTTCTAAAACGGTGTGGGATGGAGGAATCAAATCCCATGGAATGGCCAGCAGAGAGTTGCAGGACGAGGTCTCCGATAGTTACTTCGAGCTCTCCGACAATTGCGTATCCGTATTCAAAACCATTATGGAAAATCATTTCGCCAGACTTATTTGTCTCCGCGCCTGGCTCATAGACAATCTCCATAAAGTTAACGGACTCTTCCGCTGTCGCAGCAAGACGTTCCCATGTGACGCCAGAATCCATTGTGATGATACTGCGATTATTAGGATTTACCGCTGAAATTCGCGCTTTTGAGCGATCCCATGCATCTGTTGGATGATCAAAATTATTTCGGTTAACTTCCAAGTCATAAGCTTTGGTAGGGGCCGCTACTGGATCACCGGCACTCTCAAAGAGAACATCGACTGGCACACTTAAAAGTTTTGCAAGTGCATAGAGAGTTGCAACAGATGGTTGAGACTTGCCATTTTCGATTTGCGAAACAAATGAAGGCGAGACATTAAGTTGGCGGGCAATCTCGCGAAGTGAGAGTCCAGTCTTCATTCGAATCTCTTTTAATCGAGGTCCAAGGTAGGCAATCGGGTCAGTCATAACCTTCTCTCCCATTAGATAGTCAGAGCAGACTGCCCCTTGAATGCCAGAGACCTACCGTGGAGTAGGTACCTTGATTGGCACGAACTTAGTATAAAAGTGTTTAGAGGGGCTGTACACCCCCCAATTCTGGGCGTATATTTCCTTGTAATCGTTTGCCGATACTGAACAGGGGAAGATTTGATGAAAATGAACTACGTCCACCACGTGGGCTTAATTTGTAGCGACCTCGATCGCTCGATTTACTTTTATCACGACATTCTAGGCTTTAAGTTTCAAAACGAACCCACCGGATGGTTTGAAGGTCCTGAACTAGAAAATGGTGTCAGAGTTCCTAACGCCAAACTCCGTCAGGTATCTCTCTGGGTTGATGATAGAACAACCTTTGAGCTCATTGAATATGCAGATCGCGCTGATACCAACGGAAAGCCTGTACCTAATAACCACCTCGGTGCAGCGCACGTCTGCTTCCATGTTGATGACATTCGCGCGACTAAGGCAGAACTTGAATCCAAGGGTGTTGAGTTCTACAGCGATGTCAACGTAGTGGATTCAGGTCCGCTAGCTGGATGGCGTTGGTGCTACTTCAGCGATCCAGATGGATTAGCGCTGGAGCTCATTCAATGGGATTACTACGACAAAGAGGTGCACGAGTCAGCAGCTCAGGAGTACCTCAAGGTTCGTCCTGCACTGAGTGCACTCAAGCCACTCTTCCCAAGATAAAAGTAGCTGTTCAATCAAAAAGCCCCCAGGCAATCTGGGGGCTTTTTTAATCTCTATTCGCTATCAGATTACTTCTTTACTTTAACAAGTACCTTCATCTGATCACCCTTAGGATCAATGAGCACATCAAAACCCTTGGTTACTACATCATCGATACCAATAACAGCTGAAATCATCTTTTCAATCGGGTATTTACCCGTTGCCGCAAGGCGAATAACGCGTGGCCAGTCGGTGATTAAGTAGCACCAAGAACCGATGTATGAAATATCTTTTTCAGATAACTTCATGGCATCAATGGTTGCTGGCTTTGTATGCAAACCAGTTTGAACAATTCTTCCGCTACGACGCACACTGTTCATGCAACCCGTGAGTCCCCCAGTGCTGCCTGATGCTTCCACAGCCATATCCACGCCGCGACCTTCAGTGAGTTCAGCAATTGTGGCTGCAAATGAATCATCCATCGGATTAAGAACTGGACCTAAATTTAAAGCTTTTGCAAAGGCTGCTCGGTGTGGGTTTGGCTCCGCAATAATGACCTGTGATGCTCCAATTGCATTGGCATAGAGCGCTGAAAGTGCGCCGATCGGACCAGCACCAGTAACAAGAATGATGTCTCCACCAGTAACTCCTGCGCGATCGACACCATAAGCTGCAACGGCAGCTGGTTCTACAACTGCGCCAGCTTGATCGGAGATTGAATCAGGAAGCTTGGCAACTTGATACTCCTTCAGGATTGCAATTTCTCCAAGACCACCAGTAGGTGCCGAAAGCCCTGTGCAAGCAAAGAGTTCACAGAGATGGCCACGACCAGTGCGACAAGGAATGCATCTGCCGCAGACAATTGCCGGCATGATTGCTACGCGATCTCCCACTTTGACATCGCGAACATCTTTTCCGATTTCAATAACGCGCGCTGAGAACTCATGTCCAAGAATTTGCGGATTGGTCACACCAGTGAGTGGATGCGGCTTTGTCGGGGTAACGATTGCTCCCACAACATACTCGTGAAGATCTGTTCCACAAATACCACAGTAGAGAACTTCTACCGCTACCTCATCTGCAAGTGGGGCTCCTGGAGCAGCAACTTCTTCGATACGGATATCTTTCTGACCATGAAAACGTGCTGCTTTCATTTCTTTCCTCCGGATCGAGTGAGTGTGTATGAAATTGCTGCGAAAACAATAAGTAACCCTTGGAAGAGATACTGATAACTTTGAGTGAGATCGAGAATAACGCATGCATTAAGAACTTGAATCATGAGAACTGAACCAAGCAAGCTTCCAATGAATGACCCGCGGCCGCCAAGAAGACTGGTTCCACCCAGAACAACTGCGGTGATGGATTGAAGAGTGTAAGAAGTGCCTTGAGCAGGATCTCCCAAACCGATTAAACCCATGATGATGACTGCGCCCAGACCAGCGAAGACTGCTGAGGCGATATAGGCACCGATAATGGTGCGGTTGATATTGACACCTAGGCGGCGGGCAGATTCTTCATTCGATCCCGAAGCGCGTAAGCGCACTCCCCAGTTGGTTCGACGCAATAAACATTCGAAAATGATTGCGGCGATGACCAAAATAATAAATGTGTAAGGAACTGGACCTATCTTGAGGAGTAGGAGCTCGGTAAAGGTGGCATTGAAATAGCCACCAGGTGATGGACGCAGCAGGAAGCCGATTCCAATGAGGGCGATATATACCGTCAGAGTTCCGGCAACAGGGGTGAACTTTGCGAAGCGAATGAGAGCTCCATTGATTACTCCGATAAGTATTGCAAAGACAAATACCAGGACAAATCCAAGGATGATGATGAAGAGAGATTTCTTATCATTAATAAAGAATGAACCTATGACCAGTAAGACTCCAGATGCCGGCCCAACGGAGAGATCGATACCTCCTGTCAATAACACAATAGTCTGACCTAAAGCGATAAAACCCAGACCGGTTGCTAAGCCAAGAACAGCATTGATGTTGTACGAACCAAAGTACATATCATTCTTTGAATAAATGAACATTGCCAGAAGTGCAATCATCCCCATCAATACTGATGGAGGTAAAAAGTCAGAGCGAAGAATTCTGCGTCGGCGTAGTTGTTTCTCGGTAACTAGATTCTCTTCTGCAGTTTTTAGCTTAGTCGAGCTAATAGCGGCAGCAACCATCTTGGACTCAGTGATATCGCTACCTTCTAGGGTGCTGACAATATGTCCGCGAGACATGACATAAACTCGATCGCAAAGGCCCTCTAACTCTTTTGTATCGGATGAGTTAACAATGACTGGAATGCCACCTTCGGCTGTCTGACGGAGGATCTTATAGATTTCTGCGCGAGCACCGACATCTACGCCCTGCGTAGGCTCATCAGCGATAATCAAAATAGGGTCAGAGAGCAGAGATCTAGACATCACAATCTTTTGCTGATTGCCACCAGAAAGTGCTGACACATCAGCATCCATCGATGGCGCCTTCACATCAATGGACTTAAGTGAGGCGTGAACCGTGCTTGTCTCTTTCTTGCGACTGACAAAAATTCCAGAAGTTAACTTGTTGAGCGCGTTAACTGCCGCATTTTCACGGACCGATAGCGTCATCATGAGGCCTTCACCGTGACGATCTGAAGGTAAATATGCAGCCTTATTGAGTAGTTGCTTGCCGGCTGTGGGCTCTCCGTTGATTTCTATAGTTCCAGAGAACTTATCAAGGCCAGCAATCGCACGAAGAAGTTGGCTCTGGCCATTACCGACGACTCCAGCAATTCCAACAATCTCACCTTTATTAGCTGTGAGGGATACGTTTTGGAATTCAGGGCCAGAAATATTATCTACTTTGAAAAATTGCTTATCAACGCTTAGCCCGCCGTGCTTGGGAGGAAAAGTAGATTCAAGTTCTCGCCCAACAATGAGGGTCATGATTTCATCGTCAGAAATATCTGCTATCTCTTTGACTCCACGCCATTTTCCATCGCGTAAAACGGTAACTCGATCTGCAAGTTCTCGGACTTCAGCTAAACGGTGGGTGATATAAACAACGGATGTACCCAACGCCGCAATTCTCTTAACGCGCTCAAAGAGAATTTCAACTGACTCTTGCCCCAATGGAGCTGTGGGTTCATCAAGAATGAGAACTTTAGGATTAACTGCAAATGCCTTTGCCAGATCAAGCAGGTGTTGTTGGGCAATGGAGAGATTTTCAACACGATCCTTGATGCTTACAGTAAATCCAAAATCATCCAACATCTTGCGCATAGTTGCAGCCGGTGAGCCCTCGGCAAGGAGGAATTTTTCAGGTACAGAAATTTTGATATTTTCTTCAATTGAAAGATCGGGCAATACCGCCGGATGCTGGTGAACAATAGCTAGGCCGAGTTCGGTCGCTTGATGCGGGGAGAGAGAGGAAATAACCTCACCGTTTATCTCGATGGTGCCTGAATCTGGTTGGAGAGTTCCGGAGGCGACATTCATAAGAGTGGACTTACCGGCGCCATTTTCACCGAGAAGTGCATGTATCTCTCCGGCACGGACTTCCAATGAGACATCCTGCAGTGCAGCAACGCTGGCAAAGCTCTTCGAGATATTCGAAAGGATCAAGGGAGAGCGTGACATTTATGCACCTTTTTTCTTCTGGTTACTGCATCTTATTGAGAAGGAAAATCAGATTGGCTACTTTACGTAGCCAATCTGATTCCTTTTTCTCACTTACATTACTTCTTAGTCAGCTTAGTTGGTCTTCAACTTCGCCTGGCGATCGCCTGACATCTGTGCAGAAAGGTAAACATCTCCTGGGAGATCCTTACGGCAAGTAACAGGTGATGGAGATCCTGAGACTGAATCTTCAAACAAGTTTGAAGGGAAAATCTTAGCCTTTGGAGTCTTTCCACCTGTAGCTAGAGCGACCGCCCACTGTGTTGCAAGGCGTGAGTGATCGTTCTGTGTTGAGACAGTCATCAACTTGAAGTCAGGTTGAGTTGCCTTGTTATCTTCGTAGAAGCAAGAAAGTACGTTGCCGTCTGAAGTTGCGATAGCTGGAACTTTCCAACCTGAATCAACAGCAGCTTGAAGAGCTGAAACCATTGAAGGACCAAAGTCTGATGTAATTACATCGATCTTTGGATACTTCGCAATTGCAGCAGTCAAGACTTCTTGAGTCTTTCCTGGATCCCAACCTGTTGCCTCAAATGGAGCTGTTCCGATGAACTTGTACTTTCCAGTTGTACCGAGAACTGATTCAAGACCCTTTGACTCATCTGCACCTTGGCTGTTACCAGCTGGTCCTGAGATGCGAAGGATGTTTCCACCTTCTGGCAGATTCTTCTTGATCCATGTTCCCCATTGCTTACCTGAGTTAACGAAGTCAGAACCAACCCACATTGTGTAATCCTTGCCAGCAGTTCCGCCAGCCCATACGCGGTAAGGGATTGTCACTACGCCAGCTTTGTAAGCTGAACGAAGAGCAGGAAGCATTGCCTCACCAGCATCTGGGAATACAACTAGAGCCTTAACGCCCTTTGCAACCATTCCCTTAATGTCAGAGATTGCCTTGTCAGTCTTTCCTTGACCATCTGCGTAATAAAGCTTGGTTACGTTTGGACATAGTTTGATTTCTTCACGGACAGCGGCGGTAGTTACTAGACGCCAAGAGTTTCCACCGAAACCATCGGTGAAGCCCATTGTGATCTTCTTTGGTCCGCACCATGAAGGGAGTGCTGCGTTAGCTGATGAAACAGCAACAACGCTTGTAGAGGCCGCAAGTGCAACGATAGCGAAAACGCTAGCAGCTACAGTGGCTCGAGATTTGAAGCGTATCAAGTGATTTCCTTTCCTAGATGTGCGGCATCCATTGACGCACTTTCGACACTCGCATGAGGTCGAAACTTAAGTTAGATAGGTTGCAGGTTCCTACCTTTTTTCTTGAATGAGAAATCCACAGATTTCCAATTCACTGCATAGAGGGCAATTCCGAGCATGAGAGAAATAGAGATAACAATCGTGCGCACTCCATAAGGAACACCTAAAGAAAGTACAAACATATCGAGTTGCTTTAAGAAGAGTGCTCCGAGGGCAGATGCCGCAGGAAAGCCCCGGCCGCCGAGAAGAGAGGTTCCACCGAGAACTACAATCGCAACAGACGGCAAAACATAGTCATCGCCTTGATAGGCAGTTGGTTGAGAGATGACTCCCCCGAGAATAACGCCGGCCACACAATAGAGAAGTTGGGCACAAACGTAGGCGCCAATTTGATAGCGCACAATCTTCAGACCGGTCGCATATGCGGCGCGTGGATTAGCACCGACAGCTTCAAATCGTCGTCCAAAAACAGTGCGCTTTAACAAAATAGTGACAATTATTGTGGAAATAATTCCGAAATAAACTGAATGGGGTAATCCTAAAATCTTGTCATTTGTAAAACTCGAGAGACGATCAGTTGTACGGCGTGGACTGCCTCCAGAAAGAGCCATCATGACTCCATATAACAAGGCGTTAACTCCAAGAGTTGCCACGATGGAATTAAGTTTTGTTTTCGTAATCAGAAATCCATTTATTAGGCCAGTAATAACCGCTGCTGCAAAGGCTGCAGCGACTGCCGGAATCAGACGATCATCGTTGCGATCAGGTCCCCAGGTAACAATGACAACTGTTAAGGAGACCGCACCTGCTACCGAGAGATCAATTCCGCCTTGCTGAACAACTAAGGTCTGCCCCAGTCCGATGATTGCCAGACAAGCAGCAAAGGGAAGCATTCCAAGCTGGGCAATTTTGCTCACGCTAGTTGGGGCAATAAGCGCGCTGGCAATATAAAGAAGAATCGTTGCGCCAAGCACCGTCTTCATTCCGCGCGAAATCTGCAAGCGCGCTGATCGCTTCAATTCACGGACTGGCGGAGTACTCATGGTCACCTTTTAGCTCTCTGTAAAGTGTGACTGTACATAGGGATAAGGGGCGTTAACAAGGGCATTTTTATAACGTTTACATCAAGATTGGCGGATATAGCTAAGGAGAGCAGCCATGTCCTGGGCATCAAATCCTGCCTTGTGAGCCAGGGCATAGAGCTCGCGCACGCCTGCGGCAGATGTCAGAGGGGTTTTTGACGCCTGGCCAAGATCGAGAATGAGGCCCATATCTTTGATCACGGTATCGATCCTCATCGCCACTGGAGCGGCTGGGTCGAGAAAGGCTGCTCGCTTGTACTTAACAAATGGGGCGGCAATGACGCTCTCTTCTAAGACGTCATAGGCAGCGCCTGCTTCGATCCCATTGGCAGTGGCCAGCGCAAGGCCTTCACTCACCGCAGCGTTTAAGGAGTGAACAATGAGATTGACCGCCAACTTCATAGCTTGGCCAGCTCCGGCCACACCAAGATAAGCGGTCTTCTTTGCGAAGGCAGCAAAAACTGGTTCAACTTTTCTCACATCTGATTCTTTACCACTGGCCATCACAAGCAATTGATGCGCGGCAATAGTTGCAACACTGCCTGATACTGGTGCATCAACAAAGGCAATTGCTTTGAGTGCTAAAGCCTGATCGAGTGCCTTCGCACTGTCGACTCCGCTAGTTCCCATATCAATAACTATGAGATTGCTTTTAACACCAGTCAAAGTTTGAGGATTATCGAGTAGCACTGATTGAGTAACTTGGCCATTAGTGAATAAGCAGATGGCAAAATCTGCCATGACTAAAGCATCATGAGCGGTGTTGTGAGACTGAGTGCTTCCTTGAGGAAGTGAAGCTAGAAGTTCGTCAGCAACGCTTTTATTTCGATTCCATAAATGAACGGTGTGCCCAGCAGCGACTAACTCTTTTGCCATGGCAGCACCCATCTTGCCGACACCTAAGATTGCAACGTGTAATTGGTTAGACATTTTGTGGGGTTACCAAAATCTTTCCGTTAGCTTTTCCTGCTACCAGGACTTCGAATGCCTCTTTAACATTTTCTAGCGTGTAAATGCGGTCAGTGAGCAAGTTCGCAATAGTTCCGGAAGCCAATAGGGACAGGGCATCTGGGATGTCCTCCTTGCAGATGTGGGCAGCAGTTGTTTGCAAGACAACCTCTCTCAAAACCGCATCAACAAATGGAAATTCTTGTGGGGTTTTATTAAGGCCCATAAGTACAAGAATTCCACCCTTCTTGGCCAGCGCCAGCCCGCGTGCACCAGCATTTGGAGCCCCAGATGTCTCAAAAACTACATCTACTCCAGTAGGGAAGAGCTCCTTAACCTCGGCAGGTGTAATTTCGGTTGAAATCAAGATTGTCTTGTCAGCTCCTAGTTGTTTTGCCACATCTAAGCGCTTCTGATCAATGTCCATTGCAATGATTTCTACGCCATAGTTTTGTAGAGCAACACAGACAAATGAACCAATTGCACCAACCCCGAGGAGGATCACTTGATCGCCTTTTTTCACACCCGCGCGACGAACGCCGTGAATACCAACAGCCAGTGGTTGGGCAAGTGCCGCGCTCTCATCGCTCACATTATCGGGAATTGGTATGCAGATATTCTTTGGGGCAACTGCATACTCTGCTAACCCGCCATGAATGCTCAAACCTAGGGTGTAATAGTGATCGCACAAGTTAGTACGACCTACCTTGCAGAGAGCGCATTGACCGCACGAGACTCCTGCTCCGCATGCAACTCTCTGCCCAATCATCTCTTGTGCATTTGATCCTGCTTCAACAACTGTTCCAATAAATTCATGTCCTAAAATTGTTGCACCTTGGTGCTTACTATTGCGGTTCGCAATCTTTAAGGGAACCAACATAGAGTTTTTTGCATACTCAGATGCATCTGTTCCGCACAGCCCGTTGTATTTCACATGTACTAGGACATCATCAGGACCAAGATTTGTAGGTTTAGGAAAATCCTCAACTCGCAAGTCTTTAATGTCGTGCAGGACCGCAGCGCGCATCGTTGCTGACATCATTTACCTGAGTTCGTAACGTGAACTTTTACTTGGCTCTTATCAGTAAGCACTTTCTGATAAGCCTTATCCGCTTCAGAGATATCAAATGAAGAAGTAACTAGCTTGGAAAGGTCAAGGTTTGTGCGTGAGAGGAAGCGAATGGTTTCTGGCCACACACCTGGCGAGCCGATGATTCCACGTACCTGGAGCTCTTTAGATTGAATCAAGCCCATTTCAGTTTCGGCTTTTCCGCCAACGCTAATTCCAATAATCACAACACGTCCATGGAATGCAGCAACTTCAAGAGTTTGAGCCATCGCCTCTGGTCGACCGCTGGCATCGATGACAATTGTTGCTCCAACTCCCTTGGTTGCATCCATGACTGCATCTTTGGTGTTCTGCCTTATCGGATCAATAACAATTTCTGCACCAAGGCTCTGTGCAATCTTGGCGCGATCAGCTGAAGGCTCAATCACGATTACGCGGGCACCCTTTGCAGCCGATGCCGCAATTACACCAAGTCCAATAGGACCAGCGCCAAATACAGCAACCGTGTCACTCGCATCCATGTTCTCTGCGCGGACAGTGGCGTAGTAACCACAACTAAATGGCTCTACCAGTGCTCCTTGAGTCCATGACACATTCTCCGGCAGCTTGTGCAACCAATCTGCTTTTGCAATAAAGAACTCAGCCATTGCTCCACTGATGCTAAAACCAAAGTGCTCTTGTCCAATGACGCATTCACCAACCACGCGGTCGCCCGCTTTTAGCTTAGAGACCTTACTTCCAACTTCCATAACTTCTGCTGACCATTCATGTCCAGGAATGATTGGGTAGTTGAAAGGAATGATGTATCGGCCTTCAAGAAGTTCGATATCAGAGTGACAGATCCCCACAGAACGACTAGCTAGAAGAACTTCGTCATCAGCAATTTTAGGTATTGCAATCTCATTAACGGACATGACATTAGGGGACATGAATTGTAGAGCCTTCATTCTTCACTTCTCATTTCGGTAGTAGGGTGCAAAATCTTTAAATCGTAATTAGATAAGAACCATTCCACCGTCAATCATGATGGTTTGACCGGTCATATAATCCGAATCACTTGATGCTAGAAATAGCGCCATTCCTTCCAAATCCGCAGGCTTTGCTGCTCGGCCGCGCAAAATTCCAGCTGAAAATTCTTCTGTGGCTTGTCCTGGGCGCTCTGACATTCCCATCTCCATGAGATCTCGGTCAAGATCAATCCAAAGTGGTGTGTCAACTACTCCTGGTGCAAAAGAATTACAAGTGATGTTGTGCTCGGCTAATCCTCGAGCTGTTGCTTGAGTCAGTGCATTGACCGCAAACTTGCTAGCGCAATATGGCGCAAATGCTGGATAACCCTGGCGACCGGCGATAGACGCGGTATTAACAATCTTTCCGCTCTTCTGGGCAATCATATATTTTCCAGCCTCTTGCGTGCAGATGAGCACACCTAAACCGTTTACATTCATGATGGCATGCCAGTTCTCCTCAGTCACTTCCATTAAATGCATAGGTTTGTTAAATCCAGCATTGTTAAAGATGACATCGAGTGAGCCTGCCCAATCAACAAATTTCTTGAAGCCGGCTCGAACTTGTTCGCGGTTTGAAACATCAGCGGTGAAGGCAAACGCCTGACCACCCTTATCGTTGATTGCTTTGGCAACTCGCTCTGCAGCTGCGGTGTTTAAATCACACACACCAACCTTTGCGCCCTCGGCACCAAAAACCTTGGCAAATCCCTCGCCGATGCCAGAACCTGACCCAGTAACTATGATTGCTTTTCCAGAAACTCTTCCCATAAGAACTCCAATGATTGCTATCTACCCGCAAGAGTTTGGCACTGCGAGCGCAAAGCGTCAAGTACCAGAGAACATCCAAGGCCTTATCTTGTCTTTATGTTTAGTCTCACATAACATCGGCACATTGAGACGCCTCACTGATTGGATGGAAAAATGAGTAAAAACGCTCTAGTCATCGGAGTTACCGGTATTACTGGTAACAACATCGCAGCAGAACTCCAAAAAAAGGGTTTTACTGTTTACGGCCTCTCACGTAAGCCGGGAATCATCGTCCCAGGTGTAAAGCACGTATACGGCGATGTTCTTGACCCAGCGAGTGTCAAGAAGGCCGTTGAAGATCTCCCTATTTCACATCTCTTCTTCTGCACCTGGTCACGTCAGAACAGTGAGAAAGAAAATATCGCTGTCAACGGCGCCATGTTACAAAATACTCTCGATGCCTTTGCACAAAAGCGAACACTCGAGCACACCGTATTGATTACCGGCCTTAAGCACTACCTAGGGCCCTTTGAATCATATGCAGCGACTCCGATGGAAACTCCATTTAAAGAGAGTCAAGCTCGCCTGCCCATTGATAACTTTTACTACACACAGGAAGATATTTTGTTTAAGGCAGCTGCTGAACAGAATTTCACATGGTCAGTTCATCGTCCTCACACCATGATTGGTTGGGCGCTCGGTAATGCAATGAACATGGGTGTGACACTTGCTGTCTATGCTTCAATCTGCAAAGAGACTGGCGCACCGTTTATTTTCCCTGGCTCTAAAGAACAATACAATGGCGTTACTGATGTGACAGATGCACGCTTGCTTGCACGCCATGCGGTGTGGTCTGCAACCGATCCTGCTGGTAAGAACGAAGCATTTAATACGGTAAATGGCGATGTATTTCGCTGGCGACAACTCTGGAAATTACTTGCCGAGTACTTTGATGTTACTGATCCAGGCTACCCGGCAGAACTTTCTCCACTTGAACCACGCATGTCAGGTGCTGACGCCCAGTGGGAGAAGATTGTTGCTAAATATTCATTGAAGCCACACAAAGCATCTGAAATAGCATCTTGGTGGCACTCTGATGCTGACTTAGGACGTCAGGTAGAAACCTTCGCTGATATGGGTAAGAGCCGCAAGGCAGGCTTTGGTGATATTCAAGTAACACCTGATTCTTTCTTTGAGCTTTTTGAAAAACTCAGAGCAGAAAAAATTATTCCGCCACGTTCTTAATTACAATTTAAATACATCGGGGTGCTGGGCTAATTCAAGCCTGGTACGCCTGATGTGGCCGAATAAAATCCGCTCGGCATCATCGCTATCGCGTCTAATAATCGCCGATAGTAGTAAATGGTGCTCGTAATGAGCTGGCTTAAATGAGCTTGCAGCCAATAGCCGCGAGTATGCGCGCCTGTAGTGCTGAGTTGTATTCCATAACCGATTAACCATGTCTCCTACTAACGCAGTCTCTGCCTTCGAATATGTGAGTAGGTGGAATTGACGATCTAACTTTAGAAAAGTTTCCACATCATTCGTAGCTTCCATCTGATTAACTAAGTCAGTTAACTCAGCAACTAATGAATCTGTCATTGCTGGAATACTCAGGCGAAGTAGTAACGGCTCCACGCGTTCCCGGATTTGATACATCTCCTCACACTCAGCCAGGCTCAGATGTGAAATCCAAGCACCGGTATGGGCGACAAGATTTATTAGCCCTTCTGCTTCAAGAATACGTAGCGCTTCTCGAACCGGCGACCTAGATGCACCAAATTGCTCGGCAATATCTTCTTGACGAATACGAACTCCCGGAGGAAATTTTCCAGAAAGTATCTCCTCTTTCAGGGAATTTGCGATTTGTTGACTGCGAGCCAGGTCGTTCTCGTTGTGTAGAACAGTCATTACAAATCCGGTTTTGCTGGATGCCAAAGAATTGTGGTTGCACTCTTTTCGT
>Ga0209296_1002164_pt1 | contig 14351 bp, 15 predicted proteins | sample S_130206_EF_Meta_FD_187319 | JGI IMG/M metagenome (GOLD analysis project Ga0209296, IMG submission 187319) | Freshwater microbial communities from Lake Simoncouche, Canada to study carbon cycling - S_130206_EF_MetaG (SPAdes) (version 2) | ecosystem: Environmental > Aquatic > Freshwater > Lake ...
ACCGACTGCCGTGGCATGCGTGTGAAAAAACAAATCTTTCCAAATGGCTTCAATGTGAACGGGATTTTTGCCCAGCAACCGCGGCACCAAATGGTCTTTGAGCAAGGCCACCACGGAACTGCCGCCCGTGCCAATGGTGTAGGCGTAGCCGGTCGCTTGGATGCCATCGCTGCAAAGCAAAGTGAGCAAGATCGTTTCTTGGGCGACAAATGCTTGAATGGCGTCGGTGCGCTCGACCTTCGGCGGCAAGTTGACTTGCCGCAAGAGAACGCGATCGATGGTGACTGAAGTCATGTGGGCGGAAAAATTGTGTGAGAAGAGTTCGGGTTTGTGCGTATCAAAACAGTCTTGACCCTCACTCCGGTTCCATGTGAAGATTGTGCAACTGGTCTGACCAATTGTCCAATTCACGTATTCCCTGACTTATTCAACTCACCACCATCATCTTCAGAACCCCATCGCTTTCATGTCAGACAGGCCCATCGAACCGCAAAGGCTTTACCGCCAAATTGCCAAACAAATCCAGACGCTCATTTCGTCTGGCGAGTTTGCAGTGGGTTCACGCTTGCCTGCAGAGCGCGACTTGGCCACCCAACTGAGCGTCAGCCGTCCATCGGTGCGCGAGGCCCTCATAGCGCTGGAGGTAGAAGGCGTCATTGAAGTGCGCACAGGTTCAGGTATTTACGTCAAATCTTTGGGGCTACGCACCAAGGGCAAAACGGCCTCTCATCACGCAACGGGCGAGTGGGGTCCCTTGGAAGTGATGCGCGCAAGGTTTCTCATTGAAGCTGAAATGGCCGCCTTGGCCGCTCAGCACGCTACAACCGCCGATCTCAAAGCCATGTCATTGGCCTTTGTGGCCATGCAGAAAGATGCCAAAGCCGGGCGCATGCCGCGTGACAGCGACATTGCATTTCACATGGCCATTGCCAATGCCTGCGCCAACAGCGTCATTCAAGACACCCTTGAACGTTATCTGCAAGCCAGAAACGGCCCCTTGTTTGCGCGTCTGGGTGATTATTTTGAATCGCCAGCCTCTTGGGTTGCTGCCATTGCTGAGCACAAAGAGGTATTGACGGCCATCCAAACACGCAACCCACAGGCTGCTCGCAAAAGCATGCAAAAGCATTTGCGACAAGCCCATAAACGATTCAGCGCTAGCTGGCGAAGCGCACCTTCCCGATCTTAGTTTTTCGCCAGCAACTCAACATCTTATCTAACCTCAAGGAGACAACATGACCACCAAACGAAATGCATTGAAATCGATCGCGACGGCCAGCGCCATTGCGCTGGGCCTTTTAGGCGCCATGGGCAGCGGCGTTGCGCAAGCGCAAACCAAATTGAAGTGGGCGCACGTTTACGAATCTTCTGAGCCCTTTCACACCTCTTCGTTGTGGGCCGCAGAAGAATTTAAAAAACGCACCAACGGCAAGTTTGAAATTCAAGTCTTCCCAGCCTCCAGTTTGGGCAAAGAAAGCGACATCAACCAAGGCCTGCAACTGGGCACCGTGGACATCATCCTGACTGGCGCTTCCTTTGCCGCCAACGCCTATCCACGCTTGGCGGTCAACTACTACCCGTTCACATTTCGCGATGCAGACCATGTCCTGAAATATGGCAAGAGCGATATTTTCAAGGAACTGGCGGAGGGCTACAAAAAAGCCACCAACGGCAACACCATCACGGCCATGACTTACTACGGCGTGCGCCACTCCACCAGCAACAAGCCTTTCAAAAATTGTGACGAAATGAAGGGCCTGAAAATGCGCGTACCTGACGCACCGGCCTACACCGCGTTGCCCAGGGCCTGCGGCGCCAACCCCACCCCCATTGCTTTTGCTGAAGTTTATTTGGCATTGCAAAACGGCACAGTGGACGCACAAGAAAACCCACTGCCCACCATTGAAGCCAAGAAGTTTTATGAAGTGCAAAAGCACATCATCCTGACCGGCCACATTGCCGACGCATTGCTCACCGTGGTGGCCCCTGGCGCCTTGAGCAAAATGACCCCTGCTGAGCAAAAAATCTTGGGCGAAGTCACGCAAGAAGCAGCGGACAGAGCCAGCGCTCAAATCCGCAAACGTGAAGTCGAACTGGTCGAAGAATTCAAGAAGAAAGGCATCAACATCATCAATGTCGACCGCAATGACTTTCAGCAACGCGTCCTCAAAGCGATTGACTTTCCTTCTATGAAGTTAGACAAGAAAGACTGGGACCGCGTGGTTTCCATCAAGTAAGACACATGTCCACCATTGACGACATGCCCCGTGTGATGGGCGAAGACGGAGAGTTCCACGCGCAAGACGAAGCGGTGGACCTCTCCGGCACACCGATTGAAGCCTGGGTTGCACTGGGCTTTTTTTGGCTTTTGGCTGCCACGGTTTTCTACCAATTTTTCACCCGCTATGTGCTGAACAATTCAGCCTCGTGGACCGAGGAAATTGCTCGCTACTTGCTGATTGCCACCGTGTTCACGGGCGCCACCATCGGGGTGGCCAAGAACAACCACATCCAAGTCGATTTTTTCTACCGCTTCATGCCGCGCTGGCTCAGTCGCGCCATGAGTTTGCTTGTCGATGTGTTGCGGGTGGTTTTCTTTGCAACCGCCAGTTTTTTGACCGTGCAAATGATGGACAAATTGGGCAACTCCAAGATGACCATCGTCGACTTGCCCATGAACTGGGTGTATGGCGTGTGTTTGTTCGGTTTTGTCGCCATGTGCCTGCGCGCTGTTTGGGTTTTGAAAATTCACTGGCAACGCGGTTTCACCGTTTTAGAGCGTCCCGAATCTGTCATGAGCGACCGCTGATGAAGCGCTTTACCCTTTAAGGCTTGCATGCTGAAAATTATCTTTTTGTTACTCATGAGCGGCGGCATCCCGGTGGCCATTGCCATGGCTGGTGCCTCGCTCATCTATCTATTTACCAACAACAGCTCGCCCCCGCTGGTGGTGATTCACCGCATGATTTCGGGCATCGACAGCTTTCCCCTGTTGGCGGTGCCCTTCTTCATTTTGGCCGGCAATTTGATGAACAACGCGGGCATCACCAACCGCATCTACAACTACGCTTTGGCCTTGGTCGGTTGGCTCAAAGGCGGTCTAGGCCATGTCAATGTGGTGGGCTCGGTGGTGTTTGCCGGCATGAGTGGCACCGCCATCGCTGACGCCGCAGGCTTGGGCACGATCGAAATCAAAGCCATGAAAGACCATGGCTACAGCACTGAATTTGCGGTTGGCGTCACGGCGGCATCGGCCACCTTGGGCCCCATCATTCCGCCGAGCTTGCCCTTTGTGATCTACGGCATGATGGCCAATGTGTCGGTGGGCTCTTTGTTCTTGGCTGGCATCTTGCCCGGCGTGTTGATGGCCCTGTTGATGATGGCCACCGTGGCTTATTTTGCTCATAAAAACAATTGGGGCGCCGATACCAAATTCAGTTGGCCGCGCGTGCTCAAAGCGCTGGCCGAGACCGCGGTGGTGGCGGGCTGGCCCTTGCTGGTGTGGTGGCTGATTCAAGGCCTTGGCCTGCACCCGCAGTGGACGGTGTTGGGCGCTTTGGTCTTGCTGTTTGCTGCCGATAAAATTTTTGATTTTCAGGCTGTGCTGCCCATCATGACACCGGTGCTGTTGATTGGCGGCATGACCACCGGCGTCTTCACGCCCACTGAAGGGGCCATTGCCGCTTGCGTATGGGCTTTGATTCTGGGCTTTTTTTGGTACCGCACCTTGAACTTGAAAATGTTCGTCAAGGTTTGCTTGGACACCGTAGAGACCACCGCAACGGTGTTGTTCATTGTGGCGGCCGCCAGCATATTTGGTTGGATGCTCACGGCCACCGGCGTGACAGCGGCCATCGGTGCTTGGGTGCTGGGCTTTACGCAAGAGCCTTGGATGTTTTTATTGCTGGCCAATTTGTTGATGCTTTTTGTGGGTTGCTTCTTGGAGCCTACCGCTGCCATCACCATTTTGGTTCCCATCTTGGTTCCTATTTGCCAAAAATTGGGCATTGACTTGGTTCACTTTGGCTTGGTCATGGTGCTCAACTTGATGATTGGTTTGCTGCACCCCCCTATGGGCATGGTCTTGTTTGTGTTGGCGCGTGTGGCCAATCTGAGCGTGGAGCGCACCACCATTGCCATCTTGCCCTGGCTCGTGCCATTGCTGGGCAGTTTGATTGTGATCACCTACGTGCCCAGTGTGGTCTTGTGGTTGCCTCGTTTGGTTTATTAATCGCTTTAACTTTGACACGAATGAATCAATTCATCCAACTCCATCCCGCCGATGACGTCGTCATTGCGCGTGCGCAATTGATCAGCGGCTCAACGGTCGCAGGTGTGGCCGTGCGCGGCTTGGTCCCACCCGGACACAAAGTGGCGCTGCATGCCGTGGCTGCTGGCCAAGCCGTGCGGCGCTACAACCAAATCATTGGCTTTGCCAGCCAAGCCATTGCAGCGGGCGAGCATGTGCACACGCACAACTTGAACATGGGCCCAGACAAAGGTCAATTTGACCGCGACTATGCGGTGGGCCAAGATGTCAAACCTGAAGCTGCCAAGCTAGACGCCACCTTCATGGGCATCGTGCGCCCCGATGGGCGTGTGGCCACGCGCAACTACATTGGTATTTTGTCGACTGTCAATTGTTCGGCCACCGCGGCGCGGGCCATTGCCGATCATTTTTCTCGCCGCAATAACCCTGCAGCTTTGGCCGATTTTCCCAATGTCGATGGCGTGGTGGCCTTAACGCACGGCACCGGCTGCGGCATGGCCACGGAAGGAATGGGCATGCAACTGCTACAGCGCACTTTGACCGGCTACGCCACGCATGCCAATTTTTGGGGCGCACTGGTGGTGGGCTTGGGCTGCGAGGCCAATCAGCTCAGCAGTTGGCTAGAACACGGCAGTTTGCGCGCTGGCGAAAACCTCAAAGTGTTCAACATCCAAGACAGTGGGGGCACGCGACAAACGGTCGAAAAAGGCATTGCACTGGTGCAAGAAATGTTGCCCAAAGCCAATGCCTATGCGCGCCAGCCTTGCAGTGCAGCGCACATCACGGTGGGCTTGCAATGCGGCGGCTCTGACGGCTATTCGGGCATCAGCGCCAACCCTGCGCTAGGCGCTGCGGTAGACCTGTTGGTGGCCCACGGCGGCACCGCCATCTTGAGTGAAACACCCGAAATTTATGGCGCAGAGCATTTGCTCACACGGCGTGCAGTCAAGCCTGAAGTGGCGGCCAAATTGATCGAGCGCATTAAGTGGTGGGAAGACTACACCGCCATGAACGGCGGCGAGATGAACAACAACCCCTCGCCCGGCAACAAGGCGGGCGGCTTGACCACCATTTTGGAAAAATCTTTGGGCGCTGTGGCCAAAGGCGGCACCAGCAATTTGCAAGCGGTTTATGAATACGCTGAACCCGTCAACACGCATGGCTTCGTCTACATGGACACCCCTGGCTACGACCCCGTCAGCGCGACAGGTCAAGTGGCCGGTGGTGCCAATCTGATTTGCTTCACCACGGGTCGTGGCAGCGCATATGGCTGTGCACCCTCCCCCAGTTTGAAATTTTCTACCAACTCTGCGTTGTGGAAAAAACAATCGGACGACATCGACCTGAACTGCGGCGAGATTGTCGACGGCGGCAGCAGCGTTGCTGAAATGGGTCAACGCATTTTCGAGATGATTTTAAAAGCTGCGTCCGGTGAACCCACCAAGAGCGAACAACATGGCTATGGGCAAAATGAGTTTGTGCCTTGGCAAGTTGGCGCGGTCATGTAATTTGAAAGTTTACTTATGAGCCATTGCGTTCCGGCAGAACAACTGCGTCAACAAATTAGCCACATCATTCAAATGGCCGGCAGCGAGCTGGCCGAGGCCGAGCAAGTGGCCGCCAATTTGGTCATGGCCAACTTAAGTGGCCATGACTCGCATGGTGTGGGCATGGTGCCGCGCTATGTCGACGCGGTGCTTGAAGGTGGCCTGAGCCCCAACACCGGCGTCAAAGTGGTGCTCGATACGGGCCCACTGCTCAACTTAGACGGCCAACGTGGCTACGGTCAAATCACGGGCGTTCAAGCCATGCAAATGGGCATTGAACGCGCCAAGCAACATGGTGTGTGCACGGTGGCGCTCAGTCGCTCGCATCACTTGGGCCGCATTGGTCACTTTGCAGAAATGGCAGTGGCACAAGGTTTGGTATCGATGCATTTTGTCAATGTGTTGTCACGACCCGTGGTGGCGCCTTTTGGCGGCGGTGATGGCCGCTTTGGCACAAACCCCTGCTGCATTGGCGTGCCCATGGGCAATCGCCCGCCCTTCGTGCTTGACTTTGCCACCAGCCGTGTGGCCCAAGGCAAGATGCGCGTGGCGCACAACAAAGGCGAGCAAGTACCCGACGGTTATTTGATCGATGAAAACGGACATCCCACCAACGATCCGGGTGTGGTGGTGGTACCTCAATCCAATGGTTTGTATGGCGCCCTCATGACCTTTGGAGAGCACAAAGGTTTTGGCATGGCCATGGCCTGCGAATTGTTGGGCGGTGCACTCACAGGCGGCGACACCTGGCACCGTGAAGCCGATCACAAACGAGCCGTCTTAAATGGCATGCTGGTCATGCTGATTGACCCCGTTCGCTTGGGCACGCAAGCTTCCTTTGAAAAAGAAGCCTTGGCGTTTGAAGATTGGTTGCGCAAAAGTCCAGATGCGCCAGGCACTTCAGGTGTGCTGACAGCCGGCGAACCCGAGCGTGCCGCGCGCGCCGAGCGTGTGAAAAATGGCATATGGATTGACGATGCCACTTGGGCCGAAATTCAGGCTTCAGAAGACAAGCTGAAAAAACGGCATGCCTGAACTGAAGCTCTCGCGCGCCACGCTGCCCCTGGTTTCCAAGTCTGTTCAAACACCGGCCTACGCGCCAAATTCTGCCCAGCCGGGTGTGCTGCATTTGGGCTTAGGCGCGTTTCACCGCGCGCACCAAGCCATGGTGTTCGATCAGCTGCTTCGCGAAGGCGATATGCGCTGGGGCATTCATGGCGTGGGCATGACCCAACCGGGACTTGTGAACAAACTGCGCGCACAAGACGGCTTGTATGCGGTGCGCGTGGCAGGTGCAACAGGCATTGAATGGAGCGTGCCGGGTGCACTTTGGCAAACCAGCGTGGCCACCACCGAACGTCAGAATGTCTTGAACGCCATTGCCGCTCCAAGCACCCGTTGGATCACACTCACCGTGACGGAAAAAGGCTACACACCCGCCTTGGCGCAATTGCTGATTGACGGCTTACGTTTGCGCCATGCTGCAGGCCTAACTGGCCTCACCATTGCGTCGTGTGACAATTTGCAAGGCAATGGCCACAAACTCAAAACCATCATCCAAGCCGCGTCCACCACTCAAGATGCAGAGCTTGTGGAATGGATCGAGGCCCATTGCGCCTTTCCTTGCAGCATGGTCGATCGCATCGTGCCTGCGGCCACCGATGAAGTGGCATCGGCCGCCAAAGCGGCACTGGGCATGCAAGACGAATGCGCCCTGAGCACCGAAACATTTTGGGAATGGGTCATTGAAGACAACTTCGTTGACCCCAGCGACGCAGCACTGCTGAGCAAGTGTGGTGTTCGCGTCACCTCACAAGTGCACAGTTATGAAGAGGCCAAGTTGCGCATGCTGAACGGCAGTCATTCCGCCATGGCTCTGATGGGTGCCATCACTGGCCGCGCTTACATTGCTGATTGCATAGGCTCTGATCACATCAAAGAATTTGTTCATCGCATGATGACTCACGAAGTGGCACCGCACCTCAGTCGAGTTGATTGGTCAGACTACCGAGACGCACTCATTCAGCGTTTTGGCAACCCTTATTTGAAGCACAGCGTGCATCAAATTGCCACTGACAGTTCGCAAAAAATTCCTCAACGTTGGCCTCCTTCTGTTTTGGGTCAAATGGCCAAAGGCAAATCGTTTGAGCACCACGCATTGGCTACAGCCATTTTTCTGCGTTACACCTTGGCCAAAGACGAACAGGGCAAAGCTTTCGTCCTTAACGATCCTCAGGTCAAAAGTCTGCTGGCCATTGGTGCAAAACAAGCCACAGAAGCTCATGCGAGTGTTCGCGCCTTGTTGGCGCGTGAAGATCTGTGGGGCAAGGAATTGGCAGCCTCAGAAGCGTGGCTTGAGCGCGTTAGTTATTGGCACGACCAAGTGTTGCATCAAGGCGTTGACGCTACGGTGAAATACATCATCCAACAAGACTTCTCATGAAAATCACTGCCGCACGCGCCATTGTTTGCAGCCCGGCCGTAATTTCGTCACCCTCAAAATTGAAACCGATTAAGGCCTCACAGACGTTGGCGATGCCAAGCTCAATGGCCGCGAGTTGTCGGTGGTGAGTTACTTACATGACGGCACGCTTTGGAGTTGGTAAACAACTTAGTTGTTTCGCTTAACAGCGCTCAAATAGGCCTCATTGTGGTCTCGCTTTCCAATTGCAATGACCATGACAACTAATTTTTGGTCGATCACTTCGTAGACCAAACGGTAACCGACATCACGCAACTTGATCTTGTAGGTGTTTTGCAAATCGCCGCGAAGTCTTGCAGATGGCACATGGGGAGTTTTAAGGCGTTTAGACAAGGCATTTTGAAACTGCGCCTTGATTGAGCCATCCAGTTTTTTCCATTCCTTGAGCGCCAGCTCATGAAATTCTAGGCTATAGGTCCTCAATGTTGACCTTGACCGATTTGCCCCCTTGGCGTGCTTTGACGATTTTGGTCAGGGCAGCGTCTTCGAGTTGTTCCATCATGTCTTCATAGGCTGCCGCCGATATCAAATAAGCGGCTGGCTTGTTGTGATTCAACACAGCCACTGGCGCCAAATTAGCCACCTCAATGACCTCAGATGGATTTCGCCGAAGGTCAGTCATGCTGACTGTATTGCGAGCGTAAATGGTTTGAGTGACAGACATTAAATTAACACTTAAAAAAGCACATTATTTAGTGCTTTTTTAGAAATGTCAACAACTCTAAGTTCTGCCCCTCTAAAGGCTTTCAGTTCAAAGCACGCGCGCCAAGGAAGCCTGCAAATTCTCTGAAGGCAAACGCTTAAAGCCCGAGCGCGCAAAGCGTTGCATGCGGCCCATCATGAAGGCCACCAACAAAGACGCTGTCACTTGCGCATCCACCGTGGGTGTATCGCTTTGAGGTCCGCCATCGCGCAATGATTGCTTGAACGCGCTTTCAAGTTTGTCGAACAACAAGTTCATGCGCTCTTGCAGTCGCTCATTTTCAAACACCAAAGCATCGCCGGTCATGACGCGTGCCATGCCAGGGTTCTTTTCTGCAAATTGAAGAATGAGCGCAATGGTGCGCGCCACTTGCGCAGGGCCTGCAGGCTCGCGGTCGGCAATTTGACGCACAAACGCAAACACCGATTGCTCGACAAAATCAATCAGGCCTTCAAACATTTGCGCTTTGCTGGCGAAGTGACGGTACAAAGCCGCTTCGCTCACACCCAACTTGGCCGACAAAGCCGCGGTGGTAATGCGCTCTGCACCAGGCTGCTCCAGCATGCCCGCCAAGGTCTGCAAAATTTGGAGGCGGCGTTCACCGGGCTTGGGGCGCTTGCGGGTGGGCGCCTCAGGGGCACCCGAAGCATCTTGATCTGGCAAATTCTCGGAGTTTGTTTCTGTGTTCATGAAAATCCCCTGCTCAATGGCTTCGAATCATGGTGCCGAAAGCTTGGTCGGTCAAAATCTCTAGCAACATGGCATGCGGCACGCGGCCGTCAATGATGTGCACCGCATTGACACCACTTTTGGCGGCATCCAAGGCGCCACTGATTTTGGGCAACATGCCACCGCTGATGGTGCCATCGGCAAACAACTCGTCAATCCGCCGCGCACTCAAATCGGTGAGCAAATTGCCTTGCTTGTCCAACACACCTGGCGTGTTGGTCAGCAAGACTAATTTTTCGGCTCTGAGCACACTGGCCAATTTGCCGGCCACCACATCGGCATTGATGTTGTAGCTTTCGTTGTTTTCGCCAAAGCCAATGGGACTGATGACGGGAATGAAGGCGTCGTCTTGCAAAGCTTTGACCACGCTGGGGTCAATTGACTCGATATCGCCCACTTGGCCCACGTCGTATTCTTTAGAAGGGTCAGCGTTGTCGACCATTTTGAGTTTCTTGGCGCGAATCATGCCGCCGTCTCGCCCCGTGAGGCCCACCGCTTTGCCGCCAGCTTGGTTGATCAAACCCACAATGTCTTGTTGCACTTCCCCGGCCAAGACCCACTCGACCACCTCCATGGTTTCGGCATCGGTCACGCGCATCCCTTGAATGAATTCGCCTTTTTTGCCCAAGCGGTTCAGGGCGGTTTCAATTTGCGGGCCGCCGCCATGAACCACCACAGGGTTCATGCCCACCAACTTCAGCAGCACCACATCTTCCGCAAAGTCCGCTTGCAAGGCAGGATCGGTCATGGCATTGCCACCGTATTTGATGACCAATGTTTTGCCATGGAACTTGCGAATGTAGGGCAAGGCTTGCGCCAAGATTTCCGCTTTATCGCGAGGAGAAATGTGAGCCAAAGAGTCGTTGTCAGTCATGATGGGCCGTCAAAGTGGAAACATGCAAGTCAGCGCTTGCTCATGGGATGGAAGGCATTCAGAGCCGTATTGTGAACACTTTTGGGGCTTTGTGCCCCACCCCTGCCCCAAGTTCACAAAATTTTTGTCAACATCGCGTCCACGCCCGCTTGCCAGGCTGGCAACTTGATCTGGAGCGCTTGTTCCAAGCGACTGCAGTTAAGCCGGGAATTGAGGGGGCGCGCGGCAGGCGTGGGGAAATCAGACGTGGGCACCGCCACCAAATCCTTGACCGCATAGTGCAAGCTGGGCTTGATCTGCTTGGCTTTGGCCAACACATATTCTGCGTAGGCATACCAAGTGGTCTCGCCAGCCGCGGCCAAATGATAGATACCTGTCAAAGGTTTCGATGCTTGAAGGGCCAGTGCCGTAATATCTGCCAATAAAGCGGCCCCAGTGGGCGCGCCAAACTGGTCATTGATCACGGTCATGCGTTCGCGCTCTTGGGCCAAGCGCAACATGGTCTTGGCAAAATTGCCGCCCTCGGTGCCATACACCCAACTGGTCCGCAAAATAAGATGCTTAGAAGCGTGTTGCGCAATGCCTTTTTCTCCCGCCAGTTTGCTGTGCCCGTAAACATTCAAAGGCCCTGTGGCGTCGGTTTCAAGCCAGGGCTTTTGTCCTGAGCCATCAAACACATAGTCGGTTGAGAAATGAACCAAATAAGCACCGGTGGCGGCGCAAGCACCAGACAAAGCTTCAGGCGCAAGTTCATTCACCCAAAACGCCGTCTGAGAATCTGATTCGGCCTTGTCAACGGCGGTGTAGGCCGCGGCATTGACCACCACATCTGGCCGAAACGTGCGAACTGTGTCAACCAGTCCCTCTAAGTTGCTCAAATCACCACAATGCGAGGTGCTGCTTCGATCAAGCGCCAGCAATTCACCCAAAGGTGCCAAGCTGCGCTGCAACTCCCAACCCACTTGACCATTTTTGCCGAGCAATAAAATTTTCATGAAGTGCTAACTTGGGGGTTCAAGCCGTGTACTGCTTAGAAACCCAATCGCGATAAGCGCCACTTTGCACGTGCGCCACCCATTCGGTGTTGTCCAAATACCACGCCACTGTTTTGCGAATGCCGGTCTCAAAAGTTTCTGCCGGTTTCCAACCCAATTCTTTTTCTAACTTGCGTGCGTCGATGGCGTAACGTCTGTCGTGACCTGGTCGGTCTTTCACATACGAAATCTGCGTGGTGTAACTGGCCCCATCAGCGCGGGGGCGCAACTCATCGAGCAAGGCACACACCGTTTTCACAATCTCAATGTTGGGCTTTTCGTTCCAGCCGCCCACGTTGTAGGTTTCTCCCAAGCGGCCGCCTTCCAACACACGCCGAATGGCGCTGCAGTGGTCTTTCACATACAACCAATCGCGCACCTGCATGCCATCGCCGTACACAGGCAAAGGCTTGCCTGCCAAGGCATTGACAATCATGAGCGGTATGAGCTTTTCAGGAAAATGCAAAGGGCCATAGTTGTTGCTGCAATTGGTGGTGACCACCGGCAAACCATAGGTGTGATGCCATGCACGTACCAAATGATCGCTGGCGGCTTTGCTGGCGCTGTAAGGACTGTTTGGCTCGTACTGGTGGTGTTCTGTAAACGCAGGGTCTTGCGGTGCAAGGCTGCCATACACCTCATCGGTTGACACATGCAAAAAGCGAAACTGCGTTTGCGCTTCAGCACTCAGGCCATGCCAGTAGCCCCGCACCGATTCCAACAAACGGAAGGTACCCACAATGTTGGTTTCAATGAACTCGCCAGGGCCATGAATGGAGCGGTCCACATGGCTTTCAGCGGCAAAGTTCAAAACGGCACGGGGCTGGTGTTCGGCCAACAATTTGGGCAACAGCGCCACATCGCCAATGTCACCTTGCACAAACACATGCCGCGGATTGTTTTTCAAAGAGGCCAAGGACTCCAAATTACCGGCGTAGGTGAGCTTGTCGAGATTGACGATTTTTTCATCGCTTTGGGCCACCCAGTCCAAGACAAAATTGGCACCAATGAAGCCAGCCCCGCCGGTAATGAGAACGGACATGTTTTTTCTTTCCAAAACTGTATTTTAGAAGCCTTGGCAGGCATTGCCTCAGCGGTTAAAGTGAGGCTTTACTGGTCAACCTCAGAAGTTCGGAGTTTCCATGGCCCCCACTGCACCTAAAAAGCCCCCAAAAAGCGCAATCCCTCCAAGCGAACCCGAGCACAGCGCGGGCTCTAAAGACATTTGGTTAGCGGGTCTGGGCGCCATGGCACAAGCTCAAGCGCAGGCCAGAGCCCAAGGCAGCAAAACCTTTGAAGCCTTGGTGGCGGATGGCTTGGCCTTTCAGCGCAAGTCGCAAGCTGCAGCCCAAGAAAAAATACACGAGGCTGCCGCCCACTTCAGCCAAATGACCCAAGGCCTTAGCGCTGGCCTTGTGCAGCCCATGGCTGTCAAGGTCGACCGACTAGAGCATTTGTTTGAAGACCGTGTGGCGCGTGCGCTCAAAAGTTTAGGCCTGCCCACAGCCCAAGAAGTGGCTGATTTACAAGAGCGCGTGGCAGCCCTAGAGGCAGCATTGGCCAAACAAGCGGCAACTTCAACGCCTAAGGCACCTCCCCGAAAACGACCTGCTGCTAAATCCACCAAGGCTGCCAAGTAGCACCAGCATGGTTAAAAAAGCCCCTCGACGCACCGCTGAGCGAATTGCAACAGTCTCTTTAGACTTGTTCAATCGCTATGGCGAGCCCAATGTGTCGACCACGCTGATTTCATCTGAGTTGAACATCAGCCCTGGGAATTTGTATTACCACTTTCCCGCCAAAGACCAATTGGTCAGCCACCTGTTTGACAACTACAAGTCAGACATTCTGAAGTTGTTAGACGCCAGCCAAGATGTGAAAGATGTGGAAGACGCTTGGTTCTTTTTACATTCTTTGTTCGAGCTGATTTGGGCACACCGGTTTTTGTACCGCGACTTGAACGATTTGCTGTCTAAAAATCGGCATTTGGAAACCAACTTCAAACACATCTTAGAAGTTAAAACTTCATCGTTGCATCAATTGCTGCAAGCTTTGGCCAACCAAGGCCACATTCGCAACGAGCCCGAGACTTTCACCACCTTGTCAGCCAGCATGTCGGTGGTTGTCACTTACTGGCTCAGTTATGAATACGTGCGCAACCCACGCCACGCCATGGAACCTGAGAGTGCGGGCGATGCGCTAGCGCGCGGTGCGCGGCATGTGCTCTTGCTACTAGCACCCTACTTGGAAAATGAACAAGAGCGCGCGCATCTGATGCAACTGACCAACGCTTATTCGCCCGATGCGGCTTGAAGCCCTCACGTAAAACGTGTTTGCGCCAGCTTCAACAGACCGTCAAAAATAAGACTGTCGACCAACTCAAATTGAATGGCCATGCTGGGGGCCATTTTCCAACCCGCACCACCGGTCATCACACATTGCGGCTCCAAGCCTGTGTGCTCTCTTAAATGATGCACCATGCGCTCACAGGCACCGGCAATGGCATAGGTGCCGCCACTGGTGAGGGCGTCGCTGGTGTTGGTGGGAAAGGGCCTGACTTCACCCGTTGGGACGTGCAATCCGGCAGTACCCGACTCCAAGGCGCGCAACATGATGCCGTGCCCTGGCAATATGAAACCGCCTAAAAATTTGCCATGCTGATCAAGGGCTTCCACCGTGACGGCAGTGCCCACCATGACCACCACCAAAGGT
>Ga0209296_1002171_pt1 | contig 14320 bp, 15 predicted proteins | sample S_130206_EF_Meta_FD_187319 | JGI IMG/M metagenome (GOLD analysis project Ga0209296, IMG submission 187319) | Freshwater microbial communities from Lake Simoncouche, Canada to study carbon cycling - S_130206_EF_MetaG (SPAdes) (version 2) | ecosystem: Environmental > Aquatic > Freshwater > Lake ...
AGCACCAGGACCACCAGCACCAGGACCAGCACCAGGACCACCAGGTCCTCTAGCACCAGCACCAGCACCACCAGGTCCTCTAGCAGCTCCAAGTCTAGCAATTAAAGCTCTTAATCGTTCGCCATTTGCATTTAATTCAGCAGAATCTCCCTGATTAATATGCAGCTGTGCAATCTGGTCTACATTCTCTTGAATACGTCCAGTTCTCTCTTCTAATTGTCTGAGTAATTCATCACGTTGTGCATTTGTTTGTTGAACGGCTTGTCGTGCGTTGGCTAACTCTTGTTGCAATTGTCGTAGCCGTGCGTCGTTGCCTTGTCCGTCTTGTCTCAACCGAACTAATGCTTCATTACATACTCGTTCTCGTTCTTGAACCTCATTTGCTCTAGCTTCTACCACCCTTAATTGTGCTTGTGTTCTTGCATTTTCTTCGGTTAATTGGCGTATTTGTTCATTTGCAGCATTAAGTTGTTGTTGTAAGGCTGCAGAATTATCATTATTTTGCTGTAAACCATTTAAGAAATTTGTAATTTCTTCTATAAGCGCATTCACCATCCTTACATAGCCCTCGCCTTGTTGATTTTTTGTGTCTATTGCTCTATTTAAATTATCTAATGAGGCATCTAAAGCTTGCATAAAGTATATATATATTAGTAATAAAATATATATTTGAATTGAGTATTATAATTTTACAAATTTGAAATAATGTCAGAATCCTCCGCGTCGCCTCTATCATTATCATCGGCGACCTTCTCTTGTTGTACTTGAGTTATTTCGTCCATCTTACTTTTAATATCGGACATTTCCTGAATAAGCTCATCCTGCTCCATTTTTGCATTTTCTAAATCTGTATCCGTCAATTTTCCGTTAACCATAATTTCATCAATGTATTGCTTCAAATAATTCATGGCGTTTATTTGGTCTTCTTTTTGTTTGACTATGTGGTTATAGTATTTTCTGTAATCATTACGCACCATTTCTAAATATTCATTTTCCTTGGCGGTTTGTTGGAGCGTTTTTTGTTTTTCAAGAAGCATTTTTCGCTTTTCATCCATGAGTGTATCAATATGTACTAAATATAAATCACGTTCGGCTAATGTTAACTTATACATGTGCTTTCTTGTATATTACGCTTGAAAATAATTGCCTAAACCAGCGCCAAAAAAATTGAAACAAAATATACACATATAACGCAATATAACAGATTTACATCGCACAACAACACAAGAGATGCTTACCATTTTGATTATACTGATTGGGTGCAATATTACGACTATCTTGTATGATAGAATTTATACGGCCTTAACCATTTCAGAGTCCTATCCGAACGCTCAGATTGATTGGTTTTTGAGCGGAGGTATAAAAGATCCAGCGCGAGATACGACAAGCGAGGCGGAAAAAATGCATCAGGCCATTTCTCACTTCAATATAAACAACACAAACACCATGAATCCGTGGAACTACGTTTACGATACCATTTCTCAAAACACGGCGGAGAACTTTATCATGGCAGACAGATATTTGAAGAAAAACGGATCACAATATGATCGCGTTTATGTAGTGACGTCTCAATTTCATTATGAACGTGCAAAAGAAATGCAAAATCTGATTTCACCTGATTCAAAATTTGAATGGGTTCTCTCGCCGATGGAAATGTCAGACTCGTATTACTGGGAAAAAATTCATATAAAAAACGTAGAGCAAGATGTGGAGAAGGCTGCTAAAAAATACTACTATATCATGTAGTCGAGTTTTGTTGGTGTGGGTTGTGTGGGCTGTGGGCCATCGGGTTAGATAAATAGATTTTATTGTAATAATATTAAACAAATCTTTTTTATAATTAGTATTATATGATTACGTGTAATTTAAAAGGCGGATTAGGAAATCAACTATTCCAAATATTTGCAATTATTGCATATTCACTAAAGCACAACCAACCATTTAAATTTATATACACTGATTTCGTTCCTTCTTGTACACCGCGTCATAGCTACTGGGACTCCTTTTTGAAATCCCTTAAAACTTTCACTATCAACGCATATCCCTCTATAAACACACAAACACTGAATTGTAATGATATGGATTATCGCGAATTGCACGCGTCATCAAGCGAACATACGATATTCGACGGATATTTTCAAAGTTATAAATACTTTGAAGAGAGACAAACCGATATTTATCGGTTGATTCAGTTGGAGAAACAAAAGACGGAATGTTTGACAAGGTATGGAAGTATAGGTTTAACAAACACAATTTCCATGCATTTTAGAATGGGTGATTATAAACATCTTGGTCATTTTCACCCTATTATGGGTTTTAACTATTACAAGAATGCATTAACGGCTATTCTCTCGTCGTGTCAAGTCCAAAAATGGAAGGTCATATATTTTTGCGAAGCAGAGGATAATAATGAAGTATTAAATATCATTCATGGTTTAGCGGAGGTTTTTCCTTTATTGACATTTGAGAAGGCGGCGGATCAAATTGCAGACTGGGAACAAATTCTTTTAATGAGTGGTTGTACACATAATATTATTGCAAATAGCTCGTTTAGTTGGTTTGGCGCCTATTTTAATTCCAACAAGGACAAAATAGTATGCTATCCGAATACATGGTTTTGTGGTAGTGGTTCGAATATTCGTGTGGATGATTTATTCCCACCTTCATGGCAAAAAATAAAATGTTAAATAATTATCATATCATATAAAATTTATATAAACAGATTTTTTATATGATAAATACATAATATGGATACACAACCAGTTTGTGCATTGTTGCTCATTATGAACTGCGTAAAATACAAGTATAAGGCTACGAAACAACGCGATACTTGGTTAAAAGGTCTACAGATTCCCTACTATCACGTGTTGGGGAATCTGGAGTTGGAGGCAAACTATCAATTTGATGACCAAGAGAGAATATTATGGGTGAAAACTCCCGATGATTATAACTCCTTGCCCAAAAAGGTTTTATCCGCATATGCAGCCGTTCATCAATCTTTTCCCGCGATACAATATATATTCAAAACAGATGATGACCAAATGCTACAATCGAACAACCCAAATAATTTTTTTCATAATATTAACAAAATGTTGGAAAGGAGAATGCAAACTGCCAAGATACATTATTCTGGAAATATAGTAGATGTGCCCAAAGCATATCTAAGTCAGTATTACAGAATTCACCCCGAATTGCCCAAGGAGTTGCCAGTCTATGCTACAAAATATTGTTCAGGTAGATTTTATATTCTATCGATGGAGGCGGTAGTATATCTTATATCCAAGAGAGAATTAATTTTTCAGGAATACCTAGAGGATTATGCAATGGGTATGCATCTTCACAATAGATACAAGAATCCGATGTTGCATCTAGATACTGACATTTTTTTCAAAGACATGGGAGTTGATGCGGAGACATCAACGAGCTCATAAAATCTTGGAGGACCCTTCTAGGCGTTTCATATATGCAGCAATCATTTCCTTTTTATCCAAGTCTGTCATCGCTTTCACAAAATTGGTTACTCTTTTTTCAATATCACTATACCCTTCTCTTTGCACAACGGTGAGCGGTGTAAGCAAATACCAATTATCTCGTTGTTGCAAAGAAAACCAATATCTATCAATTGCATAGTTTATATGATTAGCTGGCTCTCTCAATAAATTAACTATACTATTTTTAATATTTTGAATCAACGTATCATAATAATGACCATTTACAATATACCCTGTAGTGGTTTGACAATGCGCAACCTTTACACACTCATCTCCGTCGCGAGTATATGGAGGCATATTATTTCCAGCTAAAAGCACGACATCCCAATTGTTATGTCTAGAGAGAAACCTATTCATTTGGTTAATAAATAGACCAGGATTTAGAAATTCAATGTCGTCTTCGCAAATCAATACGTGATCCCACTTCTTTTCCTTCGCGATACTTAAACACTTTAAATGGCTCATACTACATCCGACGCGTCCATCTTCAAGCTTTACCGCATTAAAACGTTGCGCGCACGTAAGCCCCACATTACGAAGTTGCTCTTCCACTTGCGCCCTTCTATCGGTACGCGATTCAAGATTAATATAAAATGCATTTTTTATGTCTGAAATGCTGTTCATAAAATAATAGGGGATATGTTTTTATATTTGTATAAAAACGATATATTTTCTCTCTTGAGAACATATATCAAAGTTATCATGGAGATTCACAAACAAATAAAGAATATTGAACTATGTGATGTTGAGAAGGACTATGAAGAGTTGAAACGGATGGGGACGAACCTAAAAAAAGGCACTACCAAGGTTTCGGATAGATGTCGTGTAGGCAATAATATAGTCGACTATTTTACATTTGAAGAACGTTTACGAACCAAGGGCAAATACGACATTAATTTCTATGAATTTGTGGAACGCATTGACGAATTTAGTAAAAAAAAGTTTATTCAAAATATGCTTATCTATTATGAAAATGTCAAAAATAAAAACAAGACGAAGAATCGTTCCATCGTCTTGAAAGAAGTCTATAATATTTGTATCAGCGCTATTAATATCTTCCGACCGCTCGTCGCCATGGAAATTTATGCAAAATATAATCCGACTTGCATCTTGGACCCGTGTGCTGGATGGGGTGGACGCGGTTTAGGCGCAGCCGCATTGAATGTGCCCCAATATATCGGCGTGGAAATCAATCACGGACTGCAGGAGGGATATGCGCAAATGGTTGATTTTTTGTCGGAGCGGTCCAGCACACAGATTGATATGCGTTTTCAAGATGCTCTCTCTATTGATTATTCCGCAATGCCTCCTTACGACATGGTTTTTACTAGCCCTCCTTATTATTTCTTGGAAAAATACCCAAACAACAAGGCGTATAAAAATAAGGAAGCCATGAACGAAGAATTTTATATACCATTGTTCAAGAAAACATATGAATCCTTGCAGAGCAAAGGCGTTTTTATCTTGAATGTAAACAAAGAGATTTATGAAGCGGTATGCATGCCCTTGTTTGGCGAAGCATTAGAAATTCTGCCGTTGAAAAAAAGTAAACGGCAGAATGAATATGGAGAGAACATATATGTTTGGAGGCGAATTTGATAACAAAATATTCTTTTCTTTTAGACCGATTGTATTAAATTACAAAGAATGAACAATATTATTTAATCCACCTTGTTGTGTAGGTTCTATATTAAAAACTGGACATCTAACTATATTTTTTGTTATTGAGAATCTGTAATCATATACATTTTCTATGTGTGGGTCAAAATCAACGCGATTAGTATTTAGTTTTTTCATATCAAAAATATTAGAAAAGTGTAATATATGACTTCCTACTAGTTCACATCTTCCTTCATTATGTTGTGCTAAAGCTGTTACTGCATGTAAATTTAAAGTAGATAAATATTTTTCTAACCCAGGAACAAAATATCTACCAGTTATTTTAATTATATATAGTGAATGTTTTATGCTATGTGATTTTTCAAATGCATAGTGAATTGAAAATAATTCTAGTCCGCCTTTTGACGAAGCTAAAAATTTTAATGAGTCTGGAAAATCATTAATAAATGATATTATTTCAAACCGATCAGAAAAATTGGATAATTCATTAGATAATTCTGGGAAAGAATATCCAGAGTTTTCTACAAGTACAATATTAAATTTTGTATTATTTAACCATGATTTAACTGATTTTACATAACAATCGATTCTATCTTGTTTATTAACCTGAAAAGCAGTATTTGTTGAGACATGAACAGTAGCTGTTAATATAATTGTTATCATATATATCTATATATATATATACCAAATATAAAATAAAATGATATTTCTTAATTTTATAAGTTAGCATATTATTTGAAAAATACACGCAATGAATAAAGAAATTTTATACCATTGTTCAAGAAAACATATGAATCCTTGCAGAGCAAAGGCTGGTTCATATTAAATGTAAATAAGGAAATTTATGAAGCGGTATGCGCGCCCTTATTTGGCGAAGCATTAGAAATAATGCCATTGAAAAAAAGCAAACGGCAGAACGAATATGGAGAGAACATATATGTTTGGAGGCGAACATGATTTGTTTTATTTGAAATTTTATTGCATAAATCAAAATGATTCATAAAAATCATAACGTCTGTTGGACAATTCGGGTATATTTTGTGAATATACTAGTAATGCTTCATGGTGACCCGGGCGCATTATTACTTTACCATGTTTGAATCCACCCTTTTCATCTGTATAATTTATTACTATCGGAACTATGTCAAATAATTTTTCAGAAAAAGTTATCATTATCTCATTTATAGATGCGGTGTCTAACATTTGTGTATTATTAACAACATCATCCATTGGATCATAATATTCACTAATCGGCGAATATCTATCTTCTGGTCTGTGTTTAGTGCGTGATGGTTTATCTATACAAAATACTACTATCTTTGTTATTCGTTTATTGCTTTCTGTTAATATTTTTTTAATGTGAGTCAGTTTAGTTTTTAATACTTTATAATTTACGGGTGATTCATGTGTTAAAAATGTTCCAGGCTTTTCTGTTATTATATCAATAAATTCGCCACCTATAGCGATACAATTTATGAGTTCTTGTGTTGAAATTGACGCATCTCCTAAATTGATTAAAGCATCCATTTCAGGAAATCTAATTTCATCTGCATTATCCACATTTGTGGTTGTTATATATATGCCATTAGATCCACCTATCTGTTTTTTATATTTTTTTTTAGATTTTCTACCCTTTTTACCTTTTCTGTTTTTTTTGGAATGTCTTGATTTTAATACATTTCTTTTTATACGCGTTTTCATCTTTTATATATAAAATATTATTTTTTAAAAATAAAAATAATAAAATTTTTATTTTTATTGTCACTATATATGTCCCAATTAGAAAAATTTTATAACAATATTATACCGATAAATATCGCATTAGTCTAACATAAATGACCTCTAATATCAGAATCTTTGGTTGCAATTTCAGAATAACATAACAATGGAGATGTATTATATATGGGTATGTTATTATTCATACATATTCTTACCATAAAATGATCAATCGCATTGTCTAAATGCATATTTGACTCAAAATAATCAATGAAATATTGAGCAAGCGACATGGAAATAATATAACCAAATGTACATCTGTCATGATTTCCACAATCTCTATTGTACCAATCTACATTTGTATGCGCAACAATCTTTTCTGTAATTGGCACAAATGTTCCTTGAGCCATTTTAAAATCAGGTTCAAATCTTCCGCCAAAATATAATATTTTAGTATCCGAAGGCATCTCCTGAATGCATAGTTCTAATTTATTTTTAAAGTCATCACAAAAATATCCATCATCTTCAAATACCATTCCAAATGGTATTTTATTGTTAACTATATCTTTAAATATACGTAAATGAGAAATGAAACAACCCTTTTCTCCAGGTAATAGATTATGTGATAATTTATTGTATATATCCTTTTCGTTTTCTAATTCATTAGAATAATTTTTTCCATCAAACCCATAAACAACATGTATTTTTTCCTTTGGAAAATGGCATTCTCTATAAAAATTTTCTAAGCGATCAGGACGTCTTTTTAGATTAACCGCATATATTTTAATTTCTAGCATTGTATATTTATAATATAAAAGTATTTCTAAAAGTACGCGCAATATTTTATTTTTATTTTTTATTGTCACTATATATGTCCCAATTAGCAAAATTTTATAACAAAATATTTGATTATAGTTTAAAAAGGGGGACGCATATAAAATTCGTTGATATGATAAGATATAGGCATGTAAAATCAAACAATATTATACCAATAATGACGAAGCATATTTATAATGAAATACCTATCAGACTGGCTAAAAGAGTTACAGACCTGAATAGCTTACCATTTGGTTTATCAAAAAATCACTCTATTAATAGAATCCGTGAATGGTATTTATTATCTTTTGAGGAACTAACACAAGTTAAAGAACCGCGCTCAAATTCAGATATAATTGACTTTAAAAATAAAATTTCCACTATATATGATCGTCATTCCACTACATTATCTACCATTTCAAAAGGGTTATACGAATTACAATTAGAAAATAAAATTAACGACCTTGAAGCGCCTCTAATTCAACTATTTTTAAATAAGTTTCACAAAAATAGAACGGAAATACGTATATTGTTAGAACAATATTTATCTTTTTTTGAAAAACCCAAAGGACCAAATTATTATGGAATTATTAATTTAGAATCAAACGTGGAATCTATCCTGCACAACACCATTAATAATATTCAATTAATATGTGATTCAAACGCAATAGATCTGCATCTAAATAGCATTATAACATTAAATATACATAACAAAGTAGTCATTCCAACTATTGACCATTATTTATATTATATTTTATTTGAAATACTAAAAAATAGTGTGGAAGCAGTAAGACATAAATCCAATCCGTTGATAAATGTATCTATTAAAGAAATTGACGAAGATTGGATTTTAATAAAAATTCAAGATAATGGTGGCGGTATTCACGAGAATGACCTGGAGAAAATATGGTATTATAGTTATACAACACATCCAATTAACACCTCCGAAATAGTTGAACAAACTGATTTTAGTATTAAATCTCCCTTGTCAGGGTTTGGATACGGGTTGCCCATATCGGAAATCTATATAAATTTTTTTAATTCATCAACACATAATATTAAAATTGATAGTAATAATAAAAGAACTAATGTATATATATATCTAAGAAACATACGGCTGACATGTGTTTAACTATTATTCTTGCGGCGGGTTTAAAATTAAACCATAAAACAAAATTGCCAAGCGTGCTTGATAACGTAAATGGCAAACCTTGGTTATTTTATCATATTAAACAGGCATTAACTATCAAGTCAACACATATCCTCATAGTCGTTGGAAAATATAGAAATATCATTGAACCAATAATTGAACCCTATTTTGTAGGCATGCGTCAAATACATTATATAGACCAAATCGAAGATAGTATTCATAATACGATAAAAACCCGTGGTACTGGCGACGCCATTAAATGCTGTTTGCCGTTTTTATTAAGTAATCGTATTTTATTTGAAACCAGTGTGCTAATTATACATGGAAATGGGCCGTTGTTAAGTATCAATACTATAAATAAGCTGCTTTCTACGGCCAATAGTATTTTAGTAGCTAACGTTGAAACCCCGAGTGGTTATGGCAGGATTATAATGAACGCTGACAATACGATTGCAAAGATAGTAGAGGATAAAGAGTGCACACCAGAAGAAAGTTGCATTAAATTAATCAATTTAGGAGCGTATAATATTCATTTGGGTCTCTTAAACAAATTTATACATGACATAACAAATAGAAATAAACGCAAGGAATATTATTTGCCAGATATCGTGGAAATCGCGAGCAAGAATTTTGTAAATATGACGCCCTGTGAAATCCCGCAAAAAAAATTAACTGCTAGTAATAGTTGAGTAAATAGATTCAATTGAAACAAATGATTCAATTGAGTCGGTGTAATAGTAGATAATGTTTATCTCCTAGCTACCCCAAGATGTGTATTGGTGCTTTGAAGCGGTCCACCACCCCCCTTTAGACGAATCTTGTTGGAATAATTTTGCGAAAAAATATTGATTGTTGGTTGTTGTCTTTGAGGTGGTGGGGGACGTGGTAGTTGTTGTTGATGTCGAAGTGCTGCATCTTTTCTATCTTGTAGAGTTGGAATATAAGGTATATTGGTCCAATCTTCAGTTGTTGTATTTACATGCATAGTTCTTCTCTTAGGCTCAGGATTGCTAATTTTTGTGGTCGGTTCACGCAAATCATATGTGTAATATTCATCATCTTCAAAACGCGTTTCAGATAAAAATGAGGTAATATTAATATAGCCAAAATTGTCAGGCATACTTTGGTACAAATTATCTTTTTCATTGGTCGACATGCGTTCAATCTTATACTCTAGCTTATGAATTGACCTCAAGCCAGTGTTTCCCGTATCGGTATGTAATTTGTGTGGGTCCTTTTTATTAATTATTCGGTCCATTCCATCAAACAACTGCAAAATTTCGGGACTACCAATCTTATAAAAATGACTACGATCAATTATGAGATTTGCATTTAAACATCGTTTTTGAAGACACGAATCTTCAAGACCCCACGACCAAAAATTTGGATATCCATTTATAATTTCAAAATCATGACCTTTTATAACCACAACCCCGCCAAGAGAATGTTCAAAGCCATAATAATGTTTTACTATTCCTTGAGTAGTCTCATACTCAAAAATACGATTAAACGGAATAGTGTCTAAATCATTGAATATAAATGTTATGTTTTTATAATCATTGGGATATTTCGCCTTCATAGCTAAAAATCCAATATTTTTGACCCCGCCACGATTAAAACTGCGTTCATCCGATTGATGAGAAAAATATACTTCGTAATCGCTCATGTATTCAAGTAGAAACTCCGTATATTTACAAAAAAAGAACTTTTGTTCTGGACGATTGCGATAAGGAACTATAAATATACGTTTTGGAATAGACGTCATGAAATACCTGATTATTTTAATAACAGATATTTAACGGACTAACTTACCAAGAAACAAACTACGCTGTTGCGTATTTTTTCAATATGACGGCTGGAACTAGATCTTCCTTCATTTTTTCCAACTTTTTGAAGCACTTGTTGATGGTCACCTCACTGGTTTCGCTTACATTTTTTATCTCCAATTTGGTAATGTTCAACTTGCATATTTGCGCAATAAAGTACACTACTCCCGCAGCAATGGAATGCGGTGTATTCTCGGGCATTAAATTCTGTTTTTCTATTTTCATGGAGATGAACGTGCATAATTTAGTCAATTCATTATTAATATTCAACTTGCTACAAAATCGCTCTATAAATGCTTCTGGTTTTGTGCGTCCAAAACTCGTCTTTTCTTCGACATCCATGTCCTTTTCAATATCATTTATGATTGTTTGAGCGTTTTTACACCCCTTTGTAGCACTGGTAACATCCAAGTGAAACATGATGGCAATCTCCTTGGCAGTTCGCGGGAAATTATTTACCCTGCACGCAATATAAATGGATGACGCTAATATACCATCGCGATTATCCCCGCGAAATGTCAGCTTGTATTCCGATATTTTTTTGTGGTATCGCATAGCATCATCAATAATCATCTTGGGCATGCCTGCATTTTGAGCCATATTTGTAATGATTTGGAACTCGTCATATTGTGATTTTTCTTTGTATGGCATAGATTGCCACTCGTTATATCGTCGTATTTTGCGCATTTCATAACTGGATGCGCCTTGGCACAAAACTTTGCACCCAAAGGAAGATTCGCGCAATAGTGGATTAATTGGCATGCCACATCTGGTAGGGTCGCTGTGCTGATTATCGTCTGCTCCGTAAAAGCGCCATTCTGCGCCCTGGTCAACCAAATCTTTATAAATAATTCCACACTTTCGATTGATACACGTCAAGAAACCTTCGTCGGAAAAGGCCAAACTTGCATTACATCTGTCGCAATTCTCTCTATCGCCACATTCTCTATAAATACATTCTAATGGCGCATTTTTATCCGGATTGGATACTTCGGTTTCAAATATATTCCATAATTCTGTTTTATCTGCTAATGATTGTTTTGGTTTTTTACTACGTTCTGTCATTCTTTTGTATTAAACAATATAATTATAAAGAATTTCAATTTTATTAAAAATACTGATGTTAAAATGATATTTATATTGTTTTTCTAATCATTTCTTCTAAATTATACCATTAGACAACGATAAATTCAACATATATGATATAATTCATACTAAAGCTGTAATAGAATGTAATATGCATCTATTTGTTCGGTCGTATATTTTATTATCTAATTATAAATCATATGGGAAACACAACAAGTCAACCAAAATCAAATTTATCAGAAAGCAAATCCTTTGGTCATATTATTGATTATATAGCTAGTCAGTATATTTTAACGGCTGATTTCAAAAGCTTGACTAAACTATACAACGAGGAATACTGCAACAATTTGGTTGTTTTAACTGCAGATATAATCGATAAAAATTTCAATGATTTAGAAATTACCTATTTAGCGCAAAGAACAAAGGATAAGGCAGTTGTCGACATTGAAAATAAGGAGCAGGTGACGTTTTTTGATAAATCTGATCTAAACAATCTTGACATTGGTACAAAGTTAAAAAAGAAGCGAATCTGTCGCGGAATTGCTAAATTCTATGTGAAAATTGCGCATATATTTGCCGCAATTGTTATGACAATTAATCCTGTATATAGGTACAAGGATGCAGATGGAAACGTAGTGAAACGTCCATTGTCAGAAAAGGACCAAATCCCCGTAAATGCAAAAGACCGGACGCTTTCCAAATTAGGTCTTTGTTATGAACGAATAGAGGCATTAAAATATGGCGAAGACTATGAGCATCTCCCATCAGATGGAATAATTAATGTACATCCAAAAATATGCAAAATGAATAATGATAAAAAAACGCTTCAAGATGAACCTGGGATCCCTGAGCTATATCCATTGTACTTGGATAAGTATGATTATAAAACTGGACAATTCACGGACATGCAAGACAGCACAAAAAGGCAATATGAAGAAGATTTAAATACATTTTACAAGGCGTTTACAGGTAAAGACCCTAACAATGCAACACCAATTCGGCGTTTTAGTGATATTAAACTAAAGGACTATCAACAAAATCCAAAATGTCAAGGTTCAAATGCTCCTTTTAAAAAGGGTATTAACGGCTCTCTAAAGGAGCAATTATTCAAGGAATATGCACTTACTCTACAAAGAATGGTGCAAAAATCTAATGTGGTTCAGGCTGAATTATTAAATGTAATCAATGATTTGTTTATATATGACATAGACCCAAAAACAGAGAGAAAGTTGGTTCGCATTAACCCGTCTTTAACCGAAGAAAAGCTTCAAACACTCGTCGTCCGCACACGCAAAACGATTATTGATTACTATGTAACTTGTGAAACAGATTTTACAAAAGGCGTAAAGTTGTACGAAACCATCGTAGAAACACAAATTGGAATTACCACTGGTGCGCAACTAACTTCGTTAGAGAACACTAAGAGAGAACTTATTCACAGCACTAACTAGTTCTTAATTAGTGGGTATATAAATGCATAAAATATATCATTTCTTATATATTTTATGAGATAGCGATACCCTTAACGTCTGGAATACAGCAAACGTTATTTTATTGATAATCGCGAAATACTGATATAGGTAGGGTATTGAGCACGTATTCTTTATATTTGTATGAGACCTTATGAAATATTTCTCCTAATATTTCGATCCATCCAATAGGATATTGCGAATGTTCGCTTTTGCTGTCTTGAGGGTGTTTAGCTGGGTGGAGTCTTAGTTCAGGTAATTTTGTATCCAATAATGCTATCATCTCATTGTACCATTCTGTTGTTAATGGTGTTTTAGGTTTGCAAATATAAGCACAATTTCCTATTAATTCACGCCATTTATCTGCATGTAGGGCATAGCCAACACCACCTTCTACTTCAGGATAGCCACAAATCCAACAATTACTTTGTCTTAAATCTTCAAACAATTTTTTCCAACTTCCTGTTGTTTTTTTAATATCGCTATAACCTCCACCACGAAAATGCATAAAATAAGTTCGTAAATAATCAGCTTTATGCGTTTCAGAAAGATATTGGTACGCCTCGTGTAATGGCGCGTCGGGTAGTATATATTCATGTAAATTTTTGGGTGTAATCAAAATGACATTACATTCTGAAGTATTTGTAATTTGTTCTAAACTCTCCCTTCTACGTTGTGGCATTTCATTATTACCTGTCCAACAGCAATAAATTGTATCCATTGATTATAATAATTAAAAAAATGCAGAGCTTTAAACGACCGAACATGTAAAATATATAAGAAATTATATATATTTTATGATATTATCGTTTAACGAACAAAGCGCTTAACGACGACGGGTTCCACGGCGACGACGACGTCCGCCAGCCTGTCCCTGGCCCTGTCCTTGGCCCTGTCCCTGGCCTTGTCCCTGGCCTTGTCCCTGTCCCTGGCCCTGTCCCTGGCCTTGTCCCTGAGCCTGAGCCTGAGCTTGGGCAGCAGACGCAACAGCGGCTCTCAAGGCGCGTGCCAACTTGGGCATGTGCTTGTTAGTAACCTTGTTAAGTTTCTTAGCAGACATTCTGCGCATTCTACGTGATCCTCTTCGACGAGTAGCCATATTATACATATACTTGACAAAAAAAAAATAGAAAAATGAAAATTTAT
>Ga0209296_1002172_pt1 | contig 14319 bp, 11 predicted proteins | sample S_130206_EF_Meta_FD_187319 | JGI IMG/M metagenome (GOLD analysis project Ga0209296, IMG submission 187319) | Freshwater microbial communities from Lake Simoncouche, Canada to study carbon cycling - S_130206_EF_MetaG (SPAdes) (version 2) | ecosystem: Environmental > Aquatic > Freshwater > Lake ...
GCCTTGACAATCAAACCAAAGGCGACTGTTGCCCGACCTTTTTCAATACTCACTAAGGTGTTCACACTCACACCAATCTTTGCCGCAAGGTCAGCTTGGGTCCAAAGCCGAGCACGGCGAGCCAAGGAGATTCTGTGCCCAATCTGCTCAATGAGCTGTGAAGCCCGATATGGCAAAATATCTGCGGCTTGTATTTTTTTCACAATAAAAGATATTTTAAATTAATTAATTACTATTTTATTTGTATTTTTATAAATAGTAAATAAAATCTTAGATCTTTGAGGTAATCCATGACTTGGCTTGTTGCGCACTCAAGAAACAACCTAGCCGAGCAATTTAGGCGTGAAATGAAATGACAACAATCAACACAGCGCGGCACTTTGATGATTGAACCGCAAAACGACGTTTAAACCCATACTGTAGTAATGGATTACAGTAGCGGTGACGAATGACCGTCATTCTTTGGCCTGAATTCACTAATGACCCTAAAACGTCCGCTACAAATTGCCCTGCTTGGCTGTGTGCTCTTGGCAGGTTTTGTTGGGTTTCGGGTTTGGCAAGGCCCACTTGTGGCGGCCTATCAGCTTAAAACCATTGATCTCACTCAAAATGTCGTCGCGACTGGGCGGATTGTTTCGACCTCGCGGGTGCAGGTGAACACCGAGATCGCTGGGGTTGTGCTTGAGCGCCGGGTCAAAGAAGGCGATCGGGTCAACGCAGGCGATATTCTGATTGTGTTGCGGGCTGACGATTTGGCTGCCAAGGCACAAGAGGCGCAAGCGAGCCTTGAGCAATTGCAGCGCGCCCGTCGACCACAAGCGCAGGCTGCGCTCAGGCAAGCAGAAGCTCAGTTTGCTCAAATCCAGCGTGAGGTCAAACGCCGTCGCGACCTCTTTAAAGCTGACTCGATTTCGCGTGAGGTGCGCGAGCAAGCCGAAAACCAAGAAAACACCGCCAAAGAGGCGCTCGAGCAGGCGCGCTTGCTGGTCGCCTCGCTAGAGCCTGGTGCCTCAGAAGAAAACGTGCTGCGCGAGCGTCTTGCCGCAGCGCGGGCCTTATTAGAAAAAACTACGATTCGCGCGCCAGTGGCAGGCACGATCTTGACGCGTAATGTCGAGCCTGGCGATGCGGTGCAACCCGTCGGCAAAGCTTTACTAGAGCTTGCCCGCGCCGGCGATACCGAAATTTTGATCCCTCTCGATGAACGCAATATTGGCAACATTGCCCTGGGCCAGATCGGAGTGTGTATCGCTGACGCTTACCCGAACCGCCCGTTCAAAGCTATTGTCAACTTCATCTCGCCAACGGTTGACCCGCAGCGCGGCACGGTCGACATCCGACTAAAAATTGATCCGGTACCTGACGGACTCAAACATGACATGACACTCTCGGTAGATATCGTCACCGCCGAGCGTTCAAACACACTAGTCATCCCCAATGACGCCCTGCTCTCGGTGAGCGGCTCTCAGGCGCAAGTGCTCACCGTGCAAAGCGGAAAGGTGGTACGCACGACTGTTGAACTTGGCCTCAGGGGCTTAGCGCTGACTGAAATCAAGCAAGGCCTCAAAGCAGATGACTGGGTACTGTTAGCGGCCAGCGCCAAAGAAGGTGCGCGGGTTCGCCTAGCGCCTCAACCTATTCCCACACACACCCAAGGACTGTCGTCGCGTAAAGAAACGCCGGTGAAGTTCAACTAACAATGTGGATTGAATCAACCATTGCCGTAAAGTTTATGCGTCAGGGGCGCACGCAAACAGCTTTGATCATGGTTGGGATTTCAGTCGGGGTTTCGGTCATTGTCTTTATTACGGCGTTGATCCTTGGCTTACAAAGCAACATCATTGCTCGCACACTCGGTACGCAGTCACATATCCGTGTTCAACCGCCAGACGAAAAAAATATCATCACGCCTAGCCGCGATGGCAGCGTAGCATTAGTCACTGAAGATAAACGCGCACAACGCTTGCGCTCAATTCTGAATTGGCAAGACGTACGCGACACCCTGGACACCTTGCCAGAAATCAAAGCGGTATCCCCCGTCGTATCAGGCCCCGCGTTTGCCCGCAAAGGCGAAGTCTTTAAATCGATTTCAATTCTTGGGATTGATCCACCGCGTTACGAAAAAATCATTCCGATCAGTACAGATATTATTTCTGGCAAGTTCAAAGTGGGTGCGGGTGATGCTGTCATCGGCAAGATTCTTGCAGATGATCTTGGTTTGCGGGCTGGTAATAAATTACGCATCGAATCCGGTGATGGACGCGCAGCGGTCGTCACCATCGCCGGTATTTTTGAGATAGGTGTACGGGATCTGGATGCACGCTTTGTTTACGTCGATCTCAAGCAAGCGCAATCTTTGCTAGGGCTCTATGGCGGGATCAACCTGATTGATCTGACAGTACAAGATTTGTTCGCGGCTGAAGCGACAGCAAACAGAATCTCGCGCCTCACTGGGCTAAAGGCCGAAAGCTGGATGCAGACCAATGCACAACTCGTCAACGCGCTCGCCTCGCAAAGCCTGTCGACCTCAATCATTACTTTTTTTGTGGCCTTATCGGTCGCCTTCGGTATCGCCAGTGTGCTTGCGATTAGCGTCACTCAACGCACGCGCGAGATCGGGATCTTACGAGCGATGGGTATTCGTCGTTCGCAAATATTGCAGGTTTTTTTGCTGCAAGGTGCGCTCTTAGGGCTGATTGGCTCGGCCATCGGCGCGAGCTTTGGCTACTTACTGGTGATGGCATTTAATCAGTTTGGACCAAAACTGTTTTATATCGAAGTGCCTTCGTACTTGATTAGCGGTGCGGCAGCGGTTGCCACTGTGGTAGGCATACTAGCGGCACTCGCCCCTGCCTGGCGAGCCTCACGGCTGGATCCTGTCCAGGCGATTCGGTATGTCTGACGTCTCTTCACCGGTTTTGTCGTTAGTCGACGTTCGTAAGTCATATAACATCGGCTCGCCCAACGAAGTTGAAATTCTGCATGGCATCAACCTAACGGTACAAGAGCGTGATTTTTCGGCCTTAGTGGGGCCCTCGGGTTCAGGCAAAAGCACCTTGCTCAATATCATTGGGCTGCTTGATCAACCGACCTCAGGCGAGCTCTATATTTTGGGTCAGCCCACCCGCGAGATGCAAGACGAAGCACGTACCGCGCTACGCGGCAACACCATCGGTTTTGTCTTTCAGTTTCATCATTTAATCCAGGCCTTTACATCGCTAGAAAATGTTTTGATGCCGCTCATGATCAAAGGCGGAAAACCAAAACCCGAGTTGGTCGAACGCGCCAAAAACTTATTGAGTGAAGTCGGCTTAGGTGATCATCTCAATAAAAAGCCCGATGAATTATCGGGCGGGCAGCAACAACGTGTTGCGATTGCACGTGCGTTAATCACGCGCCCTGCTCTGCTGCTTGCTGACGAGCCAACCGGCAATCTTGATACTAAAACCGCCGCTGAGATTTTTGCATTGTTTAGACAGTTCAATCAGCAGTTTGGCTGTGCGGTATTACTAGTGACACATGACGCCAGACTATCAACCACGTGCGATCGCACGATCACACTGGTTGATGGCCAAACGGTGTAAGCTAAATTCTTAGAGACGTGGTTGCAACAAAAATTTGAATATTTGAAAGCGTCAAAAGCTGCATACATTTTGCGTGATCAATCAACTTTAATCCCGACAGCATCAATCAGTGTTTTCCATTTTGTATATTCAGCTTCAATGAAGGCCTTGGTCTCTTTTGGGCCGCCATACAACGGGCGTGCATGCATCCCTTCGATAAACGCAATGGTATCGGTTTGATGACTTATCTCGTCAACCGCTTTCGCTAACGTCATTTGAATCGCCTGAGGTGTATTGGCAGGTGCAACCATAAAATAGTCACCCTGCACATCAAAGCCCGGAAAGCCAGATTCGGCAATGGTCGGTACCTCTGGATGTTGCTTTAAACGATACGGCCCCGTGGTCGCGAGCAGTTTGAGTTTTTTGGACTCAACTAAAGGCATCATGGTCGCCGAGCTGCCAAACGTCAAATCGACTCTGGCAGCCAGCATGTCTATCAGGGCCTGCGAGCCGCCCCGATAAGGGATATGCGTCATTTTGACATTTGCCATGTATTGAAATAACTCACCAGCCAAGTGCTGAGTTGAGCCGGTGCCCGCCGAGGCAAAAGTCAGAATGCCTGGGCTCTTCTTGGCCGCCTCAATCAGATCGTTTACCGAGTTGATCGGTGAACTGCCTGGCACGACGAGAACGTTTGGTGTAGAAACAAGCATTGCAATTGGCGCTAGATCTCTGCGCCAGTCGTAAGGATTGCGGTTTAAAACGGCATTGCTCGCGATCGGATTCGATCCCAAGGCTAAGGTGTAGCCATCAGGTGTGCTTTGTGCCAGGGCGTTTAACGATACGATGCCACCGCCCCCCGGCCGGTTCTCAACAATGAACGCCTGACCTAATTTGTCAGACAGCTTTTTTGCGTAATAGCGTGCAATCACGTCGGTTGCACCTCCGGCCGCAAAGCCCGCCACCAACTTGACCTCACGAACCGGATAATTCGCCTGAGCCTGGGCACTAACGCCCGCAAGTACAGCAGTCACCGCACACACCCAACGGCACAAGACCTTCAAAGAAATTTTCATCGCCTTACTTTTTCAAGACTTCACGAATTTCTTTCAGCATATTGACAGCGTTGGGGCCATGCTGCGCCGCCCAGGCAGTCCAAATAGGTGGCATGGTCTTAGTGAAATCATCGATTTCCTGCTGCGAAGGACGGTGTAAGGTAATCCCGTGCTTGGTTTTCAAAATCTCAAGATCGCGCGCTTCGCTGGCGTTATTTTCTTTTGTCATCATAGGACCCCACGCCAGAGCCACTTCGTCTAATGCAGCACGGACTTTCGGTTCAAGTTTGTCGTAGGCACCTTGATTGACCAAAATAAAATCTGGGCCACCAGCGTTAAAGTCAGGCAAATAGGCCCAGTTCACAAACTCATACCACTTTGCACCCAACACATTAAAACCTGCAGTCAAAAAGCCATCCACGACACCACGCTCAACGGCGAGCGGCACTTCAGCAGGCGCTAAAGACACTGCAGATGCGTTCAGACTCTTAAGCATTTCGCTTTGTTTCGCATCGGTGGTACGAAATTTCTTTCCCGCAAAGTCAGCAGGCTTAAGTACCGGCGTGCCTTTGCCAAACAAATTTTGCGGAGGCCATTCAAAGTGAAACAATACTTTTAAGCCAGCCTTTTGAAACTCAGGGTAGGCATATTTTTGAACAATCGGCCAGACTTTTTGGACGTCGTCATTATTACGGATAAGCATGGGCAAGTTCGCAACCGAAGCCAGCGGCATCGCACCAGAAATCATCCCTGCATAGCCTTCACCGATTTGCACTTGATTGGTAGAAGTCGCACGCACCACTTCAGTGGCCTTAAAAGGAAACTCACCGGCAGGTCTAACCGTGATCAGCAGTTTGCCATCAGTTTTCTTTTTGACTTCTTCAGCAAAATCCTTCAAGCGCAACGTCACAGGATGGCTCACACCTGAAAAGGCATACATATCCCATTTGACTTGCGCGCTTGCAGAAAAAGAAACGATGAGGGTGACAAGACCCAACACAACACTGTTCATTGCATTCTTAAAATTCATGATGCCTCCTAAGTTGATTGGCAATAGCAGCCAAAATACCATCCACGAAGCTTGTCGATTGAATAATTATTAATATGCCTCATTTTGAATAAGAGGCGACTTCGCTTAGTCGTTGTAGCTTCAGGACAAGGGCATGTCAAGTGAGTTAACTGAAAAATTTCAACAACCACTCTGTGACTTGCTCGGGCGCCTCTTCGTTCACGTAATGACCACAAGGCAACGCCTCACCGCACACATCATGAGCTCGTTCGCGCCAAATGCTTAACGGATCGGCAAACTGTTTACCAACCAAACTAGTTTTCCCCCAAAGTGCCAGCAAAGGCATGTCGAGTTTTCGCCCAAGATCTGCTGTGTCTAAGTCGCAATCAATCGTCGCCGCGGCGCGGTAATCGCCACACGAGCCACGAATGGTTTTTTCATTGAAGCAACGTACATATTCGGCCCAGATCTCAGGCGGAATATGGTTTAAATCCGCGGTTAGTTTTAATAATTTTTTACGCAAAAACCAATCGGCTGGAACACTACCCATCATCCGCTCTGGCAGGTCAGCAGGCTGTGCCATAAAGGGCCAATGCCAACCCAGCATGGCACCCACACGGCTCATCGCGTTCCACATATCAAGCGTAGGGACAATATCGATCACTGCGGCTTTTAGGATTTTTTCAGGATGATCGAGGCACATACGATGCACTGTTCGAGCCCCACGATCGTGGCCCGCGACATAGAATTCGTTATAGCCTAGCGCTTGCATCACTTCGACTTGATCTTGCGCCATCGCCCGAAATGAGTAGTTGGCATAATCGGCGTCTTCAATCGGGGCCGAGCTATCGCCGTAGCCACGCAAATCTGCAGCGACCACATGAAAGTTCTTCGCTAAGCGTGGGGCCACCTTGTGCCAAGCGACATGAGTCATGGGATTGCCATGTAATAGCAGTAGCGGCGGCCCTTCGCCGCCATGGCGCAAACGAATTGTTGCCCCTGAGGTTTCAATATCTTTTAAAGCAAAGCCGGGCATGATCATAATAAGCCTGTCTATTTTTAGTTTTTTGCGTTCATCAATTTGCACATCAAGCCACGGCCGAGTGCGCCGACACACGGCTAATGCAGACCTAACCATATCACTGCATCACATGCAAATGGTTAGCATTTAGCTCACAGCTTATCGCATGAAGTCTGGTTCTGGCAAAAGCGGGCTGACAGTCATCGAGCGCCAAGAACCGACGATTGCTCATGTAGAACGGCCAGTCGCACTAGGGTTCTCCCTGAAGAAAATCTTATGTTGTCTTGAGTCAGATTCACTGAAATACTCTTACACTGTGCCTCACGGTTTTTTAAACAGCTTAGAAGATTAACGGTGCCCCCATGTCAACAAAACGATTTGTCTTACGCACACTTACGCTGCTGACCCTAGCCACAGGCTTGGCGAGCACGTCCACCTCTTACGGCCAAAGCGATTACCCCAATAAACCTGTACGCTTAATCGTGCCCTTCACTCCTGGCGGCGTGACAGACGCAAGCGCCCGTCTCGTGGCCGAGCAGATGAGTAAGCGTCTTGGGCACCAAATGATTGTTGAAAATAAGCCCGGTGCGTCGGGCAACATTGGCACCAGCCAAGTTGCTACAGCCGAGCCCGATGGCTACACGCTGCTCTTGGGCTTTGACGGCACCATGGTCATCAACCCACACGTGTTCCCATCCATACCCTTTGACACAATCAAAGACTTTGCACCGGTTGGCAAAATCGGTGATGCGATTTTGATTTTGGTGGCGCACCCGACCCTGGCGGCCAATAACGTTAAAGAGTTAATTGCTTTGTCCAAAACTGAAGCAAACGGCTTGAACTATGGCACGTCTGGCTTAGGCAGCACCCCTCACCTTGCGGGTGAAACACTGAACATTGTGGCTGGCTCAAAACTGGTGCATGTGCCCTATAAGGGCGGTGGTCAAGCCATGATTGACTTGCAAGGGGGCTCAATTCCGCTGGTCTTTACTGCGGTCGCTGGCGCGTTGCCACATATCCAAAACGGGCGCATTAAAGGCATTGGCGTGACCAGTGCTGCACGTGCACCTTCGCTGCCAAATGTCGGGACGTTTATTGAGGCTGGATTACCGAATTTTGTACTGAATTCGTGGGTTGGGATTTTGGCACCTGCCAAAACACCATCAGCTGTCATACAAAAATTAAACTCCACGCTGAACGATGTGCTCAATGACGCTGATGTCAAAAAGCGTCTTGACGTCATGGGCGTAACAGCTTCACCTGGCACCCCTGCGGCCTATGGCGACCAGATCAAAACGGATCTCGCCCGCTATGCTGATGTGGTGAAGGCTGCTCAAATTAAGGCGAATTAACTCACGCTCGTTTCAAGTCTCGCCCTGAAGCGCGGCGAGTATTTCAGCAGTCATGACGCTGAGTCGATACAAATCTGTGTGACTAACCCTCCCGTTGAACGGGAGGGTTTTTCATTCAACGCTTAAAGAGCGGGATGCTTCGCGTGCCATTGCGCGGCCTGCTCGTACGCAGCAGCCACTCTTAGCACCATCTTTTCATTGAAGCTTTTTCCCACTAACTGCATCGATAACGGCAAGCCTCCGGACGAGAAGCCGGTCATCAACGCTAACGCAGGATGCCCAGTCAAATTGAAAGGCATACGCGCTTGGCGGGTGTAGGTTCGCACAACTTCGGCTTCGTCATCAATCCGGCAGGCTGGATCCATTGAGTTTGCAACCAACAGCACGTCATAGTCGTTAAATAGACGATTAACCGCATCCATTAACAGACCGCGTTTTTGCATGGATTGCACATACTCGCCACCCGTCACAAAGGCACCGGTCATTAACTTACGGCGTGACATCTGCGAATAATCTTCAGGACGCTCGCGCAGCCATTTCTCGTGCACAGCCCAGCCCTCTGCCATCATCAAAAACTTTTGAGACACCAGAAAATCATTAAGCGGGGGTAACTGGACATCCGTCACAACAGCACCAAGCGAGGACAATACCTTTGCCGCTTCATCAAGTGCGGCAGCAACCTCGGGGTGAGCGATCTCATCGGTTTCATGAAAATGTCGAACATAACCAATACGCAAGCCCTTAACGCCACGCTGTAAATCGGCGACATAATCAGGAGAGGCCTGATCGCCCTGCGGCTCAGCCATCGCGTTCAAGAGCAAACCGGCATCTTCAACCGTGCGCGTCATGGGGCCTACATGATCCATCGTAGAGGATAAAGTAAACACTCCACGGCGTGACACCAACTCGTAGGTAGCCTTTAAGCCAACAATTCCGCAACAAGCGGCAGGGTTTCGTATCGACCCGCCGGTGTCAGTCCCTAACGCAAGTGGCACCAAACCCGCAGCCAAGGCTGCACCCGAACCAGAAGACGAGCCGCCAGGGTGATGTGCAAGGTTCCAGGGGTTACGCGCCGGAGCAAAAGGCAGATCAAACGCTGGACCACCAATCGCAAATTCATGTAAGGCCAACTTTCCCATGAAGATGACACCAGCAGCACGCAGCTTACGAATCACCTGAGCGTCTTCACTTGCCCGATGCTGAAGCATTATCTTCGCATGACAGGTGGTTGTTTGCCCTGCAATATCGATAATATCTTTGATGCCGATGGGTACGCCATGCAACGGGCCAAGCGCACGGCCTGAAGCGATTTCGTGCTCAGCTTGTCGGGCGGCCGCCAAGGCACCCTCGTGATCGACTTCAATAAAAGCATGGCACTTGGGGTTGAGCGTGTCGATTCTGGCCAAAAGGTGTTGCGTCACCTCGACCGGCGAGAAAGTCTTCTTACGATAGCCCAACGCTAGTTCTGCCGCAGTCATCCAGTGCATGGCTTACTCCTTGACTCGCATCGGTGGCCAAAATTCAGTTAATGGGTCATAGGGCAATATAGTTGACAGGCCTGAGGTTGCACGCGTTGAGGCGCGTAATTTCGCAACCGTATTAAAAGCGACGGTCACGTCTTCAGGAAACTGCTCGAAGGTTTTTTCTAAGCCAGTCTGTTTGACCCAGACAGCCAAAGCCGCCTCTTCATTTTCTGTAGCTTGTTTCATCATGTTCTCCATGTCCGTCACCATTGCACAAGGCCACGACCAATGTCCATCACCATTCTAGATGACAAATACAAACGTGGCGAAATCGAATCGATAAAAACATATTCATTGTCATTAGAATGTGCGCCAAAGCCACGTAAGCCAAAACTTTCTAGCACACCCCCTTTTGGGTTTAACCCAGCGAGCGCGGCATCTGTACCACCGCCCGTTGCAACCTCTGCAACCTCAAGGGTCTGATCAATCTCTTTGAAAATTTCAACAGCACGCTTGGCAATCACCCTAGAAGCTGGGGTCGCTTCAAACGCGGGGCGGCTACGAAAAAAGCTCAGCTCAATTTTAGTATCTGGAATCAGCTTTTCTGTAATAGCAGCCCTTAAATCTGCCTCCATCTTATCCATATCTTTGTTATACAACGAGCGCACATCGGCAATCGCCGAGGCTGACGCTGGAATCACATTACGGGTACCACCGCCTTGGATCACTGTCCAATTAATTTTCAACCCCAAGGCTGGGTCACCAAAGTTGCGGGTTTTCAAAATTTGATGCGAGAGCTCGTAAATCGCATTGCGGCCAGCCTCGGGGCGCGCACCCGCGTGAGACGCTTTGCCCTCGACCTTCATCTCAACGATCGCGATACTACTGGTTGCCAGACGCACAATATTTTTTTCGAAGCCACCGCCCTCATACGACAGCACTGCATCGTAAAAACCACCCTTCTCAATTAAAAAAGCACTTGAACCAGACGAACCAAGTTCTTCATCACCATTAATCGCGACGGCAAGCTCTTCATAGTCTTGAAAACCAATCTCTTTCAATAAGCGAACCGTATGCACAATGAGCGCAACACCATTTTTATCATCAGCGATGCCAAGGCCATACGCACGGTTGCCATCGATACGAAAGGGTTGTTTGACGCCCATCCCCTTCGAATACACCGTGTCGCGGTGCGCAATCAACAATATTTTCTTTTTACCCGTACCCATTTTGCGGCCATAAATGATCGAGCCAAGTGGGGCGCCTTTTAGTAGTGGATTAGACGCAGCCGCCTTGGTCGGGATGACTTCGACCTGCATGCCTAAGTCTTTTAATTCAGCAGCAATCACATCACCCAGCTTGGCCAGACCTTCAAGGTCAAGGCTGCCAGATTCAATCCCCACATAGTTCTTTAGCGTCTCAAGTAATGGAGTGACTGCGGCATCGGCCTTTTGCTTGACAGACTGATTCAGTGCGGCTGAGTCCTGAGCCCAGGCAGCATTTGGCAACCCTGCGTGTGCCACCAACATACCAAGGGCTAATAAAACGAACTTATGGCGCAGACCTTTGACAAAGGGGATGAGTGAATTTTGTAATCGCATGAGACACCTGTTTGTAAAAATAATGATGAAGTGACTGTATATTCAAAACTTTTCTGTTCAAGGGCTTTAAACAGTTTAATCGCGGCATTTAACAGTTTTTTACTATTCTTAAAAAATCGTCTATTTTGATTTGACGTTACCATACTCAATAATCGTTGGGCCTGTGATCCTCCAGCAACATAGAACGTCCAGAGAGTGCGTGCGCGCGACTTCAGCAACAAGAGCGTAGGCAGCGATGGCCGTTCGAGGGACACGCAGTCACCACACTCGCTTCATCCAAAGACGGAGTCATCCATGAAAAAAAACAGTGTTTGTATCAACCATACCAGTAAATTAGGTTCGATGGGCGTTTTTGGCACCAGCGTTTTACTGGCACTCTTTTTATTAGCCGCCCAAACGCGGTCGGTAGCGCAAACTAGCGCGGCAGTCAGTTTTCCTGACCGACAAGTCAGAATTGTGGTGCCGTTTCCGGCTGGTGGGGCATCAGATATCGTCGCACGACTCTTTGCTAAAGAGCTTGGCGAAACCTGGAAGCAAACCGTACTGGTCGAAAACAAACCCGGCGCCTCTGGGCACCTTGGGGCGCAATATGTTGCCAACGCCAAGCCCGATGGTCACACACTCGTTCTTGCCGACATGAGCACTTTCACCATGAGCCCAGCTCTGATGCCAGGGCTCAGCTACAACCCAGGCAAAGAACTCACACCCGTGGTGATTGCAACCTTCTCACCTCATATCTTTGTTGTCAAAAATCAAATGCCGGTCAAAAACTTCGATGAATTCATTGCTTACGCGAAGGCCCAACAGCACCCCCTAAGCTTTGGGGCAACGCTGGGAACCTCAACGCATTTAGCGGGTGTTGTCATGAGTAAGGGCCTCGGCTTTGAGATGAATTTTATTGGCTACAAAGGTGGTGCTCAGGTCGTCAGCGATTTGGCGGGCGGTCAAATCGACACAGCTCTCAATAGTTTTTTAGCGACTTACGGTATGGTCAAAGCGGGTAATTTCAAGCTGCTGGCAGTGGCTAGCCCTAAACGTTTTAGTCAAATCCCCGACACGCCTGCCATCAGCGAAAAAATCCCTAATTTCGTGACTGGGTCGTTTCAAGGGATCATGACCGCCACTGGCACACCGCCAGCCGTCATCGAAAAAATCAATGCCGAAGTACAACGGATCGCAGCAACTCCTGAAGTGCAAAAGCGGTTGACTGAACTGGGCTCTGATGCAGTCCCCCTATCCCCGAAAGAAGTGCAGCAGTGGATGATCGACCAAACAGCGTTTTGGGGCAAAGTCATTAAAGAGAACAACATTAAACTGCAATAGGCCGTCAGCAAATGCAAAGGCGCTGCGTTCAGTGAGTCAAGGCGCCAGTCTCTGCGCTTTTGCGGTCAGCAAGCCGATATAGTGCCTCACAATCACCTCTAAGCCCGTATCATCCATACGCGCATCGGGTTGATGTGAGAGCACTGAGCGCCTTGATGACCCTGCCCCGCCTACGCGTCCCCTTTTCAGTACTGCTCATCCTGTTGATCGCAATGATCAGCGCAGCGTTGAGCGTTGTTTCGTATAAATTAGCGAATGAGGCCAGCAACCTGACTGCTAGTCAGCACACCCTAAGCATGTCGACTGAAACCTTGCAAAGCATACGACGGATGCTCTCTTCAGCTAGGCTCGTGACACGTCTGACCTCACATTCAACCTTGACGCAACAAGAGGATCTTGAATCAAGGCTCAGTCAACTGGGGTTTATCCAAGAGGCGCTGTTAGATTCGCCCACCATCTCTGCAATATTTATCGGCTATGCAACGGGCGACTTCTTTTTGGTACGGGTGGTACGCGATCAGCAACACTCTGTCTCTTTAAAGCTGCACCCTGATACCCGTTTGATCGTACAAAGTATCGAGTACACCGACATTGACCTAGCCTCACCTGGCGGCGCAGCAGCAAATGTGCACGGGCGTTTTATTTATTTTGATAAGGATTTAAAACCGATTTCTCAAACCTATCGCCCTGACTATGCGAAATCCTACGATGCAAGAACCCGCGGTTGGTATAAATCTGCAGACGCGAGCAGTGACCTGGTCACAAGTCCACCATACGCATTCTTTACTGACGGCAAGCTTGGTCAAACATTGTCAATCAAGTCTTCTGATGGGCGGTCGATTGTTGGTGTAGATATCAGCTTAGACACGCTAAATGACATCATTAAGTCGAAAAGAATTACACCTGGCACGCACTCTGCGATCGTCAATGATGACGGTTTTGTTATTGCGCTCGATTACGACAATAATCCGCCAGTTTCAACCTCAACAGGCAATCACACACCCAAACCAAACTCGAACGCTCAAAGCACGATCGGTAGCGCGTCGCAAACAATCATGACGACTCCGCAACTAAAAGGCTTGCGTGAGCTGAATATCCCGATATTTTCAAGCGTCATGTCCGCCTTTCACAAAAGAGACAGCACAAAACCGGTATTAACAAACTTCACTGTTGACTCAAATGTTTGGCGAACCTCGACTTCGCCGCTACACATAGAGGGCGCAGCACCGTTTTATCTGCTGATTGCCAGCCCAGATCACGAGCTGTTAGCCAATGCCCATGAGATTAGACGGCGAGGTATTTTTCTAGCGATCATCGTGTCTCTATGTTCACTGCCGGTTGGCTATTTACTCATTTCTCGTCCTCTCAAAAAGCTAACGACCAATATCCAAGGCATGATGGAGTTCAGAGAGGACAGCGCTCCGATCAAAACGTCTTTTATTTCTGAACTGTCTACCCTTGGACTTGCGATCAATCGTCTTAGGCAAACTATTCTAGCGTTCACCGCCTACGTGCCACGAGACCTGGTGCGCGACCTCGTTAAATCTGGTGCAAAAATTCAAGTCGGGGGTGAAAGCCGCTATCTCACGATCTTGTTCACCGACTTAAAAGATTTTTCAGCAATGTCGGAAAACACACCCTCGCGCGAATTGCTACAGCGTGTTTCGTATTACTTAGAACTCATGACTTTAGCGATCAAAGAAGAAGCCGGTACGGTCGACAAGTTTATCGGTGACGCAGTGATGGCATTTTGGGGGGCACCGGTGCTTGATCAACATCATGCCTATCACGCCTGTGTCGCCGCGTTTAAAGGTCAGCGCCGAATGGTAAGTCTCAACGCGCGCTTACTCTCAGAGAAGAAACCACCACTGACTGTTCGAATTGGAATTCATACCGACGCAGTCCTAGTCGGAAATATCGGTTCAGTTGAGC
>Ga0209296_1002173_pt1 | contig 14317 bp, 23 predicted proteins | sample S_130206_EF_Meta_FD_187319 | JGI IMG/M metagenome (GOLD analysis project Ga0209296, IMG submission 187319) | Freshwater microbial communities from Lake Simoncouche, Canada to study carbon cycling - S_130206_EF_MetaG (SPAdes) (version 2) | ecosystem: Environmental > Aquatic > Freshwater > Lake ...
AACTCACCATTTGGGTGCGGTCGGCCACTTTGCCCAAAGTACGACTTCGGTTTGTTGACCCCAATTCTGGGCGACATAGTCCCCTTGTAAGTATCTCCCGCCGATAACTTCTTTTCCTGTATAGATAAGCACTCTCGTGTTTTCAATAGGTTTCTCCTTTGTTGTTTTCCACTCTAACATTGACCACTTGGTTTCTGGTATCCGAACATCAATGGCCGACATCTGCGAGCCTCCTAATTGCAACCACCACCTCGTTTAAGATTCCGGTGATGACCGCATCTTCTGTTCCATCTGCCAGTTGTTGAACCAGATCGGCACATCGCTCTCTTTCGAGGTCGGCGGCCTTGCTCCTCACATCGTTAAGGATGTCTTGGATAAGTTCAGAATGGGATTTCATCGGGTGTTCCTTTTCTTAACGACTCGGCCTCGAGGAGAATCTCTGCGATTATCTCGTTGCGGATAATGTCGTTCTTGTATGGTTTGCCGTCTGCTCCGGGCTTGAGGTCTTGCCTAGACAACCACTCTAGGTAGTCCAATCCCTTATCTCCCAGCATAGCGATCTGCCGAAGCGTTGACCCCTTGTGCTTGCCAAACTTTAGTTCCATATCCCTTGGTTCACCAATACGAGCGCCGTTGAGCTTTGCTGTGATGTCTGCCAAGTCTGCCTTGCTGATCTTTGTGGGTTCAGCCTTCGGTGCTGGTTCGTATTTGTCTGTATTGATATCCTCGAAACCACCAGCAGGAATCTCCTCTGCCGGTGTCGTACTCAATTTAGAATCTATTAGCACGACGATGTGTGCGAATGCTGAACGACAAGCCCTGCTGATACTTCTCGTTTGAACCATAGCCCTCTTGGCATAGGTAGGGCGGTTAGCCCACATTGGCTCGTCATCACCCAAGAACCCCTCGGCTTGGGAGATCACTTGGCCGTTGTCCATTCGCTTTACCTCGCCGATGCACCTATACCCATCTTCGAGACGCTCAACATCTCTGGCCGATGCAACGCATCCGTGAGCTACTGCGATGGCTTGCCAGCCCTCAACCCGAACATAATCTTTCTGGCCGATGCGTTGGCAAGTTTCTTTTACGATGGCACGACAAGCCCCCGCCACATCAGTCGCTTGTCGGATATGGTTAGAGACTCCGTTGCCGTTGTGTACTGCTAGTTGGTCATTCATTTGTTGGTTCTTTCTTTGTTTATTTTTTGTTCTGTCCGTCATCGAATACGCCAAAGCCTTCGGCGTTTTCTTTCTGTGTCTTGGGTAAGTTCAAAAATCTAAAGTCGTTCCGGCTGTCGAACTCTGTATCGGGGAACGCTCCAAACACTCTTACTACCCATTCATCCGTAGTTTCATTTGGTAATTTTTTCTTGGCTGGTTCTTGATGCCAGAATGTAGGCATTTCTTCACTCATTTTTTTGTCCTCTGTTTGATGGTTTCTACTATCGGGGAAAGCCACTTGGCTGATATATCGTGGGAGGGAATGCGGAAAACTAGGATGCCCATTGAGGCGGCGAGGTTGTATTTTTCCATGTCATTCAAGAACCCGGTTGGCCTCGTGTGTCTGCCCATTCGCCAAATTCCCCCTTCAAGTTCGACGGCTACGCCGGAGGGGTGATAGTAATCGAATCTAAATCTTCTGCCCTCGGAAAACTTATGCTCCTTCTTCAACTCCCCACCACCAAGACTCCTCCATAGAAGTTCAAACTTGGCTGATGGGGTCATCTTCATTCTAGTTTCTCCCCACCCAGTTCTTTGTCGGGAGAAGCAACTCTGGTTCTCTTGGTTCTTTGGGCTGGTTGCCCTCGGCGACGATCTTGTCCATCTTGTCCAACTCGGCGGCAACATAAAGATAGAACTGCCTTCGGTCATAGTTCTGTTGGTCGATGTGCTTTGCGAATATCCTCACCCCTTGCAGAATCAAAAGACCAAAGAAAACTACGAGGAAAATAATCACCAGCGAATCCTCTGTTTCCGCCAAGCGGGGGAACAGTAATAGGGGTTGGTGATATAAGGGTACTTGCCGTCATCCAGAGCCTTCATCACGAAGCCCTCCCAGATTACTTCCCCCGCCTTATTGTTTTGAAAGTTCATCTCTTCCCATATCGAACTGATCTTGTGGTGGGCGAGATGGACAAAGCGGAGGAGCTTGTTGTTTGGGATATCAAAGGTGACGGCTTCGAGGTGTTCGATCTCCTTCATCCGTTCGGCGTAGGGTTTGGGGTTGGCAGGGTCGAACGCATCCATAACCACGATTGTTCCCTTGCCGGTCTTGGTGCGTTGTCCCATAATTTCACAATCTACAAATCGAGACTTGATGCCAGCACCAAGAATCCTCTCGGCCATTAGATTATGATTCGAGGCGAACTTGCCATGGCGGTTGTAGCCCTGCTTTGTCTCTTGATCGAACCAGCCCCGCCATCCGTTGAGCTTGCCCTCAATGGAGAAGCCCTCGGAAAACTCATCGTGTAGGACGGAAACGGCTGAACCTACTGGCCGTGCGGGTAGGGGGAATGATGTCATTTGATTGGTTGTAGGATTTCGATTTGGAGTTGTAAAGGTTTATTTAAGTAGATGTTCAACTATTACCAGTACCGAGCCAGCCCCGATCACGAGGCCAGCGATGTAGGATATGAGGAGTTTGTTCATTTGGTTTGTTCTTTCTTGGTTGGGGGTTAGAGTGAAATCATTTCACCAGAAACCATTAGTATAATGTGTGGCCCGCCAACCCATTCTTGAACCTCAATAGATTCGATTTTCCCAAGATCGAGGTAATCTTCGCCTACAACATATCCATCGTATGTCTCGCCAAGTTTTGAGAAGTAGGGGGTTTCCGTAGTTTTATCTGCTGTCGTTGTTTGCATACCCACACCCTATCACACTCCCCCAAGTTGTAAAGGGTTTATTTATCTTATTTTGACGATTGTTCGTAAGTCCCTATAACCACGCTACTTACGAGGGGGCTTTGTGGGGAGAATCTTATAGATTTTTAAGTTGCGAATCACACGATGATCTTTTCTGGCAATAATAAAGGGATGTCTTTTCATCTCCACTTTCTTTTGTTCGAGCATTTGATTGAGCATCCGTGAGGTTGTGTTCATTGATTTCTGCCACAACTTACTGACTTGTTCCCTCGTATAATACCCCGCCGGCTGGGGTGGAGCAAACTTGTCTTTGATGTGTTCTTGTAAAAGTTTCTGCCAAGGATTTTGTGCTTTCATAATTAAAACGCTTTTATGTCCGTGGGTAAATAAAACTTGTTGCCTCGTTGCCGTGCTTGAAAAACTTCGTGTGTCTTGTCTGGGTAGATCGCCCCGAACGCCCAGCCGTGTTGCCAGCGGAGTCTGCGGAGTTGGCCTCGGTTATATTCTGGCCGTAGCCCGGTGAGGCAACCTATATTCCAGCCAGAACGATTGTCTATGGAGACGCTACGGAAATAGTCGATGGCGTGGGTGTGCCCAAAGATAACATCCCCATAAGCATCTGCGTGTTGTTTCGCCGAGTGCATAGCGTGGCCGTAGCCGTGAACAAAGGAGAGCGAACCACACTTGTATATCCCACCAACTGAATCATAGGGAAACATTCTTGCTTTCGTCTCCTTCATTATGAGTTCGATATTCTCAATGCCATCATTTGCATAGTCCCTTGCCAGACCGCTTCGGCTGTTCCTAGCCATATCGAAAATCCGTTCATCGTGGTTGCCCCTTAAAAAGATTCTCTCATCCCCAAACTTAAAGAACTCCCGAATAAACTCCTCCCCTGCGTCCCAATCCTTTTGCAGACTGGATGCCTGCTCTTCATCGCCTGCCCCTTTTCTAATCGCACGAAAGTCCCAGAGGTCGCCGATGCAGACCACAAGCCCGCCATCCTTGCCGATGTATTCCTTGGTAAAAGCGAGCAGGGCTTTCACCGAAGGAGCGTCTTGTTCATCGCCGTGGATATCACCACAAGCGACAAACTTTATTGGCTTCATAAGGGTTTAGATTGACCTGTAAGAGTTGTGTAAATTAAATTACAACACTCTCTAGCTCTAGGATTTGTCAATGTTTCGTCCGTGCATCCATCCCTAGCAAGCTCCATCACAATGTGCATTTGCTGACGAAGGGTTAGGAGATATACCATTTGATCTGTTGCTTCGGCTATGGCCTCTTCAACCAAGCGAGCGGTGGGCATCTCCCATAATTTCGTCCCACAATTTTCTACCACTCCCTTTTTATATTTCCTCTCCATCGATTCGACCGCCGCCATTTGCAAAGTAGTGAGATGGAGATCGTGCTTCTTTGTAAAAACTTTCTCTTCTGTTTTCTCCACGCCCTGCTCTGATGTCATCCTTTTATCTGCTAGACCACGGACGCTTACTTACTAGAGAAATCTTTTGCTTGTTCACTTGTTGCTTTTGTGGCGAGACAAGCTCCCGCCATCCAGAAATGTTTGCATCCTCAAGATGGGGTTGCTCCCAATCCAATCCTCGAAGGCCGTGCTTCTCCGCAATCTTGCGGGTGATTGAATAGCCTTGGTCATCATCCCAAGAAGCCACTAGATCACCGCTAGGGGTGCGAGCAAGGGGAACATAGTCAATGGCGTGAGAACCCTTGCCTTGATCGATATGGAGCGATTGCGGGGGTATTCCTCGGGCATTTGTGACTTTGACCCCAGCTTTCGTGCGTCCACGGCTGTATAGCTCCTCTTGCTCTTGGGGAGTACGCACCGAGCAGTAGATCAAAACTGGAATCTTTTTGCTCATCAACTCCGAATACCAAGCTCCTACCCTCTTACCAAAACTGGGCTCACACTTTTCGATGTGGCCTCTTGACCGCTCCACGGCCTCCCGAATCGTCATTGATCGAGCCTCTTTCGGAGTCGTTCATTCTCCTCCACGAGTCGAGATATCGTTTTGAGCGATTGCCCAAAAAGCTCTCGGTATTCTTCTGGGGTTGCCTTGGTTCGGTCGAGCCTGTCCCACCGCATAATGAAGTCCGTAATTGAATCTTGGTTCGGGACTTGCCCAATGTCGTAAGGGCGGGTTGTTACACACCCACAAAGCAAACTAGCGACGATGAATCCAGCTATCCACTTCCGCATCTCGCAGACGGCGGTTGTAAGCAATTTCTTCATCGTCTCTTTCCTTGCGGGTCTTGGCTCGATTTTTAAGCCACCAAAAAACAATCCCAACAACTCCTGCAAGCGAGGCGATGGCGGCCTCAAACATAACCTACTTCTTCGAGAACTTACTGAGAAACGAAACGATCTTGCTTAGCGTGGCCTCCGGCTCGTCACCGGGTATCAAGGAGGCAACGGCAATCACGGCAGAGAGGAGGGCAACCAACGCGCCTACCCAAGCAAACACATCTTGTGACTGAATGAAGGTTAAGATTTGTTCCATAAGAATGGGGGGAGTGTCAAAGGGCTAGTCATTCGGCAAGGCGTTCTGATTCTATTTCAACCGAAATCTGTCCAGTTGCAGTTACGGAATCAAGGCTTACTCCGTCTCCGGCCATAGTATCATCGGGCTTAAAATATAAATCTGTGGAGTAAGTGTTTCCATTGACTGTTAAAATAGCTCCGCTTGGTACTATGGCAAAAGGATTACTCCCCGAAGGCGAGCTGCCCGCACGAATCATAAAATTAGAGTAAACATTACGATCTCTGGGATCAAGGAAAAAGTTATATGCAAAGTCACACACCTTATTTTCTCCAACGGTTTTTACAGAAAGAGGACTGAAGCCGAAAGTTTCGAAGTCTAGTTCACCCTCATCTCCACTCCCCGCAAAAGAAAAATTGCCAAAAAAAGTTCCGGAGAAAAAATTTGTTCCATCTTCAAATACGGTTTCATAAAGGTCGTCGCATATAATACCGCTCATTTTTTCTATTGGCTGATAAGCGGAAGGCCCGGAATCTGTGGCCCGAAAGATGGTTGTATCTCCGTTGAGTGTATTTATTAATGCCCCGACATCTTCTCCGTCAACTATGATTCGTGCAGTTGCAGAATAGGAAACAGTAAACTTCAGTTTTTTTGCCTTCCAAACTAATGCCATTGCATCCACTAGGGGCATTTCAATGTCACCATTGGCTATTTCGGGCAGACACCCGACATAGGGCGGGAACAGTTTGGGGAAAAGAAATGCCATAGGATTTCTTTAGGGCAACTGCCCCAAGGCTATTCTAAAACTCGCTTGGCGAGGCTGACTGTGGCTTGAGCAACAACTTGTTCGTTCGTGCCGTCTGTCTCATAGACTTCCAGAAGGATGTCTCTTTGTGTCGCTGTTAGTAGGATGGCGTTGGCTGATGCGGTGGTAATATTAAATTCACCCTCTACGGCTGAAGCCTCCAACGGAGAAATGGCTGGTTGGGTTGGGGCAGAGAATTGTATAATTGGATTTGCAGAAAAACCGTAGCCACCAACAACAATCGGAACTTGATTGATCTTACCGGACAAGATTATCGGTTCGCCAAAAGACGCACCCAAGCCCGAAGGGTCAAGCACTTGAAATTTAGCGGTGCTTTGTTCATAGAAAGAACCCCCACAAGTTATGGTGATTCCGCTAACAATATTGCCAGATTGAGTGGGAACACTTACGATTGGCCTTGTAACATATCCCCCGCCCTTTGAGCTGACTTGAAACTGACCAACCCCAAGGCTATCAACATTAAATAATACGCTTGCCGTCTCGCCTCCAAGGGGTGCTTCAGTTATGTTGCAAGGATAAGCACCGGGGGCAAAGCCCCTTCCAAGCGTAGAAACAGAAACTCCAGATATTGTTCCTTGCACAAGGTCGGGGGCTGGTGCAACAACGGATGGTTTTGTTGTGTAGCCAAATCCCCCATCAGTAATTCTTGTTGAAATTACTCCAAGACTTGATACCGTGAACTCCCCTGCCGCGCCCCCGTCCAATCTCGGGCTTGAGCCAATCACAAGCGGATAGGTTGTGTCTGGCCGATAGCCAACTGGGTTATTAGTCGGCAGAAGTCCAATAATGTTTCCCAGAAGATCGTTATCTGGTGAGGGTGCGGTAATTGTTGGGGCAGTCGTGTAGCTAAATCCATTAGTAAAGTTTAGACCAAGATAAAAATCGTCTGATATCACGAGTGTTGGCGAAGAAACACGACTGTTTGAAGCAAATTGATTGAAGCTCCTAAAAGAATTTTTTAAGTCATCTGGATTTGGATTTTGAATAACGCGGGTTTTTTGGGGGTCTTTGTCTATGAATAGAAGTCTATTTACCTTAAAAATTTGAAACGATGCTTCCGAGCTTCCTAGGGGGTCTGGGGCGGTAGTTACTTGCAGGGCGTATGTTTGATTTTCTTTGTATCCCTTTGGAATATTTGTAAGTCGTATGTCCACAATCGTCCCGCCAACGGCTCGAGATGGTGCTGGTGCTAGGACAGCAGGAGGGGTTGTGTAGCCAAAGCCTTGATTTGTAAGTCTAATAAACGCAAACTTCTGTATGAATTGTTGTATTTCTTGCAGGCCGTCGTCGCTCTCTGCCACAACTGTTTTATTGGATGCACCCAACAAAATAGAACCAGCGGGAATTGGCGGTTCTTCTTTTCGTCTAACACCAAGCTGTCCAAATGGGTCTGTGGATACGCCGTTAAAAATTAGTGCCTGTTGACCTCCGACTATGCCAACCCTAGAAGCAAAAGTCACCTTGCTTTCGCCAACCTCAAACTCTCCTTCGGCTGTTCCACCCGTTGCCACGCTTGGTGCAAACTCAAGGGGATTTATGACCCCAGCCGTGTATCCAGAAAAAGCGTTTGTCGCAACCAACAGATTAACAAATCCATTCCGTCCGTTTGGTGCTGGGGCAGTAATTACTGGGGCTGTGGTATATCCAGAGCCTCCGTTCAATATTACAACACTCGCCGTTGTGGAGGTAACGATAAGCTGAATTTGAGCCCTTGTTCCCGTTGCTGGGGACGCAACTTCGCAATCATATGTGCCGGGAGTATATGCCTTGGGGAACGCAATAATTCGAGCAGTTGTCACTATACCCGGAGTGGTTGATATAATAAGCCCGCCAGCGGTGACTGTTTGACTTGTAACTGTTGCCGAGAAACCGGAGAAGGCTTGTGCAACTGGTTCTCTAGATGTTCCTCTGTCTACAAACCCAAGACCACCAGAGGAGATGAATGTTTCTGTTGATGTCCTGCCGGGACGAGTGGCAATCGTTGGGCTTTGGCTGATAATGGTGTTTGCGTAGCCATTACTGGCTTGCAGGGGTATTGTTACAACTTGTTCGATTGGCGACTGCAGTATTGTCGAGCCTGTTTTCAGGGGTAGCAATCCGACTAAGTTAGAGCTTGAAAAATTATTCGCATAAGAATCTCCATAATCCACAATTTCGAATGATGTTTCCCAAATTCCCCCTCCGTCCACACGCTTGCCCGCAGCGTTTGCGTTGGCAGAGCCCAATGTTGAGCGATATACGCTACCAACTTCAACATCGTAATCTAGATTTATTTGAGGAACAGATGCCCTTACAAGTGCCCCAATGTTTGTAGAGCCTACTGTGACCGTTGCAAAAAACTCTTTCCCAGCAAAGTTACTTTGCTCGAGTTCGCTTATAAGTCTAACGGACTCGTCATCTTGTCGGTTACCTGTGTTATTTCTAAGGAGTGTTAATGTGGTTGTTGCTCCGGAAATGGGGCTAAAATCGCGAGAGATTCCATTAGCCATATTCAATATGTTTGTAGCACGAGATGTGGGTTGTAAATAAAACTCTGGAAGAAGCGGAATGCCGCCATTTCTAATAAAAAGGAGTCCCGCGGTGCTGATTGATTGCAAAAATCCACCACAGACGACTCTGCTGAGTGTAATTTTGGCGGTTGAGGCTGGTGCGGCATCGTGGGTAACTGTTGGTGTGGCGACATAACCATATCCGCTATTCCCAATGTTTATTTCCCAAGTGTTGCCCCGAACAAAAACAAGTGACGCAGAGGGAGCTGTATTAAAAGTCACAACGCTTGTAGTGTCGGGTTGTGTAAATCTTATTGGGGCAGAGTCTCCGGGAGTTCTTCCAAGCACCCAACTGAATTGTCTCTTGCCATTAACTTCTCCAAGAGCGTTTGTAGGCAAGATTGAAAGCAGGCTTTTATCGGGCGTGAAAAGAGTTGCGATTGGGGCTGAAGCATATCCGCTTCCACCGCTTGATAGGGTAATTAAATTAACCCCTCCGCTGGTTATGCTAACCACGGCTGTTGCCGTCACCGTCCCAGCTGTTGCACCGCCCCCACTAAATACGAGACCGTAGTTTCCACTTGGATATCCTTGACCTCTTGCAATAATGCTTATGGTCGAAACACTACCACCAGAAAATCCGCAACACACAACTGCCGCTTGTGGAGAGTTCATTTGTGCCGTTAGGTAAAGAGGTCTAGGTGACCTAGGATAAACCAAGTTTTCGCCGCTACTACCAGCCAAATAATTAAATATGTTACTGCCTCGATCTATTGCGGCAGAAAATGTTGCTGTGGGAATAAAGGAGAATGTGGCCGAGGTTAAAGACCCTGCTGTTGTGGGAATAAATTGCGTAACAGCAGTAAGAATCCCAACTGTGATTGAAGCTGTTACTGGGGTTACAAGCGATATCCCAGACTTAAATAAAGCGGTAACGGCTGGCTCGGTTCTGAAAAGGGCTTGGAATTGTGCTGTGACTGGGCTTTCGGTTGATACAGTTGCATCAAATGTTGCCGTGACTGGGCTATATGTTGCAACAATGCCAGAGCCGGTAGCTTGGGTGGCTGGTAGCGTAACCACCGAGGCCAAAGCTGTAATTAAATTAACTGGTGCAGTTGGGACATCTGTTGCGTCTGATAGTTTTTGGGTAGCTGTTCCAAGGCGCATCTTAAATCTTGCGTCTGGCGATGGGGTTATTGCGGTAATTTTATTGTTTTTGACTCGGCGGTTAAAGAGCTTGATCTTGCGTGCTTCGTCTGAAAAAAAGGATGGCTTTGTTGTCGGTATGGTGCTATCCCCATCCAAGAATCTCCCACTAGATACATCCAGAAATAGCTCTTGAGCGTTCACTTTAGTCTATGCCCTTGTCAATCTGCCTTGCCAAGAACGATTAACTGGGCTGGAGTTCCGTTGGAACAGACTGTGAGCGTGACGGCTGTAAAGCCTTCTGGGACTCCTCCTCCTCCTGCGATGCTTATTCCTGCCGTTGCCGATATTACAAAGCTCCCATCAGTTACCTTAATATCGATATTCGCCCCCGCTACTGGGGTTCTTTGTCTTACTGAGGCCTCTAGGTCGTGGAGGTAGGTCTTAGTGATAATGCCATTATCAGCTAGAACCGGAACTTTAGAAAAAGAACTTCCTGTTCCCGATCTCATAGGACAAGTTGTATTTGGCCTTTAGTTGCCGATGCCCTAACCCTGAACAAGCCTCCAGCGTTTTCAACTGATGAGCCCACGATGTTGATTGCATCCACATCAATTCCCGCCCCGAATACTGGATATTGAACTGTGCCAACTGGGGCAATTCGGTCTGGCTTGTTCCTAATTATCTGCACCGGCTGGCTTGCCACTAAAGCCTTAGCCCTGTTTTGAACATCTGTTACATCTTCGGTTTGGTTGTTGGTTGTTATGGTTACCGTTGGGGAAAGCCATTCGCAAATATAGGTAACAGCCGCATCTGCCGTGGGAAGTTGAATAAACCCAGTCACTATCTCTTTCTGGTATTGATAGCTCGTTTCTAGCACAAACAAACTGTTGTCCCCAGTCCCGCCTTCCCCAGTTATCTGCACACGATATAGACCATTGCCAACATCCCCCGCGATATGGCTCATATTTCTTCGGACAACCTTGAAGTTGCCGGGTGGTTGGTCTGGTACTCCGCTTATGTCTTGCCCAAGCGAGAAGTTGGAGTTGAGGGCAGAGAATCCGCCAACAATAGAAAACTGAAATGAGGTAATGCCGTCTCTGCCGTTGTCCGTTAGGATGTCCGGCTCATAGTCAAAAGAAGATATGTTTGATATAATTGTGGTTGCCATTGTAAGTCCTTATTGCGCTACGGCGGCTGGTAGTTTCTTGTTTAATTCATTGATGGCATCGAGGAGTTGCTTTTGTGAGTCTGCTCCTCCACCGCCCTTTGCTTGTTCTGCGGCTATCTGTGCTGGGTTCTGTCCTGTCTGCCCTCCAAGCAATTTTTCTGATAGGCTAGGGGCTTCACCGGCGGCTTGTTTGGCGGCCTCTCTTTCCATAATCCCCATTCGGCTTATAGGTGGTAATCCTTGCTTTGCTCTTTTCTTGTTTTCTTCTTCTTGCATCCCCCCAAAAATCTTCTCTTGTGTCTTAAAATCGGCTGTCTTGTTTTCCCTAGCTCTCACTTTCCTTGCCGTGTCGAGGGCTTGTTGCCCCGATCTGCTTGCTCCGAGGAGACCACCCCTATTTTCCGTTGCAGTTTGCTCTGCCTGTTTTGATTCTTGTCGTCCCCTATACAAATCCCGAACCATTCTATCAAATTTTACTCTATCTTTTTTATCCGCAAGTGTTGAGGCTTCATCTATATTATAGAGTTCTTGTCTTAAAACGCTGTTGAGGTTTGAAATCCTTCTTTCTGTAATCTCTTGCTCTGACTTTCTTCGTCTTTCATCAGAGGCTTGTTGCATTTTTTCCTCTGCATCAAATACCATCTTCTTGAACTTAATGTCTGACTCGGCACGATCTTTGGCTATTTTGTCTAGTATGGCGTTGCGTTTTCTTGCCATTATTTCGCCGCTTGCCTCTTTAGCCCCTGCGCTTGCTTGGGGGTTTGTGAATGTCTGAATTAGCTTTTGTCTTTTCTCATATTCATCATTGACATCTTGTAGAGCCCTTCCTTCCGCATCAAGGCCAGCAGTTGCCGCCTCGCTTGCGTTCTGACTAATAATACCCTCTGCTAGTTTTAGGTCTCTCAACCTTGTGTTTGATTCTAGCAATCCCTCAAGCTCTCTAGTTGCTCCGGTTGCCCCGGCAATAAATCCCTGAAATGGGCTTCTTTTAAGCTCATCTAGTTGGCTGTTAAGAGATAATATGTTGGCCTCAATGCTAGCAACTTGGGATATGGCTTCTGAAAGGTTTAGTGCTCCACCAGCTTTTTCAATATCATTAAAAGATTTTTGGGATGCGCTTGCGGTCTCTTTTAGCATTTCCCCCATTCGATTTATTTGATCTGTAAATACCTTTACACCGCCCACGGCAATCGCCCCAACCAAAGACTTGCCCACAATGTTGGCGAGGCTTTCTGCGGCCGATGCGGCAACATCGCTTGCGTTTCTAGCTTCAGCCAAGTTTGTGCTAAAGTTTCTCAAAGCCCCGCCAGCTTTCTCTCCGGATACTTTTAATCGTTGGATGGCTTTGGTTGTGCCAGCCATTGCCTTGTCTACTCCGCTATTGTCCCCACGGACTCGGAGCATCAACTCTTGTGCGCTTGCCATATTATAACTTTAGCTTGTCACTTGCTTCTTTATTCTTACGAGCAAGATATTTGTCCATGTCCATCATTACTTTTGAAATAGCCGCCTCTAGTCCGGGCATCCCTACCTTTGCCGCACCAGAGATGGCTCTTTTTCTTGGCGGGTAATATCTTGTGTCCTTATCGCCAGCCCGATTAAAAATAACGCCCTCTATTTGTGCTTGTTTTTCATCTGCCTTACTCCCCCCGCCAAGCCTCATTATTGCTTCTTTACTGTAATCTCCACGAACAAGCCCTGCTCGTTTCCCAAAAACTGATGCCGCGGCCGCCCAGCCATTGCGAATATAATTAATAGATCGTTTTCTTCCAGCCACAAGCCTCCTAGCCAATGCTCCAATCGTTCCGGGTTTTGTTCCCATTCCAAGACCACCAACCCCGAGCTTTGTTTTTCCTAGCGTGGGAAGCCCCCTGTTTTTCAATAGCCAATTCACTAGCTTATATGTTCCGACATAGCTTTGGGATTGTGCTTTATAGCCTACGGCAAATTCACCAATCTTGCGCTTCTTTATCTTCCCACTTTTTGTGAATCCTATTGGCTTAAAAACTTTTTTGGTTACTACTTTTCCGACCACCCTCTGAAGCTCGGACGCAATTTGAGCCGCATTTGTCCGGTATGTCGTGCCAATAGCGGTAACGGCCACATCGCCCAACTTATCATTTATCACCTTTGCCATATTCTTGCGAGACTCTTTTTGATATTGTTGCAGTTTGTGGACAAACTTGGCTTGGTTTAATAGTTCAACTGTTATCATTGTAAATTAAATTTGCACACCCCTACACAAATGTTTCTTCGTCAAGGAGGCTGTCGATAATGTTTGTGGCGTTCTTGTTATGCCTACGCACGCTGATTCCCTTGTTTATCATTATAGCGTGTTCAAGCTGAACGAGTTGCACCTCTGCCATATCCCAAACTATTTGCTCTGCTGTCCAACCAAACTCCTTTGCGAACAGCCAGACGAGCGAAGCAATCCCGGCTGGCTGAACTATTTTGGGGGTTCGTTCCCTCCGCTAGCTTGCACCCTCGCATCGTCAAGCTCATTGAAAATCTCATCTACAATCTTAACGCCCTCCATGAAGTCTGCCTCCACAAACTCATCAGACCAATCCAAGACCGCCTCTCGGAACTTAGCCTTGTCCCACGCTAATTTTACAAGGTCGGCTCGTTGGCGTGTAAGGCAATAAAGGGTAGACCAAATGAAAAACTCTGTGGTGTCGCTATCCTCTCGAATCTGGTTGATGATGATTCTTGTCCCTAGGCTAAACTTATTCAGCTTGCTCCCCTTAAAAGCCCTCTCGGTTATCACAAAGGATTTATCGAGGGATTTGTTTAGGATTTCTTCGTCTTTTTGGAGGTCGAGGTTCATAGGTATTTACTCAGTTTCTTTCGCAGTTCTGGGGAGGCGTTCTTGCTGACTAGCAAGGTGGCTTTCCCGAACTGCTTTTTGACTAGCGGGGTGGCGTTGTTGATTGCGTCTAGGAGACGCTCACGATTCTCTAGCACGGCTCGGCAATAGGCTAGGGGGTCGTCATAGTTGGTGATGGCTGACCAGCCCTTCTCCCACAACTCAACAAGCCGCCCTCCGAGGCCATTGGGAATATCGGTAAAGAAGAAGGTGACGCTCCTTTTGTTGCCGTTGTCTGCATCCTCAACAACTGCCATCGGCTCGCTTTCTCGAAAGGGGATGCCAAAGGTGGCTAGAACCGAGGCTAGTTTTATGTTGCGGGTATAAAGGATTTTTTCTTGCATAGGGATTTCTAGGTTAAAACTAACTTATACCATCGTATCGAACTGCCGTGAAAGATACCGTCTCAAAGTTGTCTGCACTACGATTCCTTGCGATTTCTGTAACATAAGCCGCAC
>Ga0209296_1002177_pt1 | contig 14314 bp, 34 predicted proteins | sample S_130206_EF_Meta_FD_187319 | JGI IMG/M metagenome (GOLD analysis project Ga0209296, IMG submission 187319) | Freshwater microbial communities from Lake Simoncouche, Canada to study carbon cycling - S_130206_EF_MetaG (SPAdes) (version 2) | ecosystem: Environmental > Aquatic > Freshwater > Lake ...
TAGAGTAAAGATGAACTTATTTCTTTCTCCTTGAACAAAGTGCTTTGAGTCTTTTGCCAGCCAAGATACTAACTTTTGAATGTCACTCGATTGTGTTTGAACCACTTCATTCTCCACCAATTCAGTGAACGGAATTGGATTAGGATTAATATAAATGTTAGGGTCATAAGACTCGTAACAAACTCTCGATTCATTGACACCACTTTTATCGATTTTAAAGCGTTTTAAAAATGCTCCGAAGTGTTCTCTATGCTTGGATTGATTGGACACGACACAGAGGACTTTTACCCCATTAGCACGAGGCGAAACCCACGCTGCCTTTACGAAATCATAGCCACACATCTCACTCATGGTTTCTTGAACGTCAACATCGTCAAAATCCAAGACTATATAACCACTATGTTCGATTAAGTCACGGTCAAATCTTTTAGAGAATGTTCCCGAAAAACACACACACGGTAACTTAGCTTTGAGTGCGTCCTGTTTATCCTTATCATTCTCTAATCGAATCTTATCAACGGTCTCTTTAGACTTTCCAGTCTTTATCCTGTCGAGTGCTAAATCAACCGAGATGTAATGAGGATTTTCTTTATCCCAAAGGTTTTTGAATATTGTTATCATCTGTCTTTTTTTAAGATTGTATTTAAAATGACGTTTATTCTAACTAAAGCATTTCTATCTTGCTTCCAACATTCAATGATTTCTTTTACTTCACATTCATTCAAAAGATATTGATTGTCTCTGCAAATTAATTTTACTTGTTTATCTATGCTCATTAATTCTATTAATATTTGTTAATTCATTCAAAATTGTCATAGCACCATACTGGTGTTTTTTCTCCTAAATAAGCATCACTTATATTAAAAAAGAAATGTTCAATAGCATCTTCTTCAGACATAGTTATCATCAATACTTGTAAGCACTTTGTAACAGAATATACTAATCGCATTTGAGTTGTATCCACTCCAATAATAGCTTCATCAAAGCCATTGACTTTTAAAAATGATTCATCTTCGTAGTAATCAATAATCTTGTCTATCATTTTAATATCTATTAAATCTTGGGTGATTTATTTCTTTAATTTTTTCTCTAACTGCTTTTACTATTTCGCCACCTTCAAGCCCTTTGCCTTTATAATACCATTCCCATGAAGCATATAAAGCATCTTCTTTAGGGAAATCAAGGACAAATGGCTCTAAAGCATTTGGTCGAGAAAATCTTTCCATTGTCTTCCATTCTTCGTTAAGGAATCGAGGCTCTTCGTTGTTAGGGTCTTGGTATGAAGCTAAAGCATCTTGAACATTCTTTGTACTTATTAATCCGTAAGGCTGTCGATAATTACCTTTACTCATAACATGGTTAAAAATTATCTCTGCCTGTTCTGCTCCAAAGTTATCATATAGACTGCTAATTACCCATGTGTTCTTATTTGAAGCACGAATTTTTATATCATCTGAGGCTGTAAGATTCCAAGCCTTTGTTTTCTCATTGATAAACTTGAACCTTTCGGGATTAGAATCGTACTTAGAGTGTTTCTTATCCTTTGCTTTTGGCTGAGTTTCTTTAGCTTTAACATCGTATATTGGCCAAGTACTATCCAATATTGGTAAAGTACAATTTCCGTCTATACTTTGTTCATACAGTTTTACAGACACTTTATCTACTTGTAATTGTTCGTCAGAAGAATTATATTTATTTTTTTTCTTACTTTTATTTATATTTATATCTTGGGTCTCATTTTGAGACTGTGGCAGTATCATTTTGAGACTATCACAGTCGCATTTTGAGACTATTTTAGTATCATTTTGAGACTGTGAAGATAGTATTGATTGCATCTTTGCAGATATTAATTCAACATCATTATTCTTTATATATATACCAATCTCATCTTGAGCTAAATCAATCTCAGAAGCAAATGTAGATAGCCTAAGACCTTTTTCTGACTTTTCAATATAACCCATTAATAATAAAGTATCTATTGCTCTAAATACTGTTGCCCTGCTTAAATCAAGCCAATCTGCTATCTTATCTTTTGATTTTATACACCAATAGTCAAACTTTCTATTTTGACTCATCTTTTTAATATCGCATAAAACTGCCATCTCATTTAGAGATAATCGCAAGGCTTTCCTTACCGAATGATTTGATAAATTAATTACTTCCATATTTGTGTAGGATAAAAGAAAACGCCCCGAACACGATAGAAGCCCTTTCGGGGTAGCAGTTTTCTATCAGTTCGAGGCGTACCTCATTAATATTATTATTTGCAAATTTACATACGAACTGCTACATACGCAAGTAAACTTGAATTTTTATAATCAAATATAATTATAAGTTTTGACAAATGCAAATATGTTTGAAAAATTATTCAACTATTTTCCAAAAAATCATATAAGTCTAAACTTGCCCATTTACTAAGTATAATTAATTGCTCAGATGCTATTTTCTTACCAGCCTCAACTCTGCATATTGTAGTATAACCTACTCCAGTATGCTCTGCAAGGCTTTTTAAACTGAAAGGCTTATCATGTGTAGCTTTTCCATCTGTACGTTTTGATTTAATTACCTCACCGAACTTCTTAAAATTAAATTTCATTTTGTTAAATTTTAGTCAATAGATAAATTAAACTGTGCCAACAGATTTTCGTATTGGCATTGAAACCTAAATTTCTCATCCTCAGAAAGTTTGTCAAACTTCAAAGATAGTCTCATGTTTCGCTCCGCAAGCATTGAGCCAGTAATCTGCTGGTCAACCATCTCTGAGGTAGCTTCTACTGACCTGTCTACAAAAGGTATTGATGTAGCCATTTTAAGTTCTTCTAAGGTAGTCTTAAGACTTGATTTTAATTTCTTTGTACACCACCAAGCAGGAAGAATATTATCTTCTGCATGGTCTAACAGGAACTGAGCTGTAACCTCGAAGATATATATGTCATCAATCTGTTTTGGGTTTATTTTTCTTTTAGTCATTTGTTTTTTTAAAGTTTTTTTTGTAAATTCAATTAAAAAATATATACTACTATGCCGTTAAAAAAAGGGTCGTCTCGTAAAACTATTTCAAAAAATATTTCTTACGAACTTAAAAAGCATCCAAAGATGAAGCAAAAACAAGCTGTTGCTATTGCTCTAAGCTATGCAGGAAAAGCTCGTAAGAAACGAAAACGTTAGTTTGTTAGCAAAGGTTAATCTTATTTTAACTTTAAGATTTGATTGTCTTAGATTTATTTCGTAACTTCATTACTCAAATAAATCCATATCAATATGCCAGCAATGAAAAAGTCTTCTAAGACTAAGAAACCAATGATGAAGAGTATGAAGCCAAAGAAAGCGAAAGCTATGAAAGCACCTAAGAAAGGAAAGGCTTAATCTTGTTCCATCGCTTCATCTTCCTCTCTCTGATACTTGTCAGAGAGAGATTCTTCATTTTCTTCCCAATAAGTTGGTATGCCATCGGGTGAAAAATAATCTGCCATTGTTTTATCGTTTTAGTTTGTGACCATAAAATTTACCGTGCTTACCTGCATCAAAAACCAATGGAAGTTTTAAACTAAAAAATTCTTTCTGTTGCTCTTTATTGAGGTCTAACCAGTACACGTCATCTTCGAGATGATAATCAAATCCTAACTTAACCGCTAGCTCTTTCTGTCTTGATGTCAATAAGAGAGAGTAACCTCTCTGATTGAAGCCCATATCACTTATAAATTCCATCGTAAAGTTATATTGACATACACTATATGGAACTTTTTCTACTTCTAATCTTCTAAATATTGTCATAACTCTTGTAAAAATCTTTAAAAAGTTCTTTAAAATTTTCTTCTGACCAACCATAATCTTTAAGCAGGTCGAACATCAACTGTTTTTGGTTCTTATGCAATTGTACGAAATCATCCTCAGTCATTTTTTCATAAGCGATTGATTTAGGAATCTGCTGAGTAACATTAATTTTCTCTCCATTACCTAAGTCTAGAATCATTTTCCTGTCTTCAACGAAACCTAATTGCATTTCAATTGCCTTCCTAACTCTTTCTTCAAGAACACTCTTTGATTTGGTCAGCTGGTTAAACTCTTGCAGTGTAACGTTGAGTAAACTCAAGATTATAACTTCGGGAGCATGGTCGACAAAGATTTTCAGCACCTCAAAATATCTCTTATGGGTATCAATAGACCTTACATTCTTAACCGTGAGATGAATTAGTTCGCCTTCCAATTTCATGCAAACCAATGGGTCATCGACCTCGATAAATGTTTTATTGTTGTTCTTGCGTATCTTTCCGTACATCTTCTTGTTTGTTTAATTCATTCCAAATTTCATTCCAATACCTCCTGCCTTGAGGTGACTTCTCCCAGTCGAAAGCACAGGCTAGTGCGATAGGTAGATTGATGTGAGAAGAGTCTACTCCATTCCAATTTTCCAATGCTTTAGAGCGATACGACTGTGGCAATTTATTTAACCATTCTTTAGTTCTCATTTTTAATTACGGTTATGATGAAATTTTCTTTTACAACTACGTTGAAATCTCTAACTGGATATGTACCATTTCCTATCTTTTCAATAGTCTCTAGGTCAAGTTCCTCCAAGATTGATTTTTCAATCTGCTCTATGTTAATCCCTAGTACACGCTCGATGTAACGTAGAATAGCGTGTTCTGTTATTTTTATGTCTCCTTTGCTCATTTCCTTTAATTTGTCTGATAGTGAATTAATCTCGTCAATTTTTAATGAGTACATTTGTTGCCAAAGTTTTACGTTTGACTTGAGGTCTTTCGCCTCCTCAGATGCTCGTCTAATCTTAGACTTGACCTTCTTGATTTCTCTGACCTCTTTCATTTTGACTTCCTTTTCAATTTAAGCTCAACATCAAGCTCTGAATATTCAACTGAATCATCAATGACAGGATAGATACTTACCGTGAAACCATTATCATACAAAAAGTGTATGTCAAAGATATTGCCACCAAAGTCGAATGAGTTCCACTCATCGTCTTCCTCATACTTCATTACTGTACTGTACTGAACACCATCAATTTCTGATTGAATGACAGCCTCTTTCTTACTACGTGTTACTTCTACATAAAATTTCATATTCTTATTGTTTATAGCTGATAAATACCTATACGTTTATTGAATCTGTGCCTAATTTCTAACCTCTCTAAGTCATCTAAAAAACCTTCTGTAAGAAGTTCTTTCTGTATCTCCTTACAGATTACCTTAGCCTGCATCAAATCATCCTTAGAGAGCCGTAAAACAGGCAAAGACTTGAGTGATTCAAGATATTCGAAGTAAGACTCACCAAACTTTTCTATCAATCTTTTGCGGAAGCCTTCAAAATTCCCTGACTTGTATTGGTTATCATGAACCGATTGAAGCCAAATATTATGCAAGTGAAATCTTATCGTCGCATTTGAGCCTACCGAGAAGAGATGACCTGCATCAGCCTTGCCAGCGATTGGTCGACCACTACTTATACATTCGTGACCTCTATCTATAAGCCTAACGATTGTATTTATTTCCTTCTGAAGTTCCCTTTGATAGTCTGAAAGAGTTTTGTTTTCTTCGAGCATCTTTTTCTTTTTCACCTTCCAATCCCTGTCTTCTTTTTTGCTCTCAGATTTTTGTGCAAACTTAACTGCACAACTTACCGAGCAAACTTTCTGAATAGAATTTTTTGGAACGAAAGACTCACCACACTCTTTGCACTTTTTATCTTTGCTTTTCATACACTTAACCTATTGATTATAAGCCAAATATACAAAAAGCAAAGAACTTTTCCTATTCAGAAATTGTTATATTGTTAACATGGCGAAGCCACAGGAAGGACTTTAACAGCGACCGATTGAGTTTAACACCATTTATAGTTTGAATGTCCTTTATTTTGTTGACAGGATAAACTAAGTCATCACTGAACAACTCTCTGAGTTTTTTCATAATATTTGATAATGATTAAATGAGATAACTGGGTTGACAACGCCCGAATAGAATTTGTCCATGTCTACGAAACAATATTGACCAGCAGGTAGTTTCCTGTCAGTTTTTCTCTGATAGTTAATCTGCTCAAGGGTCATCACGTTTCGACGCTCGACTTGTGCTTCACCATCTTTAGAGGTAATTTTGAAAAACTGGACGACGCCAGTTATTGATGCTCTAATAACACGGTAAGCAACCTTGAAGCAGTGCTTTATAAGGTCTCTCCTGTATGCAGAGTTAGTATTAGCAGGACATATGGCACGGTATAAGTCCCATGCTTTACGATTTAATTGAGAGGTAAATTCTGATGTAAATTTCATTATTGTAGTAAGTTTAAAGATGATAAATAATTAATTAGACTAAATTGATTAGTGACAAAGTAAGCACCATATCAAAAGTATGGCATAAAGAAGTTTCTCAATCATGACAGTAATGTTAAGAGTGAATAAATAAGACCACTTACAACTGCAATTATGATAACCTCAGTTGCAGGGTGTAACTTTTTTAGCATAATCATTTCTACTTGCACGAAGAATGCCATGCAAGCAAAGAAAGATACGATAATTGAAAAGAATAATCTGACTAGTTCCATTATAAGAAAGAGTTTATTTTGTTTTGTACTGATTTTTTTGTTTTGAATCTATATGCCTTATACAGACCAGTATTTTTTTTGTTGTAATTGTCAAATCCACCGTAAGTGATTTGCTGAATAAAATTCATGCCTATTGAAACGCTTTGACGAGTAACGTAGTAGTATAGTCCATCATAACCAACAATAGCTATGGTGACGTTAAACATTTTGTTTGTAGGTCGAAATATCCTAATCTGTGAACCTACTTCTAAACTCTGAACCTTGATGCTTTCCATGTTATAAAAGTTTATGTTTGCAAATGTATAAATTATTTTTGTATTTACAAATAGAAATTTGATTTTTTTGATTTTTTTCTGTAACTTGTGTTTACACAAAAAATAAGTAAATACAAGATACTGACAGTATGATAAATAAATACGGCACAGAGGTTTCTAAACCCAAAGGAGCAATAAGCAAAACCACCGAACTCAAGAACTTGATGAGGTCTGATGCACTCAAATTCTTGATGCAATTACCTCTTAAGGAGTTTGCAAAGAAGAACGTCGACCTGCAGGAATTCATTGAAATCAAGTTCGGGAAACAAGCCGATGACATGACTGTTGGTATTGCTCTCGCTTATCAAAACATTTCGCATAATATAATGAATCCAAACCCGAAGGATTTTTCTTACATTCAAGCCGAGATTTTTGGCAAGGTGAAAGAAGAGACCACCTCGAATGTTATTGAATTACCTATTATGCAAGATGCCACCGATATTTTGGACTCAATAGATACTAAGACTCTAGAACGACTACTGGAGCAAAGAAAGACTGCCGAGATTGTCGAGACTGTCGAAGCACCTATTGAGTCAGAAGTTTTTGAACTTACATCTTAAAAGATAACAAAGGTATTTTCTTCATCTAAGTAGAAGTGTAAGGTATGACCTTCTAATGCCATTAAGACATTGAAAATAACTTTCACCGTTGCATATCCATCTGGCTTGACGATAAAGTCGTCTTTTGACTCTCTATGTTCAAGTTGAATTTTGCACCTATATGTTTCATTTATGTTTGTTAGTGCATTACTAAGAATTAATATTGCGTTGTCTTTCATGTTATTTTTTTTTTAAAGTTATTTGAAATCCGAATGTGTATCCATACTTATGGTTGAATACTTTTGTACCGACAAAGTCACCTCTGAACTCATAATCAGTATATAGACCTTTCAGTAAGGTTCTATATTTTTTGACTCTAAAAGATGGTGCAAGGTTCATGAAGTTGTGAACCCAAAACACGTAAGCCTTATGTTTTAGATTAGCATCAAAGGCTTTCAATCTTGCCTGTCTCAGTTCTTCATACTCGAATGAGAAGTCTTCGAACTGCAATTGAATATTGCCTTTCTTTATTAACGATGTCAAGCTAATTGGAAAGTTTTTTATCCTGTTTCCAATCATTTTCTTTGCCTCGTCAATATTTTGAAAGGAATCGCTGAATAATAGCGAATCCTTCCAATAGATGTTTATTTGGTGTTTTATATTTTTCATTGATTAATTTTCTTTGATATAATCCAATAATGTCTGTTCGCACTTTTTACAAAAAAGGTTAAACACCTCTTCGGCTTTTGGAGTCATTTGGAACGGCTTTTCAAACCTCTTCCCTATTCCACTATTAAAATTCAAGTTACCCGAAAACACTGTTTTTAATGTTACTGTTACAGACGTGTATGCTCCTTTTGGAAAATTACAATTCAACTCTATTTGACCTTCGTTATTCCCTCTAATTTTTACCTCTGCATTTAGGCATAATTCTGTTACGTGTTCAAACGTACCGAAGTTGTTTTCTACTGTTACTTTCATTGTTTTTTGATACGGTTACATACAACCGAAAAGTTAATTTATGAACTGATTAGTTATTTATTTTGTTGTATTAATGAAGCCTAACCATAACCGTTAGGCTATATTTTTGAGCTGCGGTTGTAGTTTCCTACTCAGAGTATTCTCTCTTGTCCTGTTCAAGGTTTAACTCTTCCCAGTATTTATCTAAGACATTAGTAACTGGCTTTGGAATATACTCTGATACGTGTGCATAATCTTCTATTCTATTTCTTATATCTGCCATCAAGCAGATAAGTTCTTGAAGACTATTGTCGGATACTTTTTTAAATTTGTTCATAGTTTTTATATTTATGTTTGACCTTACAAATGTATAATCTATTTTTTAATTTACAATAGACATCTATAAGTTTTTTATGACTTTGATTTTTTGTAAATGTTTGTAACCTCCTGCTTTAGTTTATTGTAGTCATCCATATTAAACGACCCATCCAGCAGTTTTGCTTCATAGCTACGTCTTATTACAAGCCCTCTAGATACGATAAATTTGCCCCTCCTTACCTTTACCTTGTTCCAGCTTTTGAAATTCTTCACAGCCTTCTTTATGTCGTTATTGACTAGGGCTTTGGCAAACTTCGACTTTTTAATTTTGGTTAAACTTCCAGAGTTGTAGTAAAGCGAAACCAAGACTGCTTTCTGTAGGTAGGTGAGTTGTGGGTAGCTCTTATCTACCTCTTGATACAAAGGTTCTATTATATCCCGAAAGATTTCATCAGCATGATGAATGTCCTTGACTTTAGAAACGTTTGTAAATCCCCAACCTACCGTTTTTTTGCCTGCTTGACAACGGTAGGTATCTGCTCGGTAGTTTTCGCTTTTCTTAATTACCCAGCACATAATCTGGTATTTTTGCGTCGAGGTGAACAACTCTTTGTTATTCACTACCTTGATTTGTTCCTGCTTACTGCTTGCACAACCAGCCAGCAGGAGTGATAATATTATGATTTTCTTCATGTTTTAGTTGTTTAGTTGAACTTATTTGATAGTTTCTTGGTTATATTAGTGTACCCTAAGACCAAGACGCTTAGGGTATTTTTGTGAACCGCGGTAGTTACTGCTTACAATTCTCTAGGGTCAAACACTGTACAGTATAAGTCTCTACTTATTATATATAGCTTATACATCTGCTCTTCATCTACTCCGTAGTACTCTGCCATAAACCCTAACGTAGCAAAGTTGTTTAGGTAGTCGAGATAAATCTCTTCAAGTGACATACTCAATAGTTTTTTCATTTTTGTTTCTTGTTTAAATTGTCCTTCATATAACAAAATACCCTGCTGCTTAAAGTTTTCGATAGATAACTATAGTATGTTTGACCGAATATTCTCTCAAACCTTGCTTTCGCATTGATTAAAGAATGCACGTCAGAACTTAATCCTTTTCTTACCCTTGTTATTTGTGCCATTGCGTTAGTTGTTTAAATTACTTGACTAAAACATATTTCTGAACCAACTGAATAACCAGAATTATACAAATCCATACCTTCATTATCAACTACTATCAATGTTGATGTAGTGATTTTTACTATTTTGCCAGTATAAATGCTTAGGCTTCCATTTTTGTATTTTATTATTTGCCCTACTTTAAAGTTTTCCATTGTCTTTTTTTAAATGTATGTTTTTAATTTTAACCAGTTTTTCACTTATTTTAGCACAGTTTGAGACCGCCCCAAACCTTTTTTTTGCATACAAATCTCAGAAATTGCACTTTTCCAAGGTTTGAGTCAGTATTTTTTACTGTTTTTCTACTTTCAGAAGTAAATTTAGTCTCGTTTTTTACCGTGCTGAGACCAAAGTTTGATTACATTCAACAGTTTTTAAAGTTTAACCAGTAATTGTACTATTCCAAGATTGACGCCATCGCTTTTAGCATTCTGTAGTCGATTCCTGTTGCATTACAAAGATGCTTATCACAGATAACCCGAAAAGAAATTGGCTTTTGTTTTACCTTGTCGAATACAACGACCTCGATTCCTAGTTTTTTGAGTTTTTCAACGGTCATTGTACTGCATACAACCCCCACCGTGAGAGAGTTGTATGCAAGTAGTATTGATTTAGGCATTTGTTAGTTATAGTAGTCGTAGACCTCGTTTCCAGCTACGATTTCATCGCACTCTAATTGCATTTCTTTTTGCTCGTAGTAGGTCTGACTATACGCGTCAGATTCTTTTTTACAAATTTCCCATGCCCCCCAAATGTCGGTTGACTCTCCGCTACCGTCCAAGGTCTCGAAGTATAGGGTAGGATACCACTCGTGGCTTTCCTCCCGAGTATTGCCGTATGCAATCACCTCTAATTTTTTGTTGCAGAGGATAAACGGAACTAGCCAAGTTCCATTTTGGCGGATTGAGTTTCCCCAGTTGAAACCAACTTGGGTTGGAACTATTTCTGCGGTCGTACCACTGTACGCACCAGTCAATTCAAATTGAAAATTTTTCATTTTTATTCGTGCGTTACGGTCGCACCCCCGATTATATTATTTTTTACTTTAGTTTGTAGTTTATTTTATGCCCACAACATTCGACCCCACAGCCGAAGTGACCGATAAATGCCTCGAATAAGTTTGTATTGTCTATGTATTTTTTAACTGCATAATAGTCCTTATTCATCATGCCTAAAATACTTCTTTTTTTCTGATTTGTAATCAGATTTGAGTTATACAGGTAATTAATTACCTCTGACTCTTGGATAAATATTAAATTTTTCATAGTATTATTGTTTATAGTTTTATTTTTAAATTAATTTACAAGCCTTTTTACTTCCTGCTTAGGAAACTGGTTAGAACGAGAGGTAAGAACCTTCTACGTTCTTTAAAAACCAGCTTTTTATTTCTTGATTTATCCCCTTACATTGGAATAAATCCGATAGTATTGAATAGCCCTTACTACCGTCGGGACACTCAACTAACCAACCACTTATCAAAGTGGTTAATTCTGCTGGGGTTGTACAATCATCCCCAACAAAACAACCACAATTATGGTCGCAAAAATATCGCTGTTCTATATTTGGCGTAAATTTTACACCAGCTTTTACAGCCCTTTTGTGTGAAAAATGAAGGTCTACCGACATAATTATTGTGCGTTACGGTCGCACCCCCGAAAGTGGTTAATTACTAAATATCACATTATTAAGGAATCCCAAAACCCCATCTAGGTCTTCGGGCAAGAACGAAAACTCATTCTCGTTCCATCCTATAAATAAGTCCTCATTATCTTTTTTGTATACCCTTTTAGTTGATAGAAACTCATACACCTCATCGCATAACCAAGATGAGTGCGCTTTTCCGTCGCTCTTTCGATAGGCAAGTATTTCTCTAACCCCGTATCCCTCGGGTGTCTCGAAAATCCTCTTGTAAGAGGTAAAAGTAATTTGTCCGATGTTTTCGATTGTCATTGCTTTATTTGTTTAGTGTTTCACGTGAAACGCTGGTTTGTTCCACGTGAAACGGTTTAAGATTAAAATGTTGTTATTACTAAATTCTTGTTTTCAACCGTTGCATGACTGCAAAGGTTATCATTAATTAAAGAATAAATACTTTGCAGACCATGAAAGCACCCCGTTTCCGAGGGTTTCACCGTTATGGTGACTGCGAAACCGAATTCATTATCACCCACCACCTTATAGGTGAAGGTTTTGGTAGTGTACGTTTCTAGTTCATAGTCCAAAGATATAACTAACGCTTGAATTAATTTTTTTTTCATTTTCTGTTTATTTGTTTTGATAAATTATTTTAGTTATGCACTCAGAATCGAACTGAGAATAATATAAATATTATTGCTACCAAGCTGCACTATTTTTTACCACATTTGTGGCTTATATAAACGATAGGTTTCGTCTATTGATGTATTGTAAATTTCAAACGTTTTACCATACATCAGCATTGGTTCAATTCCGAGTGCGATTTCCTCTTGCGTTGGAGTAGCTACACGTGCATTTTGTGGGAGTTCGTTCGAGTCTATATCTGACTCGTACAACTCATAATGCCATGAGTATGTATCGAATTCGTCTCCGCTACGTTGGTAGTGGTTAACCAATACGGTGCATAATTTATTTTCTGTCAAAAAATCTGAGAAGTTTTTCATGTTGTTTTTTGTTTTGAATTGATAAAAATTAATTTAGTTATGCACTTGGAATCGAACCAAGAATAATATAAATATTATTGCTACCAAGCTACATTTTTTTTTATAACTCGATTACAAATTTGCTAGGCTTGTAAGAGTCTTTACCTCTTGCGACAGGACTCTTGTAAGATAGGGCAATTATTTTACCCGTCCCCTCGATTGACTTAAGCCTTTGGTCACTTTCATCACCGTTTATTACCTCATATCCCTTGTATGTAGTCGGCATTTTCTCACCTTTTTTCAACTTAAATACTATCGATATGTTACAAATTTTTGCATCTAAGTAGTGAGAACATAAAGCCCAATTATAACCACTAAATGAAAATACTAAATCGAAGTTATTTAAACTCGCTGAAGAATCAAGTATTTTTGGGCTTTTTGTGTAGCCGTAAAAAATTAGTGACTCTAATTTTGTCAAGTCATAGCCGAAACTAGAAAACTCTTGATTCCAATCTATATCAGAATACATGTTTAGTCTTATCAAAACTTGTTTATACACCGTATTAAGATAATTTAACTCAGCCCACAATTGTTTTAAGAACTGTTCTTTTTCAGACAAAAAGAAGTCTGTCTTTCTTAACCTTGCCTCGTTCACTTTTTCAAACCTTGCATTGCCACTATCGACAATACAAGAATTTCTACAAGCCTTTGTGCTAAACTCGCACAAATTAATACCTTGAGAATTTCTTTTTTCAGGCATTAAACTCAACCCCCAAGTTGGAATATCATTTTTTTCTAACTTCAAGTTAGACTGTGATAACAAATTTGTTTTCATTTCTTTTATTTGTTTAAACGTTGATTATCTTATTTGCCTATAAAAAACATTCCTATAATAGGCAACAAAGTCCCGAAAATAATAACAAAAGACTCTAGATTTTCCTCAGTAATGTTTTTGAAATAATTTTTCATTTTAGTATTTGTTTAAATTGTTTAAAGTTATTTTAGTGGTGCAACTAAGTAAACGAACCTAGAAAAAAGTTAAACTTTTTTAATTCTGAATTTTGCACCCTTTTGTTTTTGCCAATAAATTAAAGAACAGCCGATTGTATTTGTCAGTTAGTGCAGTTGTAATACGAAATTACTTTTGTAGTAACATTGATTTTTTTCATTATCTAACAATCTGTACACCTAACAACTTTTGAACTCCACACCGTTTGCGTCCCTCCGTTGTTTGATGTTGTAAAAGTAGTATATATATTAACACCTGTCAAGCATTATTTTTACTTTCTTAGAAAAATGCAATGAATAAGGCAAAATAAGGCAAACAAACTTGAAATAATACAACACTAAGAATTTTACAAATAGTCAAAAAATATAAACATAGTACAATTATTTATTAGAATATTTATAAAAGTAAACTATATATACTCTATTAGCTTAGTAGACTATAAGGCTATTTTCTACCTCAATTTATTAGATTAATGCAATGAAAAACAAAAATAGTGCAATAAATATACTTGAATGCAATAAAGACGTTTTAAGGCACTGTAAACAGTTAAGCAATACAATTACCTTAGACAATAGTATAACATAGCTTACAAGCGTTATTTGACGGCTTAAATTTGATTTTTGAATTTATAAAGCACACAGGTAGACAGGTGAACAGGTGAACAGGCATACAGGCAGACAGGTAGACAGGTAGACAGGTAGACAGGTAGACAGGTAGTGCAGCACACAGTCTACTAGTCTAATAGGGTGGTAGGCTTATAGGCATCGAGCCGAACAGGGGAGGTGGGTATCCCCATTCCACATTTATCGGAATAATTGAA
>Ga0209296_1002182_pt1 | contig 14300 bp, 10 predicted proteins | sample S_130206_EF_Meta_FD_187319 | JGI IMG/M metagenome (GOLD analysis project Ga0209296, IMG submission 187319) | Freshwater microbial communities from Lake Simoncouche, Canada to study carbon cycling - S_130206_EF_MetaG (SPAdes) (version 2) | ecosystem: Environmental > Aquatic > Freshwater > Lake ...
TTCACAGCCTGAAATCAATCGCCATTCCTTTCCGACTCTACGGCAAAACCGACGTCTAACCTATGCCACTCTTTGTCACCGTCACGCCAGGAACCACCGTCACCAGCTCCACCACGCTGGATGCGTCTACACTCAACCTGCTAGGCACGCCCAGTGTCGACGTCACCGGCACGGTAGATGGCGGGTCGATAACGCTCGGAGTTCAGTCCGTACCGCTTCCTTCGCTGTATGCTCAGGCCGATCAGACAATAGTTGGAAACGGTTCAGCAGCGAGTGCAAGCCCGGTAGCGCTTACGACGACCGACTTAGTGCTGACGGCAACGACCGTAAATATTAAGGCACTGGCCGTGACAGCGGCTAAAATAGCCACTAACACAATCACTGCCGACAAGCTGCTGCAAATTGATGGAACCACCCCAAAGATACTTGGACGATTTACCACAGCAGTCGGAAACATTGAGACCAACCTAAGCGTTGGATCCAACCTTACTACGACTGGGAGTACGCTGAATGCGTTGAGGCCGGCTGTTTCTTTTACAAACTACACTGATGTTGTAACTTACACGCTTCCAACAACTAGAAATGGCGCACTTGAAATAACACAGTTAACCACATCAATTACTCCTCAAACAGCCACCTCAAAGGTATTGGTTCAATTCAATATATCATGCGAAGTTGCTATTCAATGTGGATTTATTCTTGAGCGCGTTATTGGAGCTGCAGTTCAAGAACTTGGGATTCCTACGAGCGCTGGAAGCAGAATAAACGGAATCAGGGTTCAACCAAATGATGAGGACACAAACTCAACTCAATCAATTATCCCTATTATATTTGTTGATTCACCCACATCAACAGCCTCTGTGTCTTACAGGGTTAGGGTATACGGAAGTGCTGCAAATGTTTTCTATTTAAATAGAACATCAACCAACACTGATAGCTCTGGTTATACCCGCGCCACCTCCCAAGTAATACTCCAAGAGATCCTCCCTTGATCCCCATCGTCACAGACTACCTGCTGCACAAGCTCCCGGATTCCTTCAAGGGCTGGACCCGTGAGGCTGTGGAGGACTATGTGATGTTCCACGCCCAGCAGAACACGCTCAAGGTTGCCTTACAGGACGGGCACGTAGTGGCTGTGCTGGTAGGCTGGAGGCAGATGGGGCCGGAGCCTCAAGCATGGACCTGGCAGAAGTCCGATCCCAATGGCGACCATTGGTACTGGCACCAGTTCGCCGCCGATTGCGCGTTGTTCGCAATGGCGGTGGCGGCTAAGTTCTTCCACGACAGGCCGGAGTCGGCAATCCTCCCGGCTATCGGTTATCGCAACGGCAAACTAACCACCTACAAGAAAGGCTCGATGCCGATCTATAGGGTGGCAGACAAAAAATATGGGAACCTCAGTTGAAGCACCAACGCCGCGTAACTACGGCCAAGAAACCCGTGACACGCTGCAGGCACAGCTTGACCTAGCTCCGCAGAAATATGCGGCAGAGGCCAAGTATGCCCCGCAGTATCAGGCGTTGCAGCTCGGCCTACTCAAGTCTGCCACTCCAGAACTCCTACAGCTTTACCGGGACCAGATCGCGCCGGCCATGGGCGAGGTCGAGGCCGCCGCACGCTCCCGTTCCCGAGCTGGCGACATTGCCGACATCTCGACCCTCGGCCCTCAAGCGCGTGCTGCCATCAAGGCAGCCTCACCACAGCAGGCAGCGCTGGCTGACAGTCTTACCGCCCAGGCTCAATCCGGTCTCAACGCTGGCTCCCGGCTAACGCCCGAGCAACAGCGCCAGGTCGAGCAGCAGACCCGAGGCTCCTTTGCTGCCCGAGGCCTCGCAGGCAGCCCCACAGCCGGCCTACAGGAGGCTGTGCGCTCCCAGCTATCTGGAGCCGGAATGCAGCAACAACGCTCCCAGCAGGCCATGGGAGCCCTCGGAGCATCCCAAGGCGTGTACGGTGACGTGTTCCAACAGGTGTTGGGCAGGCCGTCACAGGCCTTTGCTGGATCTCAAAGCTTCTTAGGCCAGGCTCAGGGATTCAACCCCGGGCAGTTGTTCAACCCCGAGTCGCAGTACGCCGCCAACTTGATCGGTGGTAACCAGCAGCAACAGCTTGCTGCCCGTACTGCTTCTGCAGCCAACTCCACCGCACTCATTGGTGCCGGTATGTCAGCAGCCTCCAGCCTATGAACTACGGATACCAAGGATCCATGCCCTACGGCCAGGGCGGTGGCATGAGTCAGTTTGCCCCCCAGATGCCTGCAATGCAGCCCGGCACCGGTTATGGTGCCCCGATGCAGCAGATGAACCCCATGAACACCGTTGCGGATGTTGAAGAACAGCGCAAACGGCTCAAGGCACTTGGCCTGGACGACTCGTTCATTGATGATGCATTTGCAATGAAGCAGGGGATGTTTGAGAAGCGGGATGAGATGAAAGGACAAGCCCTGGAGGCTATTGGAAGCGGTCTTAAAAGCACAGGGAGTGGCATTGCAAGCGCCGCCTCTTCTGCTGGCTCTGGATTGGCTGGACTAGCGTCTTCACTTTGATTCAACGATACCAGCGATGCATTGGACTCAAGCTCTTCAGGTTCAGATCCTGGCAGCTTGAGGCCTGGTGCTGCCCCGCTGGCGAGGTTATCCCGTCGCACACACACCAGTCATTCAGCTCTAGGATCATCCATGTCCTGGGGAGGATGCGTTGGACGATGGGCGACAAGTCGAAGCACGTCACCACCTGGCACTGTGGCTGGTCTAAGCCGGTGCCTGCCGGTGTAAGTCACTCAGCGGTTGCAGACACTTTTTCGGTGTTCCTGAACCTTGAACGGTGGAAATCCAAGCCGACATCTGCTGCAATCGACTTCCATCCAGCATGAACAAGCTTGGCCAGCTCTACTTTGACGCAGCAGGAGGCAACCACAACGCAGTGGTGTTCATCACTGCCTTCCATGCCTACTGCCATTCCATTGACGACTTGATTGATGGGGACGTGCCTTTCAGCCCTGAGGCATTCCTGGATATCTTGATGCAAGCCAACAGCCTGTACTCGACCCCGTTCTACATCGACAACTGGTTCCGGCTGCAGCCCGTGATAGCCATGATTACCAGCACCTACGCAGATTCCGTTGCCTGGGAGAAAGCCGATGAGGAGTGGAAGCGTAAGACAGCCGATGTCCTACGGCTCTGTGGCAACGACATGATTCTACAAGTGGCTTGGATAATCGGTGGTTACAAGCACATGAGGGCTATCAGCTTGAAGTTGCGGGAGTTTGCATACCATTCTCAACACAGCTAAATCTATGGCACAATACGGCTACTCAACACCTTACAGCGGTCAACAGGTTGCGCCATTGCCTCCGGGCTACATGGAGGCTGCTACGGCTTCCGGTCGCAATCTGGCGATGGGCATCACCGCCATCGGTCAAGGCCTGGGCAAGGCGCTGGAACGCTACACCGAAAACAAGAAAGGGCATGAGGCCGCTGATGAAACCAATACCGCGGTAACAAAGATGTACCTGCAACAGATGGAAGCTGATCCAAAGGTGCAGGCTGTGCGATACTTTGAGGACACCGGCCAACTTCCAGCAGGTGTGGATGAGACGACGCTGAAATCCTACGAGGCTCAGATGAAGCGTGATGCCACGATGATTAGCAACTTGGTAGGAAACAGCAACAAGTGGGCGGACATGAGCCTGGCCAAGAAGCAGGCTGCGCTCGGTCAGACTGTGACGATGCTCAACCAGTATCGGAACAACCAGCAGGACGATTTTAAGAACCAAGTGACCAGGCAGCAGTTGCAGAAGGGCCGGTATGAATTAGAAGACATTATTTCAAAACGTAAGCAGAATGAGATTCTGAGCGGCGCTATTCAATACGGATTGGATCAGCCTACTACGACCACGCAGATGGAACAGGTTACCACAGAGGTGCCAGGAGCGCCTTTGCCTCCGATGCCTGGTGAAAATGTTCCAGCTACCCAAGTTCCTCCTACGTTTAACGAGCAAGGCTACATTGAAGCGTTGCGACGTTACAAGGAAAGCACTACACCTGAAGTTAACATTGCCGATATTAAGGCTCAGTTGGCACAGCTTGAGCCAATGGCTTCGGAGACACCAAGGCAGATTCAAATTCCTACTCTTAAAGGAGGAATGGGTGGTATGTCTTCAGCAGTTGATCGAGCCACAATCACTGAGACTCCGCAGCAAATTGCAGGTCGAATTGCTGAAGTTATTCCTAAAGTTCGTACGCTTCGATCACAGCTTGAATCGGCTCAAAAACAACCTTTAGAAATGCCTCGGCGCGAGCAATTTTTAACACAGGTTGATGCTCAACCTTCTGCAATGCCTGCTCCTCTATCGGCTCCTTTGACTGTGACCAGAAATGTTCCGACTCAGGTTCCAATCAGCTACGAGGACCAGTCCAGGCGATTGACTCAGTACCTTGTGCAGCAGGGCGCAAAGCCCGAGACGCTTGCCATGGTTCCGCAGATTCTTTCTATGGTTGGTCAACGGATGCCGACTCGGGTTGAGAAGGTTGGAAACCTTGGATCTGTTATTCGTTTTGGAGACAAGGAGCAGTTTGTTCCTGCGCTCAAGGCTGACATCGGCGATATGTTGAAGGTCAAAGGCTTGACCATCGACTTCCCAGAGTTCAGAGGCACTGCTCCTACCGAAAAAGAAGCTACTGATTTTCGAGACCAGTATTCTAGTTTGCTTTCTAGCCGTCGCAACATTCAACGCCTGTTGGAAATTGCTGAGATGGGCAAAGCAACGCAGCAGACACCTCAAATCAAGGCTGAGGCAGAGCAGTTGTCCCGTGCTGCTCAAGGCGCTCTTCGATTGGATATTATCGGTCCAGGAACTGTTACAGACGGCGACCGCAAACTGCTGGAATCCATTGTACGCAATCCAACTGATATCTTCTCACTGCAGTCTTCTAACGTGAAATCATTGAAATCATTGTTGGAGCGTGCCGGCAGCGGTATTGAATCAAAGGCAAAGTCCATTGGACTTGAGACGATTAGAGCGCAGACACAGCCTATCACTGGCGCTTCTAGTGGTAGATTTACAATCGTCCCCGGTAAAGGAATCCAACCCATCCAGTAATGCCATACACTGTTGAAGTCCCCGGTCACGGCGTTGTCGAAGTACCGGACGGCGTTTCTTTGCAACAGGCGCAAATTGAAATCGAAAAGGCATTCCCTTTTACCGGCGAGGATATTGCCGGGGCAATGCAGGATCCCTCATTCACTCCAACCAAGAGTGATTACCTGAAGTTTGAGGAGTACTCCAAGACCAAGCAGGTCGACTGGATCACCACCGCCGCACAGGCTGCCGATGCTGCCATCGGGATGATCGGCGGAGCTATCTCTGAAGGTGCTCAAGGCGCTGCCGCCAATCCGCTCAACTACATCGAAGGCTTCGCCCAAGGCACTCGCCAGCTCTACGGCCTGGCCGCTCAATCTCAGGATCCATCCTCACCGCTCTTCAAGTTCAAGGATCTAGTGGCAGGCACCGGAAGCCCGGAGTCTCGCTACAACCAGTTCCTTGATGCCCGTCAGTTTGGGATCACCTCGGCCCGACTTGAACGAGGCGAGGAAGGCATTGTTGTCCCTCCCGAGTACACCAACCCGGAGTACGTCCAAGGCGTCTCCATGATACTTGACCCAACGCTGTTTGTACCTGGCGTTGGAGAAATCCTCGGCACAGGCAAACTAGCCACTCGTGCTGTCGGCAAAGGAGCTCAACTCACTGGACGTGCTGTTGCCGGCGTTGCAAGGCCTCTGGAACGCTTTGCAGGTGCTGCCGAGCGTATTGCTGCAGAAACCATAGGAACGACCCCAGAAGCGCTCCGTAGCGTTGCCTCCACCGCCGGCATTGCAGGTGCCCTCGGTATTGCCCCCGAGGCTGCTGCCTTTGCTGCCATCCCTGCCGGAATCCGTACAGCCCGGGAGGCCGGTGAGGCATTGGCCCGGGCAGGCGAGAACCTGATGACACAGCCCTCCCGCATTGGTCCTTTGGAGGCTATCGGGGCTGCCCCAGGTGCTAATATGCGCCAGCGGATGCTCGGTGTGATCGGACAGTACGGTGGTGATGCCGCGGTCGATGCCTCACTTAGGGGGCTTGCCGGAGGTATTGAAGGTGCAGTGATTGGTACAGGCTTGGGCTATTTGTCCGGCGGTGAAGAGGGGGCTGCCGCCGGCCTTGGGTCTGGCGGTGTGCAAGGTGTTGCCGGTGCTCTCGGTGGGCGTGCCTACCAGAAGCTCACCGGTGAGGCCGCCAGGGAAGCCCGGGCAGGCGACCTGGGTCGATTCATCGACGGGCAGCAGGATCCTACGACCAAGGCGCTGTTTGAGCGCTTGCGAGATACGCATGGAGTGGATGCCGCATCGGCGCTCATGGACCTTCAAGGCCTTGTCCGCGGTAAGCTCGGTGATGTGGAGGTGGAGTACCTTTCCAACGAGGATTTCACTAAGCGTTACAAAATCAGCGCCCGGGGCGTGCAGGTTGACGACAAAGGTGGGCGGCCAGCAGTGGTCATCAACGCCGACATCATCGGCAGAGGCAAAGGCGACGGTCCCCTCTACACTCTCGGCCATGAGCTCTTTCATGCTCTGGAGAAGAGTACCCAACTGCAGGGCGGTGCTACCGAGATCAAGAACGCCTTGGTGGGCCGATGGATTCAAGAGGGCGACACCATCCGTAAGCTGTCCGAGGGCGCTTTCAGTGATGCCGAGATCGAGGCCCGTTTCAACCAGTACCGAGACAAGCTAGGCGCTGGCAATGCCTCCATGGCAGACGAGCTGGCTCAGTACGACACCATCAACAAGAAGGCCGACTATGTGGCCTCTGAGCTCGCAGCAGAGCACTTTGCAGGACTCTTGGCCGGCCAGAAGCCCGATGCATTGCTCAAGGGATTTACGGGCCTGACAAGGCAGCTCGTCGACCTGGCGCTGACTCAGAACGCTAGTCGAGCATTGGCCGAGGCCGCGGCATCTATTGAGCGCACTTTCGGAGTCAAGCCAACGGACTCGGTGCTGTTCCCGGACTTGAAGCAGGCTTCTCCTCAGGTGAACGCCATGCTGCGTGACCTGTTGCGTGCCCGTCGCAAGTTGGATGAGAAGATCAACATCCAGGACGACAAGACCAAGGCCGTCCTCAAGCCCGAGGATGTCGCCAACCCCCTGGCGGCCAAGCAACTGATTGAACTTGGCCTGGCCGAGCAAATGCCCGACGGCACGGTCAGGGCAATGTCCAACGACGAGATTTTGGCTCGTGAAAACAAGGACCGAGACAGCATCAGCGCCATCATTGAAAACACACCGGGTAACTCCCGCATGGTTGATGGAGTTGCCCTGGGCCGGTTGAGTCCTAACCAGCTATCGGCTATTGAGCAGTCTCAAACCGTCAGCAGCCGGATGAAGGACATGATCCGGTCTGTCAATGCGACGATGGACGCTGGTAGCAGTCTCAACATCACTTACAGCGCAGCGCTAAAGAAAGTTCGAAACAAGCTGACCGGCAAACAGGTCAACCAGTACAGCAGCGGCATCCGCCTCAGTGACCGCGATATGCTGCCGTACTCGTTCTACTTCTCAAAGGCGGCCAATCCGGTGGTGAAAGCCATCGACATCAGCAAGGTTAGAAATGCCATACTGAAGGACACAGCCTCCGACGGCGGTGTGGGTAAGGGCCTGTGGGACAACGTCGACGGGTTCATGGGCGACCTGGCAAAGTACTTCACCAATCTCGACCAAAAGGAAGGTGCTCGTAGGTCTGCCGAGATCTTTGGACTGGAGAAAGCTAAGTACCTCGGGGACTTTGTTGGTGCTGCTGAGAAAGGTGGAAGCAAGTTGATCCGCGACTTCCGCTTGGACCGCATTGGTTCAATGGCCCCATCCGGGTTCCGCGCACGTTTCTCGGAGGAAGCCTACCAGCTCTCAAAGAATCGCTGGATGCCTGCCGAGAAGCTCGGCGACAAGTCGGTCATCAACTCCGAGGAGGGCTACCGCATCATCAGCGGTGCCAAGCACAAGCTCTACAGTCCCGATGGCAAACTCATCGGGATCTACGACACACAAACCCAAGCCGAAAGGAAAGCAGATGCCACTCAAACAAGGATACAGCCAGAAGTCCGTCAGCAGCAACGTCCGCTCGGAGATGAAGGCCGGCAAGCCACAGAAGCAGGCGGTCGCAATCGCATTAAGCGTGGCCAAGAAGGCCAAGGCGAAGGCGGGGCGGTACGACAAGCGGGGGATGTGAGGTTCATGCCTTCCAGCCTCACTGCTCGCGATATCAACGCGATTGCAGACGAGGTTGGCGGTGGTGACGTCAAAGGTGGTGCCAAGGCCTTTGGTGCGTTCATGCGGTCAATGCGTGACAAAGGCATCACACTGCGCGACGTGGTGAAATCCTATGGCATCACATTGTCATCCATTCAACGCCAGGAGCTGGCTGTTTCGACGATCAAGAAGAATTGGCCTGACGCTCCGTTTGCTGAAGGAACCAAGGTTCGACCTGAGGATGCTTTTGCACAGCTTCTTGGCACTCCTGAAGGCCAGAAGTACTTGGATGCTGCTGAAGCTGGCGTGTTTGACGAGCAGGCTGCAGATGCAGTTGTGCAGAAATTCCGTTCATTTGGTTTCCATAACAAGCTAAAGGAGCAAATGAAGACTGCTGTTGAGCAGTTCTATCCTAAGGCTCAGGAGATCATTGAAGCGGTGAACTCAATGCCGACTGACCAGTTCATCGACTACGTCAGGAACAACGTAAAAGGCATCAGCTACGGAAAGGTGGGCTTCTGGTCTGGTCAGCTTGGCCGTGGTGATATCCCGACTTTTGACAGCCGCCAGGGCAAGCTGGTCTACGGCAAGGAAGTGCCTGTCACTAAGCAGGTGCTGATGGATCAGAAGGACCGCCTGACTCAACTTGGAATCAAGGTTCCTGCTGCGTTCAAGGACTTTGCGCAAACGCTACTGCACCACGAGGTGTGGGATCGTTTGAACCAATCCGACACAGAGCACGGCCCGATCAAAGAGGCCATGCTTAGCTTCATGCCTGCCTCGGACACCGACTACCTCTCCGCGGTGAGGAAGGGCGACACGGCCACCGCCCAGCAGATGGTCGATGAGGCTGCGAAGGCGGCGGGGTACACCATCGGTCCTGTCTACCACGGGACGCCTACGGGTGGGTTCAACGTGTTCGACAAGCGGATGCGCGGCGAGACCTCGGGTGTGTCCCGCCAAGCGTTCTCGTTTACCACTGACAAGAAGGCTGCTGAAAACTATTCCAAGCGCCTTGGTGACGAGGCTGTGCGATTGGACGCCGGGCTGCGTGTTGCTAACGACGCAATGCGTATGTTCGACGAGGACATAGCAGCGCAGGAATACTTCACCTCTAAGGGCTACACCTCGGTCGATGATGGAATGCTGCCTGAGTTCGACTGGGGTTCCATTGACGACGTGCCAGAGTTCATCAAGGAACTGCGTGGCTACGCTAAAGACCTGAAGCCTATCAACAAAAGGTTGTCCGACAACTTCATTGAGGCGGCCAAGGTGATGACCTCGACAAAGGCCGTGCCCGAAGTGAAGCGAGTCTTCCTGCGCATTCCTGAAGGGGCTCCTGTATTCCAAGCTACACCGCAAACGCTTGGGCAAGTGATGTCTGGGTTCAGTGCGGAAAATCAGCCCACCAAAGCTGGCATTGTCGAACTACCCGGCAACGAGCGTATCTACTACGTCGCAGATTCAAGCCAGGTCAAACTGGTTGATGCGATCACCAAGGACGACGCCGGCAACGTCATTCCCCTCTCGCAGCGGTTCAAGGCGACCTCGGAGGATATCCGCTATATGCCGGAGACAATCCAGCGTGATGTAGGCCGCAATCAGGACTTCGCCAACCCGCCTACAGACACCGAGGCTGTTGATGCTTTGAGCTCAGAGAAGAAGGCAAAGTTTGGTGCTGCCAGAAGCATCAATCCGGGCACACAGGTGGCCGCACGCATCGACATCCCGGCCTTCCTTAGAACGGGCAAATATGTGGTTGCTGTGCATGAGCCCGATGGCGCTGCAGGTGGCCCAGGCAAGGTCATTGGGTACGATACCGTGACCCGTTTGCAGAACCCAAAGTTTGTGGTCAAGCCAGGCGTGCAGCGTATCTACGAGGGCAAGGCCAATAAATTCCCAGTGGCAACGGTCGACGGCAAGATCATGGCTGATCGATCTATACCGGCTGACTTGGAGAACTATGTGGCAGTTGGAATGGACCCGAAGGAACACGCCTTCTTCTACGACAAGCGCACCGACCAGCCTGTCATCGGTGGCTCCGAGTCTGTGAGTGTAGGCAACACGGTGTTTGTGAAGGACCCGGTGTACGGCAAGCCCGAGGACTTCCGCTATATGCCCTCCCCCGACTCAGCCATGCCCGGGGCCTACTCGTTCCCCGGTGGCTACCGTGCCCTCCCAGGCAAGGCCAAGGGCAGCCTCCGCCTTTACGGCCCCGCAGGCAGCCTCCTAGGCATCGCCAGCAGCCTTGACGAGGCGCAACGCATCCTTCGACGTAAGAACAAATGAGCTACGATTCACAGACCAGCACCACCCTGATCAACAAGCTCAGGAAAGACGTTGACAGCCTGACTCTTAAGGTGGCTGTCCTCACCGACAGCAAGACCTCGGGCACCAGTGGTGGCAACGGTGTAGCTACTACCTGGACGACCAGGGATCTTAACACCATTGCCGTTGATTCTAACGGACTGATACTCGACCTGACTGCAAACCAGTTTAAACTGGCTGCAGGTGCCTATCAGATCCGAGCCATGGCCGGTTACCGCCACACTGGGCACACCAGGATGCGGATCTACGACGTCACAGCCAGTGCCGAGGCAGGCGTCGATGTGATCATAGGTTACAGCGTGTCTAGCGAGGTCTCAAACCAGGATAACCCGTACATCGACCTGAATCTTCGGGTACAGCCCCACAAGGACAACGTTTACCGGCTGGAATACTACATCTCGGCGGCAGGCGCTGATCACCTCGGTATTGCTGCTGGCCTCACAGGTATCCCAGAAATCTACGCCATCTGCGAGATCACTCGATTGGACACCGGCCTGACCAAGCCCTCCGGCGGATCTGGCATTCAGGGCGCACCTGGCCCGGCTGGACCTGTAGGACCTGCTGGACCCCCGGGACCGGCTGGCAGCGGAACGGTTACGAGCGTATCTGTAACCACGGCCAACGGCGTGTCGGGCTCCGTAGCAACGTCCACAACGACGCCGGCAATCACTCTAGCCCTGGGCGCAATCACCCCCACCAGTGTGACTGCCTCAGGGGCAATATCTGCCGGTGCTACGGTCACGGGCTCCAACTTGTTGGGCTACAACTCCGGCGACCAGGTGATAATCTTGAGCGGCGACCGGATGCTGACCGAGGGCAGCGACTTCCTGATTACCGAAGCCGGCGACTACATTTTAGAAACCGGTGATGTAACCGGGCAGGGCACAGGCCGCATCCCGGCTGTGATCACTCCTCAGGCTGTCAGCTACGACAAGATGCAGTATGTGAGCGCCACCGACCGCTTGTTGGGCCGTCAATCTACAGGGCCAGGGCTGATCGAGGAGATCACCTGCACCGCGGCAGGCCGGGCCCTCCTGGACGACGCTAGTGCTACCGATCAGCGCACCACCCTCGGAGCGGCGGCTAGTGGCCCCATCACGGCCTCGGGCCTAACCATCGGCGCCAACAACCGGCTGCTGGGTAGGAGCACTAGCGGCGGCGCTGTGGAGGAAATCAGCCTGGGCAGCGGTATCTCGTTTGCCGGCACCGTGCTCTCGGCCACAGGTACCGGGGGGACGGTGACCGACGTCACGGTGACTGCCGCTAACGGCATCACAGCCTCGGTAGGGACATCGACAACGACCCCGGCCATCTCGCTAGGCCTAGGAGCAATCACGCCCACTTCGGTAGCCTCCACCGGCTCGGTGACCGGCACCAATATCTCCGGGAGCACCTCGGGAGCGAACACCGGTGACCAGATCATCACGCTGACCGGGCCGGTGACAGGCAGCGGGACAGGTTCCTTCGATACCACGATCACTAATGGCGCGGTGACTTACGACAAGATCCAGACGGCTGCCGCTATCAAGCGCCTGCTTGGGTCCGATGCCACAGGCAACAGCATCGGCGAGATCAACCTGGGAGCCAATCTGTCGATGGTAGGCAATACGCTTTCAGCCTCGGCACCAGGCACGGGCACGGTGACCTCGGTCAATGCCGATGGCTCGACCACCGGCCTAACCCTCACAGGCGGCCCGATAACCACTTCGGGCACTCTGACCCTCGGTGGCACTTTGGCGCTCACCAATGGCGGTACAGGAGCAACCAGCGCTGCTGCAGCCCTTACTTCGTTGGGAGCCTATCCCGCGGCCAACCCCAACAATTACAACACCGGCACAGTGACCTCTGTCGGTGTTTCTGGCGGCACCACCGGACTTACGACTAGCGGCGGCCCAATCATCGCGTCAGGCACAATTACGCTGGCCGGTACGCTTGCTGTCACGAACGGTGGCACAGGAGCCATCACTGCTCCAGCTGCCTTGACTGCTCTAGGGGCTTATCCGGCCAGCAACCCCAACAATTACAATGTAGGCACGGTCACCACGGCCTCGGTCACCACGGCAAACGGAGTCAGCGGTACGGTGGCCAACTCAACCAGCACCCCGGCCATCACGATTGTCCTGGGGGCCATCACTCCCACCTCGGTGGCTGCATCGGGCACGGTCACTGGGAGCAACTTGACGGGCACGCACACTGGCACGTCATCAGGCACCAACACTGGCGACCAGGCCATTGTCCTGAGTGGAGATGTCAGCGGCAGTGGCTCCACAGGAATAACCACAACCATCGGGGCAAACACGGTCACCTACGGTAAGATTCAGGTTGCCAGCGCTACATCTAGGCTCCTGGGCAGCAGTCCGTTGGGCACAGCCATCGACGAGATCATCCTGGGCACAGGCCTTTCGATGGCTGGCAACACGCTGAACGCTACCGCCAGTGGTTCAGGGGATGTCACCGGGCCGAGTGTGGCGGTCGATGGGGACGTTGCAGTTTTCAACGGCACCACCGGCAAGATTATCAAGGTGGGTGCGACTACGGGCACAGGTAATCTGGTGCGTGCGACGTCAGCCATTCTGACAAATGTCAGCCTACTGACTCCCAACATCGGCACGCCTTCTGGAGGGACGCTAACCAACTGCACCTTCCCGGTAGCCATCCAGAGCACGGGCATCACCTGCTCAACCGCCCGGGTACTTGGGCGCAGCACGGCAGGCACAGGTAGTGTGGAGCAGCTTACGTTGGGCGCAGGCCTGTCGCTGACAGCCGGCGTGCTGAACACCACAGGGAGTGGATCCGGCGACGTGGTGGGGCCTGGTTCTTCCGCTGATAACAACTTCGTGCTGTTCGATGGAGTCACCGGCAAATTGATTAAGGGGGCAGGCTGGAATCAGGTGAACGGCGACTTCAAGGGGCCTCTCGGATATTCGACGATGGTTGATGGGTTTGTCTATATTCCGGCAGGCCCGACAGCACCGAGCAACACCCCCACCAACACGGGCATTGATAATGTCCCGATGTTTTTCCACACAAATAACAGCACCAACACCAACGTGCTTTACATTCACAACGGATTCGCTTGGAAATCAGTGGCGCTGGCCTAACCTTAGGTTTCCATGAAACACACCTTCCCTTGCATCGAATCAATGCGGCGCGTCCCCCTCAGCAATGGCCGAGTCATCCGAGTCTGGCGCGACCGAACCACCGAGCTACTGGCTGCCTCATATGACGATGCTGACATCGTTTCGACCTGCATTGCCCAGGCTAACAACGACACTCTGCTCCTGGCCGCACTGGCCAAGCTCAAAGGGGTCAACGCCGTCGAGTTGATCGATGCGAATGGCCAGGGCACCGTGGTCTATCCGATTTGGCCATGAATCACCACAATCGCACCAACCCGTCGATAGTGGTTGAAATACTGGCCGATACCGCGGAGCTACGGATGGGTGAGATCAAGTGGCCCGTGGTGGTCTACCGCCGGCTCGACACAGGCAAGGTCTACGTGCGCCCGAAGGCCGAGTTTGAGGCCAAGTTCGTTTCCGAGTAACCCCTGTTTTACCCCTGCAAACATTGGGTTTTATCTCAAATCTACAGAAAAGAGTAGAATGCTGTAGACTCGTCAAGGTGTTCATGGCAAATTGTTGCTGTTGAAAGAAACAACACCATGAACTCCCAATATCTGAACAGCTACCTGGCCGA
>Ga0209296_1002184_pt1 | contig 14289 bp, 11 predicted proteins | sample S_130206_EF_Meta_FD_187319 | JGI IMG/M metagenome (GOLD analysis project Ga0209296, IMG submission 187319) | Freshwater microbial communities from Lake Simoncouche, Canada to study carbon cycling - S_130206_EF_MetaG (SPAdes) (version 2) | ecosystem: Environmental > Aquatic > Freshwater > Lake ...
CTCAAGGTTTACCCTCAAAATAGTCACATGCCTAGCACTTTGAAGTCCTCGTCATCAACCACAACCGCCTTGTCAAACAGACCCGATCAATCCTGGGTTGAACCCACGCGTGAAGCGCTCATTTCGAGTTGGCCAGCCTCGCAAGATTTGTGGATCTTCGGCTATGCCTCCCTCATCTGGCGTACAGAATTTGAGGTACTGGAAAAACATCTCACTCAAGTTCAAGGCTGGCACCGCGCTTTGAAAATGTGGAGCCGTGTCAATCGTGGCTCGCCGGAATGCCCGGGACTCGTATTTGCATTGCTGTCTGGCGGCAGTTGCAAAGGTGTGGTGTTTAGAACGCCTGCGCACCAGGTCAAGCAAACAATTGAAAATTTGTGGTTTCGCGAGATGCCCAACAACGTCTATCAGCCTCGATGGTTGCAGTGCCCTACACCCAACGGTACTGTCAACGCCCTCGCCTTCACTTTAACGCGCAGTAGCCCCAGTTACACCCGCAACCTATCGCCTGCCCAATATCAGCATATCTTTCAAAACTCCACAGGACGCTACGGCACTACCTTAGACTATGCACAAGAAACTTTTAACAGCCTGAAACAACACGGCATTCATGACAAGACCCTCGAGGCCTTGCTAAAACATGCCAAGGACCCACCATGAACATTGCTGATTTGCGCAAAAGCTACGAAAAAGCCGAATTGAGTGAAGATGCTTCCAACGCCGACCCTCTCAAGCAATTTGATCGCTGGCTGAACGAGGCCATTCAATCCGAAGTTCCCGAACCCAACGCCATGACATTGGCCACAGTGGCAAGTAACATGCGACCCAGTACACGCGTGGTGCTGATCAAGGGCTATGACGAACTTGGCATTGTTTGGTACACCAACTACGAAAGTCGCAAGGGCAAAGAGCTTGCAGGCAATCCTTTCGCGGCCTTGCAATTTCACTGGGTAGAGTTAGAGCGCGTGGTTCGAATTGAAGGCCGCATGGAGAAGGTCAGCGATGAAGAAAGCGACAGCTACTTTCACAGCCGCCCTCTCGATTCGCGCATTGGCGCTTGGGCTTCACCACAAAGTCAGGTGATTGATGGTCGAACTGTGTTGGTCACCAATGCCGCCAAATATGCCGCACAATTCATTCTCAATCCACCTCGCCCACCCCATTGGGGCGGCTATCGCTTGGTACCCGATGAGTGGCAGTTTTGGCAAGGCAGGAAAAGTCGATTGCATGATCGACTGCGGTATCGACTCAGTGAAGGTCAATGGGTACGCGAACGTTTGGCACCCTGACTGAGTGAAACTAAATCAAGATCAAGCCGGCAGCAATGGCAGCAAGGCCATGGCCAAAGTCACACTGACCATTGCCAAGACAGTGGAAACGGCCACTGCCGACGTGACCACTTCTTCTTCTTTTTGATAGCGTTGCGAAAACAAAAACACATTGGTGCCTACAGGCAGCGCCGCCGCAACCACCATCACCGTCAAGTGCAATCCCCGCATGCCCATGGCATAACCTGCCGCTGCCATCAACAAGGGGTGTAAGAAATTTTTCACCAGGGCCAGTTTCATGGCCCCTTTGAAATTCTCACCAATGGCCGTTTGCGACAACGTAATGCCGACCAAAACCAAAGCAACAGGACCAAATGCTGAGCCCAATAGCTGCAGCGGCTTGTCAACAATCGGATGCAAGCCCAAGCCTGTTTGCGCATAAATTAAACCCATCAAAATGGGGAATGGTGCGGGGTGCAGCACTGCGTTTTTGATGGCCAACAACACAGTACGAAGCATGTGACGTGATTCTCCCGTCTCGGCGGCATGTTCATGCGCCACTTGAAGCTCCAACACCACAGTGGCCAAGGTTAACAAGACCAGTGCATGCAATGAAATGAGTGTAAACAAGAGCACAAGCGCTGACTCACCATAAGCCAGTCCAATGAGTGGCACACCAATCGTGAACGTATTGCTGAAGACACTGGCCAGGGCCAATACAGAAGCGCGAGAGTTTCTTCCATAGACCACCAGCATGAAGAAGAAAATACCACCAGCAACCAAGAAATATTGAAAAACAGGGCGCACGTCCAAGCGCTCAAGATGCACTGAACTCATGGTTCTGAACAAAAGCGCTTGTGTCAAAACCAAAAAAACCAGATTGGAAAGATCGCGCACAGCTTCTTGTCGGACCAGCTTAGCGCGCCCAACTGCAACGCCAACCAAGATCAGCAATACAACAGGCAGAAGAGAAGTAAGGACGGGGTGATCGAAATTCATGACGCCCCGATTATCAGGGCATCATGAATTCGACCCAAGCTATGACAGAAATTAAAACGCAGCCAACACACCTAACTTGACGCTTCTCCCAGGCAAGGGCGCCTTGCCTGGCGCTGTCGAAGTCAGGATGGACGTCGAACTGTAAGCCCATTGGTTACTGAGATTGTCGACCCTTGCAAACCAGTTCAGCACGCCGCCAGATACTTTTTGCTTGTAGCCCACATGCGCATGCCAAAGTGTGAAGGCTGGCGTAGCGCCGCTGGCGGCATCGCCTCTTGGTTCGGGAACACGGTTTTGGGCAGCATGCCAATCAAAACCTAAATGCGCATTCCATGGTCCCGATGCGTGAACCAAACTTGAGCCAAATCGCAGGGGCGCTATCCGAGGCAAGGCTTCACCCGTGCTGAGATTTTGAGCACGGACTGAATCGGCTCGCCAAGTTAAATCCAAAGTACCTGCAGATTGCATCAAGCGCCATTGACCTGATGCTTCGAAGCCTGAAAACTTTGCGCGTACGCCGCTGTACATCAATACGGGAAAAGTTTTGCTATCTACTTCTTCTCCCTCACCAGTCCCTAACAACCCAATAAAGTTGGCAAACCGACTTTGAAATGCTGTCAGTTTCATTTGATGTGCATCTTGTTGCCACTGCGCAGTCAGATCCATGCTCTTGGCTTTTTCTAAGCCAAGCCCAGATTGCCCCCGCTCCCAAGCTGCCGTTGCAATGTGGAGGCCCTTGGCAAACAATTCATAATCTTTGGGCGCTCTTTCGGTGCGAGAGACATTGGCACTTAAGCGCCATTGTGGCAGCCACTGCCAAGAAGATGACAGCGCATAACTTTGGGGTGAAAATTTTCGAGTTCCCAATTCAAAATTGGAACTGGGATTTGGATTGCCCAAAGATTGAACTGAAATTTGCTCTCGGCGCACGCCCACATTGAAACTGGCTTTGCCCAACGAGTATTCTTCGATGACAAATAAGGCTTTGGTTTGAGTTTGGCTAAAGGGTGCGAAAGCTTCTGCACCGTCTGCCGAAAATCGCCCCTCTTCTGTTTGCAAGCCCCAAACGCCTTCCCAAGTTCCAGCCCCTGATGTCCATGGTTTGTGTTTAAGTTGAATGCGTCCGTCATGTCCTTTGTTGGCAAACAAGGTTCCCGCTTGGCCGCCTTCATATTCAGTGTGCTGATAGCGAGTTTGGCTGACTTGCCATTCAACATTCTTTATCAAGCCCTGCCTAGGACGCCACTCACCCTCCAAGGCTGCGCGTTCAGATTTCATGCCAATGGTGACATCGTCTTCAGCCACGGTGCCGTAACGGCTTTTGTAGGTTTGCAAAGAAAGGCCCATATAGCCCTGGTCAAAAAACAAACTGCCCCCAAAGGCACCGCCATGGGCATCATTGGCAGAGTTGCAAATACGCTTGCTAAGCGCTGGTGAACCTGGCTTGTTGCAGGCCAAGCCTTGGGGTACTTTGACATCTTTGGAGTGACGATCGAATGCATCGACATGCAACACCCAAGGGCCAAAACCTGTCTCGAGCAATGCGCCTTTAGACATTTCCTGATTGCCTGAAGCCCCTTGCAATTGGACCTTGCCCAAAACGCCTTCCATTGGTTTGCGAGGAATGCGGTTGTCGATGACATTGACCACACCGCCAATGGCACTGCCGCCATATTGCAAGGCGGCAGGCCCCCTCAAAACCTCAATTCGCTCGGTCGACAAAATGTCCAGCGGTACCGCATGATCGTAACTGAGCGACGAGACATCCAAGCTAGCGCCACTGTTGCTTAACACGCGAATGCGATCGCCATCAAGTCCCCGGACAATGGGTCGACTGGCGTTAGGCCCAAAGTAGGTGCTGCTGACGCCCGGCAAATTGTTAAGCGTTTCGCCCAAGGTACTCTGACCCTGCTGGGTTAACTCGATGCCAGACAAACTGCTGACGTTGTTGGCATTTTGTGACTTGGCAAGCGGGTTGCCCGTGATGATGACTTCAGATACGGCCTGTGCTATCGCTTTTGGTGCAAAGCCAAATGGGGACAAGGCCACGAAAACCAAAATGGGAAGCGATGGGTGAAATGAAAACGGAAAGCGCGCCGCATCTTTCGATGAAGAAATTGGAAGCATGAAAATCCTTTGAAATACAGAAACTCTCTTTCCATACTGGAAAAAGACGAAACGGAAAATCATTCAAAGGAAAGTGGGTGGGGCTCGGGCAGAGAAAAAATGGACGGGTGTTGGGGTACTGTTCTCAAGAAATACCCAGAAAAATTTTGAAACTGGCGGCAGGGTCGCAACCAATATGACATGGCCAACAGGCGCTTCACCAGAACCCAAATGGTCAAGTGCTAAACACGAAAGCGAGCCTTCTTGATGCTCACTGAACAAGGCCGTTTGAGCCGGCTGATGGTCATCATGAGCGTGCAAAATTTGATGGGCTCGCCCAAAAGCGGGCGCCACCAAAACAGCGCTAACAAGCAGCGCTTGAAGTACACGAATAAAAAACGAGGGTTGTTTCAAGTGGCTTTAACCCACTCAGAAAATGTTTTCTTGAACTTCCACACTTTGGGAGCTGCCACCGCCAAACAGTAGCCTTGGGTGGGGTTGCGTTCAAAGAAGTCTTGGTGATAGTCTTCTGCTCCACTGTAGTTTTCTAAGGGTAAAACTTCAGTGACCACGGCTGTATCAAACACGTCATCTGCATCAATTTCGGCAATGATATTTTTGGCCGCCTGCGCCTGCTCAGGGCTTGTGAAGTAAACACCGCTTCTATATTGAGTGCCGCGATCGTTGCCTTGTCGATTCAATGTCGTGGGATCGTGTATGACAAAAAAGATTTCTAACAAAACCCTGAAACTGATGATCTTTGGATCGTAAATCAACTTTACCACTTCATTGTGGCCAGTGAGTCCGGAACACACTTGCTCATAAGTTGGGTTGAGTGTTTTGCCATTGCAGTAACCCGACTCCACATCGAGCACACCCTTCACCTGCACAAACACCGCCTCGGTGCACCAAAAACACCCGCCGCCAAGAACAATGGTTTCTGTTTGTGTGAGAGGATTCATGTTTGTATTTTCATCGAATTTTAGGTCACTCGCATCAAATCCCCTTGCAAAGAAAGTTCTTGTAGCCCGACGCCAAGGGGGAACATTGTCCTACCAATAGAACAAATACATGGGACAATCAGGCTGCCTATAAAATCAGCTCATTCAACACTTAAAGCCAGAACATCATGAAGCCCTCCTTTCAATGGAATGACCCCTTTCTCCTGAATTCTCAATTGAGCGAAGACGAACGCGCCATCGTTGATGCTGCCCATGACTTCTGCCAAGAAAAATTACAAACACGCGTCCTGATGGCCGCCCGCCATGAAAAATTCGATCGTGAAATCATGAATGAATTTGGCAGCATGGGCTTTTTGGGCTCCACCATTGAGGGTTACGGCTGTGCAGGCTTGAACTATGTCAGCTACGGTTTGGTGGCTCGCGAAGTCGAGCGCGTCGACAGTGGCTACCGCAGTGCCATGAGCGTTCAAAGTTCCTTGGTCATGTATCCCATTAACGAATTTGGCTCAGAGGCTCAACGGCAAAAGTACTTGCCCAAATTGGCCACAGGTGAATGGGTAGGCTGCTTTGGCTTAACAGAACCCAATCATGGCTCTGACCCTGCCAGCATGATCACGCGTGCCAAGCCCGTCGATGGCGGCTTCATCATGAAGGGCGCCAAAATGTGGATCACCAATTCACCCATTGCCGATGTATTTGTGGTGTGGGCGAAATTAGGCGGCGAAGGCGATGGTCAGTCAGCCATTCGCGGCTTCATTTTAGAAAAAGGCATGAAGGGTCTCACAGCCCCGAAGATCGAAGGCAAGATGAGTTTGCGCGCCAGCATCACCGGCGAAATCGTCATGGACGATGTTTTTGTGCCGACAGAAAATATGCTTCCCAATGTCTCTGGCCTGAAAGGCCCGTTCAGCTGTTTGAACAAAGCCCGCTACGGCATTGCTTGGGGCGCACTGGGTGCAGCCGAAGATTGCTGGCACCGTGCTCGGCAATACACGCTGGATCGCGTTCAGTTTGGCCGCCCATTGGCGCAAAATCAGTTAATTCAAAAGAAATTGGCTGACATGCAAACAGAAATTGCTTTGGGCCTTCAAGGCTGCTTGCGCATTGGACGCCTCATGGACGAAGGTCAAGCTGTGCCCGAAATGATCAGCTTGATCAAACGAAACAGTTGCGGCAAAGCCTTGGATGTAGCTCGCATGGCGCGGGACATGCACGGCGGCAATGGTATTCACGACGAATACCATGTCATTCGCCACATGATCAATCTGGAGACGGTCAATACCTATGAAGGTACGCACGACGTGCACGCGCTCATTCTAGGACGCGCTCAGACAGGTTTGCAGGCCTTCTATTGAGGCCCATCGCCAGCGAATGGCTTTTTAAGCCCCCTCTAAAAGACCGCACTTGCGGTCTTTTTTTTCTCAATCAACCCTAAAGGCTTGACGCTCAAAAAACAAAACCTTACATTACTAACCAACGAGTCATTAATGTGTCAGATACTTTAATTCCCCCGAAACGCGAACGCAGAAAGCAACACCGACCCGGTGAGTTGCTGGAAGCGGCAATGGACCTGTTTGTCGAAAAGGGTTTTGCCGCAACCAAATCTGAGGAAGTCGCTGCGAGGGCTGGTGTGTCTAAGGGGACACTTTTTCTTTATTTCCCCAGCAAAGAAGAACTTTTCAAAGCGGTTGTTCGTGAAAACGTGGTGAAGGCGGTGACAGAAGGTGTGCTGGAAGCCGCCAACTTCAAAGGGCCCAGCCGACAGTTGCTTAAAAATTTGATGCTGGCGTGGTGGCGCAGATATGGTTCCACCAAAGCCTCTGGCATTACCAAGTTGATCATCAGTGAAGCGAATTCATTTCCAGAACTGGCAGCGTTTTATCAAGAGGAAGTTATTTTCCCAGCCATGAAATTGGTCAAGGACGTTCTAGAGCGCGGCCGCATGCAAGGCGAATTCAAAAACTTCCATACCGATCACACCGCCATGGCAATCATTTCGCCCCTGCTGTTTTTGATCATGTCTAAACACTCAACAGCGCTCTGCCACGAAGGCTCTGCGCAGCCCAATCCCGAAGAATTTATTGCTCAGCATGCAGACCTCATTGTCCGGGGTCTGTCGATCTAAAAAACAATCATGATGGCTCCCAAAAATCTTCTCTTAGCGCTTATTGGATTGGCCGTCTTAGCGGGCAGCATTTACCAATTTAGTGGCTTCAAAAATCGCAAGGCAGGCGGCATTGAGATCAAATCAAATATGCCGCCAAGCATTGAATTGACTGACAGTGATGTGATCGTTGCTCAGAGAATCAGCATGACGCAAGGCCTGCCAATATCTGGCACCTTGAAGGCTGTTCGGAGTGCCATGGTCAAAGCGCGCGTTGCAGGAGAACTGATTGCACTTGAAGCCCGTGAAGGAGACGCCGTGCGCGCGGGGCAAGTGATTGCAAAAGTCGACGCCACCGAGTATTTGGCCAAACAGCGGCAAGCTCAACAACAAGCTGAAGCAGCTCGCGCCCAAGTTGAAGTGGCGCAAAGGCAATACGACAACAACAATGCTTTGGTCAATCAAGGCTTCATCTCCAAAACTGCCCTGGACATTTCCATGGCCAATCTCAATGGCGCCAAAGCCACTTATCAAGCGGCCTTGTCTGCCTTGGATGTTGCCAGCAAAGCTGTCGAGGACTGTAATTTAAAAGCGCCCTTGAACGGATTCATCAGTCAACGGCTGGTACAAGTTGGCGAACGCGTGTCAATTGATGCGCGCATTGTGGAAGTGGTCGATCTTTCACAGCTTGAACTTGAAGCCACACTCACATCAGCCGATGCCATGAACGTCAAGCTGGGTGAATTGGCAAAATTATTCATCGAAGGCTCTTTGCAAGAAGTGACTGCCAAAGTTCTTCGAATCAACCCCAGCACACAAATTGGAAGTCGGAGCGTCTTGGTTTATCTGGGCGTGCAAGGTCAACCCTTTTTGAGACAGGGCGTATTTGTGCAGGGCAGTTTGGGGACACAAAAAGTGCAAGCTGTCGTGGTTCCTCTGGAGAGTGTTCGATCAGACCAATCAGAGCCCTATGTGCAGACGATTCAGGAAGGTAAAGTGGTTCACGTGAAGGTTTCCATTGGCATCAAAGGCGAGGTAGAGGGTCAAGCCATGATGGCCACCCAAGAGATTTCCGAGGGCATGAAAGTATTGACCCCCAGTGCCGGCGCCGTTCGTGATGGCACTTTGGTCAAGGCCCTGAACGGCACAAAAGCACCCACTGGAACTGTTTCGACCGGTACAAAGCCCTGATTCGAAAATCACAAAGTCTTTACCATGTGGTTTACACGCGTTAGTCTTAAAAATCCCGTTTTCGCAACGATGATCATGCTTGCCTTTGTGGTCATGGGACTTTATTCATTTCAGCGATTGAAGGTCGATCAATTTCCGAACATTGATTTTCCTGTTGTCGTGGTTTTAACAGAGTACCCCGGCGCTTCGCCTGAAATTGTAGAAAGCGAAGTTTCAAAAAAGATTGAAGAAGGTGTCAATTCAATCGCTGGCATCAGCGCCCTCACCTCCCGCAGTTATGAAAATCAATCGGTCGTGGTCATTGAGTTTCAACTCAACATTGACGGCAGAAAAGCAGCCGACGATGTGCGTGAAAAAGTAGCAGGGATTCGCGCCACCCTCAGAGACGAAGTGAAAGAGCCTCGCGTCATTCGCTTTGATCCCACAAGCAAAGCCATCTGGTCTTTGGCAGTGATCCCAGAAACAGCAAAAGATGACAAAGCCACCAGCTTGGTTGAGCTCACCAACTATTCCGAACAAGTGATTAAAAAGCGGTTGGAAAATATTCGCGGTGTGGGCGCAGTCAATGTATTAGGAGGTAGCCGAAGAGAAATTAACATTTATCTCCGGCCAGACGCGATGGAGTCACTGGGTGTCAGTGCCGATCAAATCGCAGCTGCGGTTCGGAATGAAAATCAAGACTCACCTGTGGGTGCGCTGCGATCTTTCACACAAGAGCGCGTCATTCAAGTTCAGTCGCGCGTGAAGCGGCCTGAAGACTTTGCCAACATCATCGTGGCGCGCAAAGGCACGACACCCATCCGTTTGTCACAAGTCGCGCAGGTCAAAGATGGCGCAAAAGAAATTGAGAACATGGCGCTTTACAACGGCGATCGCACCCTCATCCTCACCGTCCAAAAGGCACAGGATGCCAACACCATTGAGGTGGTAGACGGCTTGGCCAAAACCCTCCAAGAACTTCGAAAACAAGTGCCAGCCGGGATTCGACTTGAATCTGTGTCGGATGGTTCTCGTCAAATTAGAGTGGCCGTCGACAATGTGCGAAGAACCCTGATAGAGGGTGCATTGCTCACAGTGTTGATTGTTTTCCTGTTCTTAAACTCTTGGCGCTCAACGGTCATCACAGGATTGACGCTGCCCATTTCTCTGATCGGCACCTTCTGGTTCATGAGCATGTTTGGTTTCACTGTCAACATGATCACGCTGATGGCCTTGTCACTGTGTGTCGGGCTCCTGATTGACGACGCCATTGTCGTTCGCGAAAACATCGTTCGACATGTGCAAATGGGCAAAAAGGCCTATGACGCTGCCATGTTTGGCACTGAGGAAATTGGACTTGCCGTGTTGGCCACCACCTTGTCCATCGTGGCCGTATTTTTGCCCATCGGATTTATGGAAGGCATCATTGGGAAGTTCTTTCATGAGTTTGGCATCACCATCGTGGCTGCTGTGCTGATTTCCATGTTTGTTAGTTTCACACTTGACCCGATGCTGTCCAGCGTTTGGCATGACCCTAGCATCCATGTTGCGGGCCAATCCAAAAACGATCCCAAGACATCTCCCCACCTGTACGATCGAACCATCGGCCGAGTGACGCACTGGTTTGAAATTCAGACCGACAAAATGGCAGACAAGTACCAGACCATGCTGGCCTGGGCACTTGAACACAAGCGAACTACTTTGTTGATGGCCGCAGGTATCTTCACTACCAGTGTCTTGATGGTGCCTCTGTTAGGCACAGAGTTTGTTCCCAAAGGCGATTACTCTGAAACCACACTCAACTTTCAAACGCCTGTCGGCACATCTTTGGAAAGTACCGCGCTGAAGGCCAAGCAGGTTGAACAAATTATTCGTGAGTTTCCAGAAGTTCAGTACACCCTCACTGGGATGAATACGCCCAGCGCACAAGGCAAAAACAACGCCAGCATTTACATACGTCTCATTGACCGCAAACTCCGACAACGCAACGTGGAAGATTTGTCAGTTTTGTTTCGACAACGACTCAGCCAAGTTGCCGGCATCACCTTGACTCACGTCGGCACGCTAGATTCTGTAGGCGGGAATAAACAAATTGAATTTTCCTTGCAAGGTCCAGATCAACGTGAACTCGAGCGCTTAACACTGCAAATCATGGCGCAGATTCGAAGCATTCCAGGCCTGGTCGATTTAGATTCAAGCGTCAAACCCAATAAACCCTCTATTGCCATCAAGGTTCTGTCCGAATCAGCTTCCGATGTCGGCTTCAGTGTTGCACCTCTTTCCAACTCACTGCGAATTCTGGTGGCCGGCCAAACTGTGGGCAACTGGCGTGCGCCTGATGACCAAACCTACGACGTCAATGTGCGACTTGCACCCGAGTTTCGCAACAGCCCCCAAGATCTAGAACGCATTCCATTTACTTTGCCTACGGCAGATGGCTCTTCCAGAACCGTGCGATTGGGACAAATTGCAAGTGTTGAAGAAACGTCTGGCTCCAACCAAATAAACCGGCGTGATTTGATGCGTGAAGTTTCCGTCAACGCCAATGCATCTCGCAGGTCGGCCGGCGAAATTTCAAACGATATTCGCAAAGTGTTAGATTCAGTCACTTGGCCCCCAGGCTATCGTTATCAATTTGGCGGCGCCACGAAGAGCATGAATGAATCATTTCAATATGCCACGACTGCGCTGATCATGGCAGTGATTTTCATTTACATGATTCTGGCCAGTCAGTTTAAGAGTTTCCTACAACCCTTGGCCCTGATGACGGCCCTTCCACTCACCTTGATTGGTGTTGTGCTCGCTCTGATGGCTTTCGGCTCGGCCCTCTCCATGTTCTCTGCGATTGGGGTTGTGATGCTCATGGGCTTGGTGACCAAAAATGCCATCTTGTTGGTTGATTTCACCATTCGAGCTCGCGAAGGCGGTGTTTCTGACAATGGAGAAACCATTCAACCCTTGAATAGAAATGAGGCCCTGCTCATGGCCGCCAAAGTCAGGTTGCGACCGATCTTAATGACCACCTTGGCCATGGTCTTTGGCATGATGCCACTTGCATTTGCCATCTCCGAGGGGTCTGAGCAACGCTCGCCGATGGGGCAAGCTGTGATTGGGGGGGTCATTACTTCTTCACTGCTCACCTTGGTGGTGGTCCCCGTGGTTTATTGCTACATGGACGATTTAAGCAATTTTTTGAAAAGGCGCTGGTCTGGTCAACAAAAAACCATGTCTTAAGGCTTAGGTGAAGTTAAAATAAAGGCAGTTAGAATTAGATACCCCCTGGAGTAAAAATGACCAACGAAACAGCACGCTTCAACATGATTGAGCAACAGATACGGCCCTGGGATGTCTTGGATGGTCAAGTCTTGTCATTGCTGTCGGTCGTCAAACGGGAAGACTTTGTTCCTTTGGCACACAAAGCACTGGCCTTTGCCGACATGGAAATTCCATTGCAGTCCTCCCGCTATGCAGGCCAAGTCATGCTGGCACCCAAAGTGGAAGCCCGACTGCTGCAAAACGCAGCCATTCAAGCCACCGACAAAGTACTGGAAATTGGCACAGGTTCAGGCTACATGGCGGCGCTTCTGGCACACCAAGCCGCCTCGGTGCTGAGCCTTGAAATTGACCCTGCATTGGCGCAGCAAGCACGCATCAATTTGCAAACAGCCGGAATCACCCATGTCGAAGTTCGACAAGCAGATGGCAGTCAGGGCGCCGCAGCCGATGGCCCCTTTGATGTCATCCTATTGAGCGGGTCAGTGCCAGACGTTCCCCAAAACTTGCTGAACCAACTCAAATTGGGCGGACGTCTGATCGCCATCGTTGGGGAAGAGCCCGTGATGCGCGCCAGCGTCATCACCCGCCAAGCTGAACAACAATGGCAAACCTCAGAGCCATGGGACACCATGGCCCCTCGCCTGCAGGGCTTCCCTGAACACAATCGTTTTTCCTTCTAAGCTCAACCCGTTCTGCTAAAGAATTCACTGATACTCATGCAACAAGTCAGCCCCACACAGTTCAGCGACTGGCTCAAAGAAGCGTCCACCCATGGTCAACCCTTGGTCTTAGATGTCAGGGAAACATGGGAGTGTGAGTTGGCGAGCATTGCACCTTCTTCTGGCTTTGAAGTCTTGATCATGCCCATGCAAACTGTGCCTGCCCGCATTGTTGAGCTGGACAAAAAAAGGCCCATTGCCTGTCTTTGTCATCACGGCAGCAGAAGTATGCAAGTCGCATCGTTTCTAGAAAATCATGGATTTGAGAACGTCACCAATATCAGCGGCGGCATTCACGCTTGGTCCAACCAAGTTGATGCCCGCGTTCCTACTTATTAAAGATTTTTATCCCTCTGGCCATTGCCTCGAAAGAACTCCATGAATTTGCGCTTCCTCCCCCTCACGCTGGCCTTGACTGCTGCTTTCGCGGGATCAGCACAAGCACAAAGCTTGTTGTCCTTGTTTGAAACAGCACGCGGCTACGATGCAACCTACAAGGCGGCACAGTCGCAATACACGGCCAATTTGGCAAAAGGCGAACAAGCCAGAGCATTGTTGATGCCGACCATTGGTTTGGCCGCAAACATTAACAAAACGGATGCTGAATTTCTTTCGTTAAACCAAACAGTTACCGCTCAAAGTCAATCTGCAACCCTAAGTGCATCCCAACCTCTGTATCGGCCCGCCAACTCGGCCACCTACCAACAGGGGCAGCGTCAGCTGGAATTGGCAGGTATTCAACTTAAAGCGGCAGAGCAAGATTTAATGGTTAGATTAAGTCAAGCATATTTTGATGTACTGATTTCACGTGAAAGCCTGGACTTTGTTAAAGCACAAAAAGTGGCCGTTGCTGAACAACTGGCAGCTGCAAAAAGGAACTTCGAAGTTGGCACATCCACAATCACTGACACGCGTGAAGCGCAGGCTCGTTACGATTTGGTCATCGCTCAAGAAATTGCAGCTGACAATGATTTACGAATCAAACGCTTGGCGCTAAACCAGTTAGTCGGTTTGAATAACATTGAGCCCAAATCATTGTTAACTCAGGCCAAGCTTGCTGCTCCAGATTACCAAAGTCTAGATCAGTGGGTTCAGCAATCTTCGACTACCAACCCATCAGTTATCCAAAGCCGGGTCGCTTTAGACATTTCAAAGCTTGAAACATCTAAGGCAGAAGCAGGCCACAAACCAACTTTGGATTTGGTCGCAGGCTATACACCCATTCGTTACAAGAACGGCAAAGGCATCAATTCATCGCAAATTGACACTAACACCAGCAGCCTCACACTAGCCTTCAACATACCCCTCTTTGCCGGCTATGCCACTCAAAACCGCATCAAAGAAACCTTGGCTTTAGAAGACAAAGCCCGCTCAGACTTGGAAGCTGCCGAACGTTCAGTGGCGCAGGCCACTCGCACTGCTTTCTTTGGATTGCAATCTGGCATTGGTCAAGTCAATGCGCTGCAAGCCGCTGAGGCTTCTAGCCAAAGCGCCCTGGATGCCAACAAACTTGGCTATCAAGTGGGTGTGCGCATTAACATTGATGTGCTGAACAGCCAAAGCCAATTGTTTCAAACGAAACGTGATTTGGCCAAGGCCCGATATGACGTTTTGATGGGACAACTCAAATTGCGTCAAGCTGCAGGCACACTCAACGAAACCGATTTGGCCGGCATCAACGCACT
>Ga0209296_1002185_pt1 | contig 14279 bp, 20 predicted proteins | sample S_130206_EF_Meta_FD_187319 | JGI IMG/M metagenome (GOLD analysis project Ga0209296, IMG submission 187319) | Freshwater microbial communities from Lake Simoncouche, Canada to study carbon cycling - S_130206_EF_MetaG (SPAdes) (version 2) | ecosystem: Environmental > Aquatic > Freshwater > Lake ...
CGTTGCCGTCATCTCCGAACACAAGCATCAAGATACTGCCACTAAGCAGCAGTGCGTAGTAGAAACTGGCGATCACTCCTTGTACGGCAAGATAAGAAGATAAGACAGTGATTAATACAGGCTTGCCAGCAGGTGTCTGTTCGAGATCTAGCTTCATTACGCGCTTCTCGTATTAAAAGTTAAGCGCCAGTCATCACCAACTACGCCATTCAAGCTCAAACGCCACTCGTACTGCGTATCAGGGTTTAAAGGCAGAGGACCGAACTGGCACGCGAAAGGTATATTCAAGTCCGCGCCCTTCACCTCGCCTGCTTCAGGGATGACGTCTATCGTGGCGCGTACTTGCGCGGGGATGTCTCCCACAATAAAAGGATGTCCGTCTGCATCCATGAGCTCTAAGAGCACCTCAATAGTGCGGCTCTCGTAGCTCCACGGCGCGTGGATAACAACGCCTATGGCTGAGGGTGTTGTGTTAGGACTGCAGTTGCGCCAACCGCCTCCGACGACGGTGAGTTTCCCGTCCATCACAGCGGCATAGTCAGCAAGAATCAAGGTAGCTCTCATAGCAAGTAATGTGCCTGCCTGAGGCAAACCCGCACGTGGCAGGACTACTTAATGAGTATTAAGGGGCTATTTACAGGCAGTTTTGGCAGCCTGCTCGGCGGCTTGGTAGGCGATCGTGAGAGCTGCGATCTCGATTGTTAAACTTTTCATCTGGGCGTCAGCCACGGCGATGCCTCTAGCGTTTTTCTGCTTAACAGCGAGCGCCCGGGCGGCTTTAGCGACCTGGTACTGCGCTTTGGCTGCGTTGAGCTTCCCAAACGCCAGCGTCGCCTTGTACGTGGCGGCTGCACACTTAGCAGTCACCGCTGGCTGTGCCGCAGACACAGACGACGCAGCAGACGCTCCTGTTGCTGGAAGAAAGGACATGGACGCGATTACTAGGATGGAAGTGAGGATCTTTTTCATAGCACCAACCATCACTGCCTCTTGTTAAAACACAAAGGCTAGGTGTGTGTCTGTACAGGACGCGCCCAGCACAGTGGTTATAGTAAGTTCTCGTAGCTCAGTGGATAGAGCGTCTGTTTCCGGAACAGAAAGTCGGCGGTTCGATCCCGTCCGGGAACACACCTCATATATTAGAACCGTCTCCTGACGTGACACCAACGCCTCGTTTAGGCTCTTTAGCGCTCATCATGCGCTGACGGATGGAGACAATGAGCGCGACGGCTATGGACATCGTTACTGCTGCGATCGTTGTAGCGAAGAACCACCACACTCCTTCGATGGCCGCCCACACAACCCACGCTCCGTTACCAATAGCGCTAATCATCCAAGAACGCCATGACACACCGGTGATCTGTGGTTCTCGTACTGCTGCAACAATCTGTGGCACACGGCATCCTGTCGTCACGAACAAACCAGCGACCGCGACGGCTGTCGGCGATACTGCAGCAGCAATTGCAAATGCGCCCCCAATGAACACTCCAAGTATGACGAGCTGCCGCCATGCTCGTAGGAGCGCCACAACAGACAGCACGCCAAGCGCCTCAACCGTGTTTACCACCACTATCCCCCACTGGGCAGAAACCGCAGCCCAGACAACCCATATACTCCCAGACGCAGCGTAAGACGCCCAGGTCGCAGCCGAAACACCTGCGTCGCCAGCTTGTAATACACGTCGGCATTGCGGGATCCACCAGAGCATCGCAACGCCTGCTGCAACGATAAAAGCGATGTTACTGGCAGACGGCACGCTGCTAGTGTCGTACCTTGTGCTTACAGCGAGATGCTGTACAAAAACTAAGGCTCAGGGGAGATCTAGCGCGTCCATCTCTTTGACTTTCTTGACCAGTTCAGTGAGAGCAGTCTGTGAGAGAGCTCCCGCTTGTGCGTAAACGATTTTTCCTGCTTTATATGCGACGAGCATTGGTATGGATCTAATCTCAAAACGCAGCGCTAGGCTCTCTTGCTCCTCGGTGTTCACTTTGCCGAACGCGACTTCAGGGTGGCCTGCTGCCACTGTCTCAAAAACAGGCGCAAACGCGCGGCAAGGACCACACCACTCCGCCCAGAAGTCTAGAAACACTACGTCGTTCCCGGAGATGATCTCGTCGATGTTCTCTGCTGTGATGTCAATTATGTTGTCCATGCGGGCCTCTTTCTTCAGTGTGTGTGATACTCTAGATAGTGTGACTAGCAGCAGAACGCGCCCGCTGAAGGTGTAGTCACTTGAATCTAGAAAGCTCTACCTGTTGTCTGACCCGGGAAGCGTCAGGCAGTGTCCCGGTTGTTTCGACAGTGATGCGCGCGACAGAATGCCCGAGTAAAACGGCTTCTTCCAACGAAGCACCAAGCGACCAAGCCGCGATCATTCCGCCCGCAAAGCTGTCTCCTGCGCCGGTTGTATCGACCACCGCACACGGAGCGACAGGGAAAGATCGAGTAACGCCTCTGAATGTGACGATAGTGTCCCCCGCTCCGTGTTTGGCGACACGTATGGGTATCTCAGAAAGGATCTGGGGGTCAATCATCTCTGACAGGTAAGCGTCCTCAGCTTCGTTAGCGAGGAGGAGAGTAACTCCGCCGTTTGTCAGCAGGGCGGCTAGAGCTTCAACACCGTACGCTGCGAGAGCTTGTACAGACCCAGCGTCGATTGAGAGGAGGCTCTTGTTGGCCGCTCTAATAAGTAACCGGCTCACGGCTCCAGTTTTATCGCGCTGCAATGATGAGAGCGATACATGCGCAATCCCAGACTCTGCAAAAGACGCGGCGTCGGCGTACGGCTTGTCAAACTGCCCCCGCAAGTCATTTACGACACTACGCTTTCCATCAGTATCAACAATGACTACAGAGCGCCTCGACTTCTCTGCTGCAACAGGGTAGACAGATACGCCGAGCGAACGTGCTCGTTCGAGCATCCACACGCCTTCTTCGTCGTGCGCAAAAGGGCCGTGGAGATCGACGTCTGCTCCACAAAGAGCAGCCACAATCGCAGTCGTGTAGGCAGACCCGCCTGGGTTACGGTCTATGGTGCCTACTGCGGCGCCATCGTCTAGAAAAGGTGTGTGGCAGTAGGTGGTGTACGTAACAGTAGGCTCACCCCAGAGAGAGATCTTATTTGAAGCTAGGACCGGCAGTGTTGTTTCCACTAAACACATGGTGCCCGTGTTGGGTCAAGGCGCATGGCGCGCTGTTTTGTTAGTTATTTGTAAAAGCTTGAAAGATACGCATTCCAAAAGTTGCTGGGTCCCGCAGTTCAGAGTTCAGGTCAAAACCAGCAAGTAGCTCTTTCAAGGCCTCAAAGTTGCGTGCTAGAACGCTAGAGACAGCAATGGCCTGGTGTCCGTCTATCCAGAGATAGTTTGGGATGCCCGAAACAGGGATTTCCTGGTCTTCTTTTTTAAGAACAGCGACACGTAGCTCAACACGGTCGTCGACGTGTTGCTTTTGCCAGCTAACGCCAGCAGGCAGCAGGGGTAAGGTAGTTCCCTCAGGGGCAGATATTCGTAGGCTAGTCATTGAGAGTACTGTGCCTTTCGCGGAAACTTGTGCACGTCGTCCGGGAGCTCTCTGATATACAAAAACCCCTGGATCTGAGACTAGCTCGGGTCCAGGGGTTTTGGTCATGTTTGTTAAAGGTAGACGCCACTTAACTGAGAGGCATCATCGTTTGACTTGTTAGCAGCCATTTTGAAGGTGTTCTCGCCTTCACTGAGTGCTGTACGCGCTGCGATGACCTGCAGTTTGTGTTGCACATCGTACCGACCTGCGTTGTTGAGAGCGTTCAGCACAGCAACAGCTGTAGTGACTGCAAAATCAACACCAAAGAGTGTCGGGGCGGGGATCTCCACGAAAAGCTGTCGTGCTGTTGAGCGGTAAGGCTCGTCTAGCGCACAGAGGATGTCAGAAGCGAGCGATTCGTAGCGGGCCATTAGTGGGCCTGCTATGTCGTCACTTGCCCCGTTTTCCAAATAGCGTTGCGTGGTGGATTCAAGTGATTCCATCGCGCAAGAGAGCACAAACAGGTGCTTCGTGTCCTGGCCGATGTCAGACAAGATGTGATCTGTGTTCACAGCTTCTCCGCTGCAGTTGCCAAAGCAGCTCGAGCTTTTAAGAAAGCCTTAGCTGTAGCACCGTCAGGGTGACGCTTACTTACTGTCACCAGTCCGAAAAGAGTCGAAGCAGTAGCTACCAAAATCATGCCAAGATTATGCACGAGAAGGTAGACCCACACGAGGTTTGTCACCACTAAGACGATTGCTGCGTCAGACGACGATGTGCTTGTGTTGTTGCTTTTTTGTTCTCGGGCCGAGAAAAAACTACTAATGCGTTGTTTCACAATACTCCTTTTGTTGTAGTCCCTTTTCACTATTGAGGCCTGACGGGACTGAAGAAGAGGCTTGTTCTTGTATATAAAAACAAGCCTGTATCTCAATAAAGAGGTACAGGCTTGCTTTTCAATCGTCAGGAAACTTTCACTCCACGACGATTGAGTTCGGCTTCGATGGCTGCGCGACTGTGTCGGTGCAATCCATCTAATCCATGTCCGTAAACATCGCGGTTAAGCAACTCGGTGACCAACGTTTCATCTCGAACATATTCAAGATGCATCGTTGCTCCGCGCTTGCTCTTAGCCGGACGTCCTTTACCGTTTCCAGCAATCAATAAGCCGATCTTTGACCGAGTTACTGAGCGTCGGCTTCCTGTGAAGAACCAGGCGGTGAGTCCAACAATAATGATTGCTAGAACACCGAGCGGTGCCAGGAACTGTCCGAGAAACGCAATTCCAATTTGGACTGCGTAAATCGCCGCTATCACTTTTAGGATAGTTTTTGTCTTGTTCGACATTTCTCTCTTTTCTGGTCGTTTGACCGTTTCGCGGATATGAATCCGGGGTGCTTATTTGCCTCCCCCACCTTTGCCGCATCGCTGCGTGCACCAACAGCCTAAATCGACACTATTAAGGGTGTGATTATAGGACTAGATATTGAGACAGACACGACTATCGACGGTCGTAACCCACACCACTCTCGTGTTGTCGCCGTCGCGCTCTCTAGTTCAGACGGAGCTTTCAGCGTCGTCCTTGACAACCCAGACGAGTCAGAATTACTCACTGCTTTGGTGCAACACATCTCCCAGTTAAGTAGCGACGACGTGATTGTGACCTGGAACGGGGCAGGCTTTGATCTGCCTTTCCTGGAAGTTCGCGCAGAGACGTTAGGCATCGATCTTCCCTGGTCTTTGTGGCCATCAAAGAGAGTTCCAAAGTACGCACCAGTAGGCGTAGCTGGCCCGTTGCGGGCGGCGTTTGGTCACGTAGGTCACGTGGACGTTGCGTACATGTACAAGGACATGGCAGAAGCAGCAGGTGTGCAGTGGGCTCTTAAGCCAGTTTCTCTGCTCTGTGGTTTAGAACCAGTGCAAGTAGACCGTGAGAAGATACATGAACTCTCCCCAGATGAGCTCTCTGCTTACGTCGCGTCCGACGCTAGATGTACCGCGTATCTTGCGTTCTTGCAAGAAGACGTTCTCAGCTCTAATCTCGATTAGAGCCTAATCGCACGCTCTTTGTGCAGCTAGTGCAGAATCTGAATAACTAGATAAAGGAAACTAAAGATGAAGAAGCTCTACGCTTTTATTGGAGACGCGACACATCGAGACTCTCTTGACGGTCTAGAGCCTTTCATCGTCATCGCAGATGACGCCCCAACAGATCTTGTAAAGAAAGCAAAGCGCGATAGTGAAGAAGCAATCGTGCGTGTTGTAGATAGAGCCACTATGGACTCAATCAACAAGAGCATCCAGATGAGCCTGGACACTCACGGTATGGGTGACGGGTATCTTCTAGATCTCACAGATGCGTACGACATGCTCTTTGATAAAGAGTAACTAACGCTCAACTCGGCTAGACGTCTGTGAAACTCTAGAGCATCAATTTACGTAGCGCACGCGATATGTCAGCGTTGCAGCCGATAGTCCCGAGAGCTGGAGAGGTCTTTTCAATGACATCTACCATGCTCTCGACAGCAGCTCTGCGATCTGGCTCCTCAGCTAGCGGCACAACCCCAACGAGTGGTACTGCTAAACGCCGTGAGAGCTCCCCTCCTCCGCCAACTCCAAAGGGGGTGAGCTTCACTCCCTGCCCAGCTGGCACGTACGACATGTTTTCTACGACTCCCTTGACATGCATACTGCTACGCTGAGCCATGTCACCAATGCGTTGCGCTACCGACACAGATAGCCCGCTGGGGTTCGTGATAACGTACAGGTGAGCACGGGGCAATAGTCTGGATAACGCCATCTGCACGTCGCCCGTGCCCGGTGGGAGGTCAATGATGAGATAGTCAAGGTCTGCGTCCCAAGCCACGTCACGCAGCATCTGTTCGAGAGCTTTAGCGAGCATGGGACCGCGCCACATCAGTGCGACGCTCTCGTCTTGAACGATCATCCCTGTAGAGACCACCTGCATAGAGCCTCCACCTACTTCGACTACAGCAGGTTCAATGAGCGCTCTGCCGTCAGGTCCTGCGTGTGCTTTGAGTTTGTCGGTCGATCCAAGAAGATGTGGCACTGAGAAGCCCCAGATATCGGCATCTAGAAGACCTACTTTCCAGCCGCGCCTGGATAATGCTGACGCCAGATCGACAGACACCGTGCTTTTCCCTACGCCACCTTTACCTGATGAGAGAGCCAGTACTTGTGTTCTCTGGGCTACGTTCGTACCTTCTGCGTGAGCTTGGGCCCATTGTCTTGCGCGCAGCATTGCTGTGGAACGTTGTTCTTGGTCCATCTCCAGCCACGTGACGGTTACTTTTTTGTCTGGAAACGCACTTCGCAGACTCTCGAGAATGTGTTGTCGCATAGGACAGCCAGAGATTGTGAGGTAAAGCTCCACACAGACTTCGTTCTCATCTTCGCGAGCGTCTTTAATCATTCCTAGCGTCACCAAGTCTGCCCCTAGCTCCGGGTCAGATATCGCAGAGAGTTTTGAGAGCAGGTACTCATTCATGGGGTTTACTGTGCTCACCGACGCCCTGTAGGCACCCTGGACGAGACGGGAAAATCGTGCACAGTACAGATCGTGAAAAGTAACACTATCTCTCAACCAGGACCGAAGATCCTTGTGCTCTCTGGAGGCGGTTCCTACGGAGCCGCGCAAGCTGGGATGCTGAAGGCCGTAGTTGAGAGTGGTTTTGTACCTGACCATATTGTAGGTGTTTCTGCGGGCGCGTTGAACGGCGCTGCAATTGCTCAGGATTTCTCGCTAACGTCCGCTGAGAACTTGTGCCAAGCCTGGAGTAACGCCTCCCGTCGGTCTATCTTTCCGTCTCGTACCATCACTCAACTTCTGCATGTTGTAACAATTCAACAGAGCCTTCAGCCGTCACACGGAGTACGTCGTCTTCTTGAGAGCTTTGGTCCAGTTGCGGATCTCGCAGATCTCTCTGAGTCTGCTATCCCGCTGCATGTGGGAGCTGTTGAGCTCTCCTCGGGATATCTACGTTGGTTCTCAACGGGGCCGTGTATGGACGTGCTGACTGCCTCTTGTGCTTTACCCGGAGTGTTCCCGCCAGTGGATGTAGAAGGAGTCACCTATATTGACGGCGGTGTTGTCTCAAACGTCCCTTGGCGTAAAGCTCTCTCGTTTGATCCTGCACAGATAGTCTGCCTAGACGTCACCGTTGACGCATTGGCCCCAGGGGCCCCAGAGTCGGCTCTCGGGATCTTGCTTCGATCCTACGGACACTCACGCGTTGCTCTCAGAGAGATGGAACAGGCTTTAGTGCCAGAAGGTATACCCGTGTGGCACATCACGTGCGATCTATCGCACGTGGGCTCTGGCTCGTTCTCAAAGTCAGCTCAACTGACAAAAGAGGGTTACGAAGCAGCCTCGACTTATCTAGCAGAACGCCCCTATTTCGCACCTGAGATGGTTGCCAAAAATGAGCGCGCCGACAAGGTGTCTGTTGTAAGAAAACTAAGCCAATGGAGGAATCATTATGGCATCAGGTAAGCCCAGCAAAACATCAAAAGCGGCCGTACAGGCCACTGCTAATAAGAACAAAACCGGATTTATCCGTGCCGCTGACGCGTCGCTGCTCCTTCCAACTGGAGGCGAGGGCAACACAGGTCGCTACACGTACGTCTACACAGCTGCAGGCAAGACCGTTCACACTAACGTGGGTTCGGACAAGTTCTACGCTGAAGTAGCAAGTCTCATTGAGGCTGGTTATGAAGAGCGCATCATGCGCGAAATCGCCACTCTCGCCGATGTGTACAGCTCGTTCAAGGACGTACAGTCCAAGCTCGCAGCCGACGTCGCAGTAGAACCAGAAACAGTGTCCGCAGCCTAAAAAGCTACTCTCACAGATTCACAGATTCGCAAATCTGCAACACCGCCGATGTACAAATCGGCGGTGTTGTTGTATCCAGGGGGAAATTACTTATTCGATCGTAGCTACTCAGCGGTGTTTATATAGTTTTAAGCACACGCTCTTGTTTAGTAGTACTTACTTAGTAGGTGTGGTGTCCAGAATAACTTCGCGATCCCCGACAAGCTGCAAGGGACGGTTGTTGCCTGAGTAGGCAGACTTGAATGCGTCAATCTGTTTAGCTGATAGTTCTACAGGATATTTGAGCAGCATCCACGACACGCCTTCAGAGCAAGGTGGTGTCGTTAGCGAACCAGCGTAACGAAAAGTTGTTTTATCTTGAGGAAGCATCGCCGCCCAGTCGAGCTCAGCTTTCACGGGTGCGTCTTTTTTAACAGATAGAGCTGCAACGAGTGGCTGCCATGCTTTGTTCTCTTTGCCTTGAATGACCATCACACCAAGAACAGCCAACTGCGAGTCGGTTGTCTTATTTACAAAGTGTACTTCGACAGGAGCGCTCACTCCGTCTATTGTATGTTCTGATGGTGAGTGAAAATGAGCCTGCGCAAGTGCGTAAGTTGATCCGTTAACCATGAGACTAGACCCCGCCGCAGCGTTGGCCTGAATGGTGTGTCCGTTATTGAGTATCTCTGCTTCACCTGACATGTACTCCACTACAGGGTTGAGTACGTCTTTTCCGATCGGTTTGGTGACGTTGATAGGGGATTGCGCGCTGCCATCTACACACGTAGTCCATGACTCATCAAGCCCGCCCCAAGCGTTTGGTCCCTCTGCGCCAGTGTAAGACCAGTGAGTGTCGCTAGATGCGTGAGAAGCATCTGTACTGCCTCCAGAGGCTGCGTGTGCGTCACCGTTTCCGGCCCCACTCTCGTGAGACTCGCAGGCATGGTTTGCAGGCGTCCAGCGTCCTTCTTCTTTTGTGATACACGCACGAAGCAGAACAACGTCTGCGACAGGAGCGCTCACTGTAGTCTCAGCACCCTCGACAGTTGTCTCTGTGTGGTCGTCGCCGTGAGCGATTGTCGTTGTCACTTCTGCTACAGCCACTGTTGTTGGGCTAGTTGTTGAGGCAGCAACTGTTGTCGAACTGACTACGCTTGTTGTAGTATTACCCACTACGGTGGTTGTTGTACCTTTCGGCAAAGTCGCTACGGTAGTGGTGCTTGACGGAGTGGAAGAATGCGATGCGGCAGTTGTAGGCACTGTGGTCTCAGATGCCGGGAGCACTAGCCCGTGTGCCCCTTCACTTGTACCGATGACGGCGTCTTTTGGTGGCTGCTTCAGCTGCACCTCAAACACGTCGCCGCCCATATCCACCAGAGACCAGTAGTCATGCAGAGGAGCTGACGCAATAGCTTTAGAGAACGCCGTGTTCAAAGTCGAAACTGTAGGTGATTCTGACTCGATGTAGGCGAAGGTCACTGTTTTGTCGGCAACTCGGTAGGCCTCAACAGCGCTGATGTTTAGCACTGTTGCCCCACCGCCTCCTCCGCAGGCGCTCAGCAGTGCGACGGTCAAAGCTAGTGCAGTTTTTTTACCTAAGATCATTGCGTTCCTTCCAGAAGTCCCGAAAACACGGTCCGTCCGCGCTGTAGCCGCGCCACTCACCTACTGCTGCGGCGCACAAAGAGCCCGGACACAAGACCGACGCCAAGCGACAGCAGTCCAACCAGCGGCAAGACGTAGAGACGGTGCCACCAGGATTGAGTTGCTTCGTACGCAGGCTCATCGTCTTCAGAGTCTTCACCGTCGTCGTTTAAGATCTCACCCATAGGGGTTGTAGCACTCACTGCCCAATCCATCCCAAAGGGCCACTGCGCAGAGAAGGTGCAAGCGTCACTAGATGCGTAGCGATGCGTCACGTGAATTTCGTCGCCTGGTTCAGCGAGCTTTAAGCAGAGTTCCAAAAGAAGAACGGGCGATGGGAGGCTGGTATACGTCCCTCCGAGGGTCATTTTTGAGTTCTTTTCCACTTCAAGGGTGAACTCTGTGAGGTGGTGAGATCCAACGTGCGTGGTTGTAAAGCGTGCTCGTTCCTCATTCACGCGATCGAACACGGAATCAAGCAGGTTCTCTCTGTCTTCCTCGTCAGCGTCTGGGTAGAGATAGACGCCGACCTCCTCAACAAGCCACTGTCCAGGGCTTTCGGCTCCGAGAAATTCGGCTAGTACCTGATCTTGGGGTTTGATGTCGTCTTCCACGAACAACACCGTCCCAGACGGGCCTCCAGTGTCGTGAATCTCAGACGTCCGCGCACTTGGTTGCTAACAAAGCACAGACGCACCAGAACGCCCTGCGCGTGCGCATCGCCGCGTCAAGAGGCACAGTGTGGTCTCATGAGTAGTGGGCAGTTCCAAGATATAGAGGATCCAGAGTCTTTCTTTACGCAAATGCGTGTGGTGATCACAACGCCAGCTGCATCTGAGAATGTGACCAGTCTCGCGCAGGCGCTCGTCACGCTGCGTTCGTGGGCAGATACAGTCTTGAGAATGGACGCCACAGATCCTGCGTCTGGCGTCTCTACTGCTGTTTCCGGGACCGGAGCTAACTTGATTGGCTTTATATACAACCGCCGCTCTCTCTAAGAGCGTTGGACTCCACCGCTCAGCGCCAACCGTGTTGTCTAAGATTGCAAACTAACCTTAGGAGGAAGCATGTCGTTAGATACGATACATGGTCTTGTCTACGCAACCCCGCTAACACCTGCTGCTCAGGCAGCATTTGTAGAGGTGCGTAGTCTTCATGAAACGCTGGCCTCGAACGAGGTCACGGAACTAGAAAAAAGCATTTGGTACGAGATGTACTCAAAAAAGCCGCAAGTTACAGCTGCTGTGGCGTCCTACCTCGTGGGGCGTCCTTTGGATGATGAGAGAATCGAGTTCGTTCTAAAAAACGAAACGCGAGTCTCCGTTGTATCGGGTTTGTTGTACGCCAATAAGCTCAATCCAGAACAGATGTTACAAGCTATAGCGCTGAAAAAGATTGGTGGCACGCTCGCAGAGATTCTCTGCAAGCAGTACGCTCACCGCGACCCGTCACTAGACGTGTCTGTGCGCGTAGCAGTAGCTAAAGCAGCTGGAATAGCACCGCACGCGGAGCTGTTAGCTGAGAGTTCGGATACAACCGAGCAGGACGTGCGAGATCTTTTCTCACATCCTGACTTTGGGTCTAGAATACCTAAAGGCTCAAAAGCAGCACTAACCAGATTACTTTACTGCTTCCCGGCAGTGTTGGACGTGTGTCTAGCTAAAGGAGCGAAAGCACCTTTACTGCAGCTTGCGTGTGGTTCGGTACATCTTCGTTCTCAAGAGATGCAAGATGCAGCTATTGACGCTGCCCTAGCTCTCTCAGAGGATCACGGACAGTACCAGATGCTGGCTTTAGCAAACCTACCCTTTGCTACAGAGTCCACGCTAGACCGATTAGCTCAACACCCTCAAAAGGTGGTGTGTGAATCAGTTGCGGCTCGACGTCAGAAAAAGCGTCCGACTGTCACTACGGATTTATCTGAAGTGACAGACCCTGCTGTCATCTCATGGCTCGTTAAGCGTTGTCTCCCAAGCCGTATGGAAGGGAGTTACACGCCGGCGAAAGCTCATGAGTTGTGCGACTTGGTGCGAAACCCGAATCTCGGTGTGGAGCATGCTTTGTCGATGGGCACCGCTTTGTTGACTGACTATGGCATAGAGGAAACTTTTACCGCAGCAGAACGCAACGAGATGCTCGGCATTCTCGAGGTGATTCTCGCAGATGTCCAGTGGCGCGATAAATTTAGAACCGTCCACGAAGATGAAGATACCCCCGTCTACAGGGTCCGTGCGTCACGTCCTCGAGTTACTGGTCAAGTCAATGACTCAGACATAGGTTGTGATGCTCTGGTGATTCATCTACGTAATAACTTTCCAACACAGGGAGTGACGTACATGGCTACAAGAGATCTCACAACGCCACAGTGGCGGATGGTTATCGAACTTGCACCTATGATGCTTAACATCACTGTAGGAGAACTCGCATCTTTAGTGAGTACTTACTAAAATCCTGCGTGTCCGGCAACGGCGCGCAGTGTTATACGCGTAACAAACGCACACGCAGCACTGAGTCATCACCGATGTCGCGCACTACTTGAAGCTCATCTGGTAGATACTCACATAGAGATTCCAGCGTGAGGCATGTGTAGTGCCGCTCTCCAAACTCGTCTTTCCAGAAACCTTTTCCATCCCAGTCGCCGCGGTAAAAGCTCATCTCAACTATCCCATCGGTACTAACGACGCGCGATAACTCTAAAAAAGCTGCTGCGAGCTCGTTAGTGTGCAGATGCAAGTACGACATGTTGGCCCAAACACCAGCAAACGAGGAGTCGCTAAAAGGCATAGACCGCATATCACCCAAGCAGATGTTAGTTTTTCCTAGGAGCCGCACAAGTGTTTCCGCACCTTCAAGTCCGCACACTTTGTGACCAAAGCTAGATAAGTGCTCAAGGTGCCACCCAGGTCCGCAACCAAGGTCAAGCAATCTCCCTTCAGGAGCCTCTGCCGCAAAACGCTGGGCATGAGATGCGTCGTGGTCACCACTTCGAGCAGCAGCCCACTCTTTTCCTCGTTCTTCGTAAAAAGAGAGGGTGTCGTCTTCCATTAAACACCACGCGGGAGTTGGTCTAAAGGATAATCGAGTAGTGAGACGGCTTGCGCGATCGCGAATCTATCGGTCATACCTGACACGTAACGAACTGATTCAAAGAGTGAGTCGGAACTACCAGACGTTGGAAACGCGCGGCTTCCGTCAGCTACGTCTGGGATTAAGCCAGGGCGTTCGCCGTAGAACTCGACTAGCCCGCGCAGCAACGTGATTACTTTTTGAGCTTGCATATTCGAAGCTGGTCGCAAGTAGATGTGCTCGTAGTTGTATTTGCGAAACGCGTCTAGTGCTTCGCCCATCTCCTTAGATAAACCAACTCGTCCAGTGCGCCATATCGTCTCGATGGCGTCTTTAACGAACGCACTGATCTGCCGGCTCTGACGTTGTCCGCACATAGCCAATACAGACTCTGGTAGGTGCGAGGCCGAGATGATGCCAGCGCGCGCAGCATCATCAGCGTCGTGGCATACGTAGGCGATGCGGTCTGCGAGTGAGACGACCTCACCTTCGGGTGTAGAGGGAGGAGCCAACCGCCAAGAGTGTTGTCGAATGCCGTCTAGAACCTCGGTAGTTAAGTTCAAGTCAGAGAGCACTACGTCAGCTCCCCATCCAGCGTGATCGTAACCGCCATCAATGTATGGTTCGAAAGCGTCCTCAGACGCATGACCTCCAGGACCATGCCCGCAGTCGTGTCCGAGTGCTATGGCTTCACACAACGTCACGTTCAAACCAGTCGCCCGTGCAATCGCCGTTGCGACCTGTGCTACCTCAATAGCGTGTGTCATCCGGTTGCGTAGGTGCTCGTCGTCTGGTGCCACAAAAACTTGACACTTTCCTGCAAGACGCCGCCAGGGCTTGGAGTATTTAATGCGGTCTAAGTCACGTTCGAAGCAGGTACGGATAGCGTCTGCTTCTTCTTCAACGGCTCGGTTTCCGGCGCCGTGAGCACGGGTCGCGCCTTTTGCTAGGGCGAGTTCTTCGGTCTCTTCACGCGCTTGGCGAGTCATGGGGCTCTTGAGACCGTCGTGTACTCGCACGTTGCTGCCTTTGTGCGGCAAGAGCACGCCACTCTCTAGGTCGCCTGTGCTTGCGATCGCGTCTTTGACTACTTGGGACATCTCTCGTTGGTTATCTGTCATAAACACTCCTCTCCCACATAGTGCTGGAGGGCCTTGCGTAAAACACGCACTGAGGTCAGCATTGAGCGCGTTGTTGGCGTTCTAGGAAACTGTATAAAAAAGAGCACTT
>Ga0209296_1002187_pt1 | contig 14274 bp, 17 predicted proteins | sample S_130206_EF_Meta_FD_187319 | JGI IMG/M metagenome (GOLD analysis project Ga0209296, IMG submission 187319) | Freshwater microbial communities from Lake Simoncouche, Canada to study carbon cycling - S_130206_EF_MetaG (SPAdes) (version 2) | ecosystem: Environmental > Aquatic > Freshwater > Lake ...
GCCTTCTCTAATCACATCATCGTAATCTCTAGTAAATACTTCTTCTTTAGTATACTTATTCACAAGTTTGACCAAATTGTTTTTCGTTTTGTACATGATAAGTCACCATATTAATAATCAGTTTTCTTTTTACCTATGTTATACTTAGTAATCAATTCCCATTCGTCTTTCTCTTTAAAAGAGATAATTTTTATCTGGTGAATTGGTGCTATATTATCTTCCATTATATCACGATTTAAAATCTTTAGCAAGCCCCATTCCTCTAATAAATCGGCAATTGCGTTCCGTCTTTGAACATCATTTTCCGAAAGATTGGATGGTTTGTTATCTAAAAGGAACAACTCCTTAAAATGAACCAGATAATATCTTCCTTGCTTATGTAAAATGTGGCACGACTGATACAATACCTTTTCTTTTCTTGACGATACTCCAATCCGTGTTAGAGTTTCTCTAACTTTTAGAAAGTCATCCTGCTCCTTGAGTTCGATCTCAAGGAATTTCGATAAATCAACCATATCATTTTCCTAATCCACCCTTCAGGGTTTGTTCTTTGAGTTTTTGGATTTGTTCGTTGCTTAGTAGTCGCAAAGCATCACGTGCTTTGGCATCTGATAGGGCGTATGTCTGCTTGATGCATTCTATATCGTCACTTTTTTCAGATTTTATCCACTTAGCATAGGGTCTTTTCTTAGACCTTACGATATTTATAAGAAAATCATTCTGTAGCTTTTTGTCAAGAAAGTGGTTGCGATTCATCTCATTAGCAACATAAACACAGTCGTGATGGTAGGACAGTGACCGATTGGTAAGGAATGGTTGATAGTCCTTCTCACTCAGGTCATCTACTATCAGGTTCTTTTTTCCCTGTAGAATATCCTTGACATAATCAAATGGGTTCACAGCACCCACTCTCTCGCAAAAGATTTGGCGTCTTCCACATCATCAAAATATTTCTCCTCACTCACATTCTTTTCCAAGCATGAAATGAATACACAATACCGATCATCATTCTCTATTACCATAGACACTTTGATACCATCATCCGAATAGTGTTCTGCTATTACATCTGTTCTCATTTGAAATCTCCTTCCGCCATTATTTGTATAAGACAAGCAACAATATTTATTTCTTGGTCAACAACGAATGCTTGTTTGTATTGATAGTCGGCAAGGATTAAAATCACTTGTGGAATAGAATGTGGTTTGAGAAAATCATACAGATTGTCATACAACTTGCGAAAAAATGTAGTCGAATCAATCTCATTGGTTGCAACCCATTTTCTGACCGCACCGAAGTCTTTGTCTTTGATATACTTCACAATCTCGGTGATGGATACATCAGCAACTTGAGCAAGAACACCCACATCAATTTTACCAAGTTGTGAATACCGTTGCAACTCATTTATCACACGGCGAAAGTCGGGGAAATGTTTTGTCACCAACTCGGCAACAACCTTCTTGTCGAACTCAACTTTTTCACTTTGTAGAATCGATTCAGTTCTCTTCAGAAACTCCAATGCCATCTTCTGCTTCTCACCATTCTTCAAACCGAATTCAACGACTGCACACCTCGAATGAAGTGGTTCGATGATACGGTTCTTGTAATTACATGTGAAGATGAACGAACAGTTACTTGCGAACTCTTCGATAGCATTACGCAGTGCAGGTTGTGTTGAGTTTGGGTTTAGGTAATCGGCTTCATCGATGATGATGACTTTACGTCCACCAGTGAATGACATCGATGATGCATAGTTTTTTATCTTGACTCGGAATGTGTCGATGCCTGATTCATCAGAACCATTGATTACTAGGTAATCGCATCCCGCTTCCTGACACAGTGCTTTGGCCACTGTTGTCTTCCCGACACCAGCGCTGCCTGTTAGAAGTAAGTTTGGTATCTGTTTCTGACTTGCGTATTGTTGAAAGACTTCCTTCAATCTTTTGGGTAGAATACAATCCTCGATTGTTTGAGGGCGATACTTTTCTGTCCATAACAAATGTTCCATCGGAACCTTTCACATAAATCATAAATTAATATTAACTCTCTGTTTCGCAAAATTGAAATAGTCTGTATCTATTTCAAACCCAATATAATCCCACTCCAAATTTATAGCAGCAACTGCTGTTGTTCCAGTTCCCATAAATGGGTCGAGAACGATTCCCTTTTTGATGCCTGTCATCAACAAACAATCTTGAACTAATTTTACTGGAAATGTTGCTGGATGTTTTCCCTTTAAATCTTTACTATTAATAGTTTCATACGGAATAAACCAACAATTTCCCTTATCCCTTAGATTTGGTTTAGTATCAACTGTATTTTTACCACGTATATTTTCTTCATAATATTCATAAGGAACACCTATTGATAATCTATCCACATCTACATTTCCTGCCTTAGTGAAATGAAATAGATGTTCCCATGTCGGACACAAAAATCTTTTACTGTTGATAGGTTTGAAATGTCCATGTGTTTTATCTTTAACATGAATAGATTTAACCCAATTAATATGGTTCTGTAAAGTCCATTTTTTTCTTAAAGCAATTGCTACTTCCATACCAACCCACGGATCAATATTAGAATAACCCATGTTGACAAACAAATGACCATCATCTTTTAATACACGTTTCGATTTCTCAAAAATAGTTGATAACCATTCAATATATTCTTCTTTTGGTTTCGAATCATCATATTGACCATATTTTATATTCAAATTATAGGGGGGAGAAGTAACAATAGCATCAACACTGTTATCACTCAACTCATCTATTCCATCAAGACAATCTTTTAAATAAAACATCTCGCTCCGTTACTTTTATTTTACCATCAGTATATTTTGTTAAGTCAGTTCCATTTTTAAAAATTATTTTTACTTTGGGAAAATCTATAATATCACAGAAAATATAAATCATAGTGTTCGCATGTTCCCAAAGTTTTATGGGGTCTATTTTGCGACCCTTACCTTGCATATTTGATGGTGAAAAATTCGAACCTCTTTTAGTAAAAGATTTTGCATCATATTTAATACCTTCATTACTAATATCTATGTGGTCATATCCCCTACCACCAATGAATTTAAGTTGAGGAAACCATTTCACCAAACACCGTTCTATAAAAGGAGAGGATACTCTCCCATCAGTAAATAAATCATACAATATTTCTTTAGGAAGTGGACCGAAAGATACATCTCCTATTTCAAAATCATAAACTTTATCAATTTCTATCATAATAATTTCAAGAGAAACATCCCCCATTTCTGAGGGATGTTTGGACATGTAAACAATAATTAATTATTGTTGTTGAAGAACTTCTTATCTTTGATAGTGATAATTTCATCACCATCTGTTGGGAGTTGTGGAAGGCGACCAATAATTTCCCACGGGAATTTATTATGCTTTGCGTGATAAGCAGCGCATTCAAGAATTGCATTTTCGAAAGTCGAAATCTCATCTTGCATCTTAGTCAACTTCTGTTCAATCGCTTCATTTTTAGTTGGAGGAGAAGTGTGAGCAATAAAGTAGACACCTTTAACACCAGGTGTTTTTTTCACAGTCACCTCTTTATACCACTTCATTATTGCATTGATGATATTTGAACGCTCCGAACCTTCTTTCATTGAGTATGCATATTTTTTACGGAAGTTATCGAAGTCACCTCCATGTTGGTATCCATGCTTGTCATTATTAATGAAGGTCTTCACATCAAATGCAGAATAAGTATTGAAATTTCTTACGATTGGTTGTGCATTTGGGTTCGTTGATTTCAAAGTAAGAGTATTCCATTCAGAAACGATTTGAGCAACAGCAGAATCTCTCAATGTTTTTGGCATATACGAACAATGACGATCAACATAAAGGCGGATGCTCAGTTCTTCTGATTTTACGATAGTTGAACCTGATTGCAACAATTGAATAACCGCTCTTGTCACATCATCTTTACTTGTTGGTGATTGAACAACATGATTATTTGAATCTAACTGTAATGTGATACGAGCTTCTTCCTCTGTGTATCCACATGCAGGATCGTATTCAAGAATATCATGCACATATTCAGTAAAACCAAGATGTTTCAATGCTTCATCACGATTATTGCCATCATAACGCTCATAGTTAGTCACTTTATCATTTGAATTTACACCAGTTTTACGAACAAGAATAGGAACAGGTCTTGAATATTCAATTCCATTTCTGAATGAATCAATCAAAGAATTGATATATGTTGGGCATTTAGTCTTACGAACAGTGTTATTATTTGAATTAATCTTCGGTTCAAATATTTGATCGAAAGGAACAATAGCACGTGTTACATATTTGTAACCGATACGTTCGGGAACTGCACATGTAAAACGAGACAATTCGAGTGAATGCGGTTGTTTTGCTTGTGTTAGAGCTTGGTCTAAAGATTGCAATGACTTGGAATCATCAAAGTCATTATAGTCATTATAGTTATGTTGAGTGTTAAAATCCATAATTTATTCTCCATAAAGTTAAACAAATTTAGTGGCATGATACCAGTTCAATTTGTAGGATATAGACCTATTAAATCAGTTGAAAGTCGGTCACTCTCTCTCAACTGTATTGCTATTATATCGCCATCTACACTAGTGGTCAAGCATATTTACGGCAATCATGTAAAGAATTCTTCTAGTGTAGATTTATGTTCTTTTGCGATGCGACTATCTTGAAGTGGTTTATAATCTTCATTGAGTTCGCATCCCAAATATTGTCGCCCAAGTCTCAGTGCCATTGCTGCTGTCGTTCCCGAACCCATGAAGGGGTCTAGGACGATGCCATTAGAAGGAGCACCCGCCAGTATGCATGGTTCAATTAACTCTTCAGGAAACACCGCAAAGTGTGCACCCTTAAATGGTTTGGTATTGACAGTCCAAACACTACGTTTGTTTCGTGTAGGTTTAATCATCAATGTGCCATCTGCTTTTTTATATCCACTGTGACCAACAAAACTTGTTCCACCACCACCCATACTGCTGTCAAACTCTTTACGCACATTGGGTCGGGGTTGATTCATTGTATGCTTTGTTTGTCCTGGTGCTCCATTCACATTCTTGTGTGTGTCACTTACACCACGAAGCATTCGTAACGCAGTCACATCTTGTATCGGTTCTTCTATTGCCGCAGAATCAAAATGATACTTGTCTGATTTACTCAACAGAAAAATATACTCATGTGCTTTGGTGCAACGGTCTTTGACTGATTCAGGCATCGGGTTTGGTTTGTGCCAAATAATATCCTGACGCAGATACCAACCATCAGCACGAAGCGCAAAAGCAAGCATCCACGGTATACCAATCAAGTCTTTACCTTTCAATCCTTCCAACTTATTGTTTCGAGTTGGACTATGTGACGGTAAATCCTGCATGGTTTTAGAGACAGTCTGTTTGCAAAAGGCATCAGTCCTACCACGATAGTTGTAGTAAGTGTCACCAATGTTCAACCAGAGTGTGCCATCATCTTCAAGCACATCCCATACGCAACGAAATACTTCTACCATTGCATCCACATACATCTGTGGAGTTTCTTCTAAACCTATCTGACCATCACGACCATAATCACGCAGGCCATAATAAGGCGGACTCGTTACGCAGGTTTGGGCTTTGATTCCTTCTGCTGCCCACCTACGCATCGTTTCACGACAATCACCGAATTCAATTAGGTTCATTTAGACGAGCAACTACTTCAAGATATGATTCTTTAACTTCCCAAGAAGTTCCTGTTGCACCGTAAAGAATAGTAACAGGACTCTCCACACCATCGTCATCAGTTTTATCATATGTAAAGACTGATACTACAGCATCAGGATTAATGGCAATTGATTTTCCATCATAATCAGGTGAAGCATTCATAAACATTTTCATTGCCATATTATTTTCTCGCCTTTTCAAATTTAGAACCATTTTCAGTTGCAATCCAATATTGAATATTGGCAGTTTCGTGTTTAAAGTTTGCAATACCTTTCGAAGAAATCTTGACGGAATAACCACCAGAAATCACTTTGAGATTTTCTGTTTTGAATATCATGCAATAGATATCACCATTACCAACAGCAATCTCAATCGAATCAGTGTGTGCAGCATCATTAGTAGAATCAAATGTTTTCACAAAGACTTTACTACCATTCGATTCAACGGCAATGAATGGGGATGATAGAACATTCGCAGCTCGGAGAACCCAATCAAGGTCTTCACCAGAAAGTTTCAGTGTTATCTCTGGATTAGGCATCTCGATTGTTTTGTCGGGAGGAGTGACTATCATACTAGCAGCACAGAAACGATATCGAATCTTGCTACGACCTTTCAATCCTGAGATAAGAATATTATTATCTTCAAAATCAAAAGTCGGTTCTTCTTTGTGTAGAGAGATAACAGAAAGAAGATTGTTCAAATCATAAACTCCAAACTCTGTTGGAATTTCTTCACTCACTATTGCTTCAGCCATAATATTTTTGCCAGTAGAAACGGTGCGAATCGTTTTACCTTTCTTAAAATATATTCCCTGATTGATTGAAGCAAAGTTTTTCAAGATACTTAGAGTATCATTAGAAAGTTTCATAATTATTTCCTTATCAAATCATGATTGTATATAACCATGATAGCATAGTGTAAGACTCTTATCAAGTCTTTTCGGATGTAACCATCTTTATTGCCGTATACTATAACTTACCAGTGTACTGTGCAACTGCTGGCATATTACCAGTGAATGCATAGGTACCGATATGTTGTGTTCTCATCCACGGACATAAGAAGATTTGTCCACCCATCTTGCGCCACATCTGACAGAACATATAGTCCTCTGACAGATAACGATCTGAACCACCACCAACGATAGAATCTTTAGTGTCGATTACAGTGTCGAAGTACGCATGGATGTATCGTGAACCATCAAAGTTGGCTTGGCCAACATGGTCTGGTTTGTAACGAATGGTTGGATATTGTTCTGCCATTTTATCAAACACATGGCGTTTAACAAGCATATGACCAGTTCCAATTTCCATCACTTCTAATGGTTCGGTTACAGAGAACTGTTGTGTTCCTGCAACAACATTGAAGACGTATTCACCGACCAGATTCTCAAGTTCTTTTGGATTCAGGTCTGGATGTTTACGAGCTGTCTCTGCAATGTTATTCCAGTTGATAGACTTCTTTGGATACGGACCGCCAATAACATCTTTGTCAAGTGCAATCAGTGCCAGAATATCTTGGGGGTTATAATGAATATCAGAATCGATAAACAATAAATGTGTAAAGTCTGTGCGAAGGAATTCATCTACCAAATAATTTCTTGCACGTGTGATGAGAGATTCGTTGAATAGGAAGGAAAACTTCACTTCAACACCATACCGCATCATCGTAGTTTGTAAGTCAAGACAGGATTTTACATACAGTCCATGTGACATACCGCCATACATTGGGGTTGCTACAAACAGTTTTGTTTTTTTGAGCTCTTCAGCGTTTAGTTGTATTTGCATAATTTATCCATAAAAAAAGAGTGGAAGCACACATTATATATATGCCTCCACTCCACCAGAACCTAAACTATTTTAGGCAAAAGCGTTGATACCTTCAGCACGAAGAGCTTCAACACCAGCAGCAACAACTGCCTTAGTTGGTTTGCCCAAACGGTAGAAAGAAATCTGGCGACCATCTGCAAGAGTGCGGTTGTTCAGGTAAATTGCGTTACCTTCTTTACGCAGTTCGCTGATGCGACTTGTTACATCTGACACACCCCACTTTGCACGAATTTGTGCAGCGGTCAATGTGTTGTAGTCGGTGTCTGTTTTAGACAAGTAAGCAAGGATTTTTGATTTAACTGACATTACGAAATGCTCCAAAAAATTTGACTGCTACAAGTAAGCAGTTGAAAGGCAGTCTTACTCTCAACTGTAACAACCATTATATCACGATGATAAGTAGTTGTCAAGTACATTTACGGCAATTATCAAAATGGGTCGGCGACTTCATTAGGTTCGACCGCATCTTGCGTTTTTACTAACAGTGTTTCAGTGTTCGCACCTGCATCAACCTTAGTATACAAGTCTAAGAATGATGCCTTAGTATCGGTATCGAAACGGTTTAGGCAGTATTCAAGTGCTTTGATTTTAGAACCGAATACACCATACGTTCTTGCGATATGAACCAAGCGACGAGTTGAAATCACTTCATCACAACCACCATCAGCAAAGGTTTTGCGAATCACATCTGCCCACGTTACGAGCTTCTCGGCAAATTCTTTATCAGACTTGCCGATAGATTCCAATTCCTTCGTGATGATCTTGCGTTCCACTGTAACAGGAGGCCAATCTTGCTCAAAGGTATTCACGAATCGTTCCAAGAATGCTTCATTAAGAACATTCGTAAACATGAAACGGCCATCTTCCGAACCCTTACCTTTAGTATTTGCAGTTGCGAATACAGTAAAGCCAGCAGCAGGAACAACCACTTCATTCTTTTTCTTCAACAAGAAAGGTTTACCCTCAAATACACGTTGCAGTGAAGACAAGTTTGCAGCACCGTAATCAATTTCATCGATACAGAGAACTGCACCTTGTCGGGCAGCGACAGTAACGGGACCATCACGCCATTCCATCTGACCGTTAATCAATACAAAGTTTCCTAACAAGTCACCTTCATCAGTTTCAGGAGTCATTGACACACAAACATACTTGCGTTTTTGTTTTGCACAAGCCTGTTCGATTGACATTGTTTTACCATTACCTGATTGACCAGTAACAAATACTGGAAAGAACATTTTAGAAGCTATGATTGATTCGATATCATCGAAGTTACCGAACGGCACATAGTTTTCGTATTTTTGCGGTACAAGATTATCCGTTTCAAGATCAGTAATCAGATTAGTGATTCGATTACCAATTTGTTTTTCAGTCGGTTTAGACATAGGAATAACTTGTGCTGCCAGATTGGGAATCTCGACAGACGCTTTAGGAGATTTAGAAGATTTAGGAACTTTGTACAGACCACGACCAACACGATTTGCTTCATCTTTGGTAAACCAATAAGGATGAGCAATACCGATTTTTGCACAGATGCCGTTAATATCCTGAAGACTAACAGTCTTTTCACCAGTTGCAGTAACAGCATCCAAAAATTTAGCACGAACCGCAGAAACTTTTGCCATAATATATAAACTCCGTAATCACATTGAACAACCATTATATCCCATCTAGGTTCACTTGTCAAGTAGGGGGTGTTGTTTTTACGCAACACTCCCACTTGTTTCCTATTTGGCAATACCCTGTATGAACTTGGTAATTAATACCCGATTCACTTGTCTGGTTTTATTGAATTTCATAAACGCTTTAGCAAGGTTAGATGAATTCACTTTACCAGTTACTACAATTTCATCATCATTTATTTCCAGATTCGAACCATCAGGAATCAAAAAGAATGATTCGTATCCATCAAGCTGCGATACAAGGAATTTTTCTTTTCTCATCTGACGCACATACTTCTTGATTGCTTCATTCTCTTGAAAGTACGCACCTGGTATTTTACGAATTTCAGTCAACTCATCATTGACCAAACGATTCTTAACAATATTAGTTACTTTACCATGCGTAGGTATAATAAAGAAACCAAATAATTTTGTTCCAGTAGTTGAAGTCAACCAATTCGAAATGACAGATTGCAAAGTATTACCATGAGTCTTCGGATTGAATGCTACTTTCAATTGATTCTTACCATCAGTGATGAATACATTTTCAGTTCGTGCGTTAAACCATTTTCTGTCATGACGTTCACCTCTTGCATAAACTGCTTGAATGTCATCTGCATCACCATCATGGACAATAACAGTGTTCACAATATCCAGATGATTCGTTTGACGGAACTCTTCTAGTATTGGTTTCAGTGCAATAAGTGCTTCAATCAATGGTGTATTGCTCAACGATTCACTTGGTGGACGATGAAAACTTCGTTGGGAATATACACTAGTACCATACCCATACGAATTCATCAGGCAGCAAAGATTTTTCACTGCTTTCTGGAATGATGCGTTACCCATTTGCGAGTTGATTACTTCACGCAGATAGACCACATTGGTTTCCAACTCACCATCATTCTTACTGAAGGTACCGTACATATCATTCCATGATGACAGTTCATTTTTCTCAAGTTGTTTTTCCCATTCTTTCATTTCGTTAGGGTAATCAATCTGTCGAACTGCTATAGCATTACCAAAACCATATACTTTGAATGGTATGTTCACTTTGCGGCAGAACAATGCAAGGATCAAAATCTGTTCAATCGATGATGCCATGTTCTGTGACATTGAACCTGATTTGTCAAGCAACAAAACCAGACCATGCGATTTACCTTTCGGCACTTTCATCATCTTGCGGAAAATGTTATCGTCAATCTGATACTTGTATATCTTACTAATGTCAACATCACCAGTATTAGACAGTCGTGACTTGGAATACTTGGTTGCTGCCTTACGCATTTCAAATTCTTTGGCAAGCAACGAAATGTATCGTTCATTCTTGCGTTTGAAATCATTATACAATGCAGTAGAAACACTTTCATACTCTGCATTCTGTTTTGAGAATTCTTGAGTAAGCAATTCTTGCACACGTTTTGCAGGAGTGATGATTTTACTCAGGATTGGAGTAGGCAATTTTGCATACACATAATCAAGAGACTTCTCATCAATCAAAGTTATTTCATTTTTGCGGAAGTTATTATCAGTCTCACATACTGGCTCATCTGAATACTGGTCAAAGTCTGAAGCAGCAGATTTTTTGTTACGATTCAATATGTTTCTGTAACCATCATTTTCACCATCATCACCGTCATCACTTTCGGTTGATTTTTGGTCGGCAGCAGACTCATCAGACTTGTCTTTCTTTTCACCTGATGACTTACCTTCACCTGAACCAGATTCACCATCTTGGTCATCTTCACTAGGATCATCTTCACCGTATGAATCTGAATCATCATAGTCACTATCACTATCATCAAAACCTTCATGACCACCATGCTCACTAAGTTTTGACATTTCTTCTTTTGAGAATGCCCACAATTCATTCGTAACACGAACAGCATCATCCCAAGTTTCAATTGCTTTGACTTTATCCAACAGAACAGTTTCTTCTTTGTTGAAAATAATGTCAAGAGTATAATCTGATTTTGTAAACAGATTCACTCGGTCAATAAATGGGAGAGTATTGAGATTTTGATGAGCAACTTCAAAGAAGTCACGTTGCATCAAGTCATCAAAACCATTTCTAAATGATTTGCGAAGACCTGGGTATCTACGTTTCATGCGTTTTTCAATACGTGCATCTTCAACTACATTGAGAAAACTTTTGTAGTTGTTACCGTTCGCATGAACTGCATCATGCCAACCATCTTTTGGAGTATCATGAGCGTGACCAACTTCATGACCAACCAAATAGTCATGCAAGTCGTTTGACATTTCCTTCATAATAGGAATTATCAATGTGCGTGTTGCGGGATTAAATGATGCCGTTTTTGCTTTGCGATACTGAACATTTACATTCTCAGTAGCTAGCAATTTGGCAAGGTTTGATTTTTGTATAACAGTTGTCATTTAGTTATCCTCTATCGATTACTGAATAACCATTATAGCACTGTGTGTGGCACTTGTCAAGTCAAATTCTTCTTCTGATTTTGACAATAGTTCTTCTGCTAACTCTTCCATACAGAATGCCACAATGCTAATACCGTATTTCCGTATTGCATCTTTGACATCGTTGGCAGAATGATAAAACTCTATCTCTTGCTCTTCTGAAAACTTTTCTAGTGCTGACATTTTGACAACTCCTTTTTGATTACTGAATAACCATTATGCCCGAAAGCTCGGGAGTTGTCAAGTCCTATTTTATTGCCTTTTTAGCACGAACAAAGGTCTTTATAAATTTCTCTGCTTTTCTTTTCGCAAATTGCACCGAAGCTTCACCTACGTGGTCAACGAAACGCACACCATTCATATGATCTAATTCGTGCAGATAGCATCGTGCAGTCATACCTTCGAGTCGTTGCTGCTTCACTTGACCATACTCATCAGTAAACTCTGCGAGTATCGAATAAGGTCTATCGATTTTTAAGAACATACCTGGATATGACAAGCATCCTTCACTCTCTTTCACTATTGTATCATCGACCTCAATAACTTTTGGGTTGATACATGAGATAGTAAACTGGTCTGTGCCAAGAACGAACACTCGTTTGCGAACATTACATTGATTTGCCGACAGACCAAACGCACCATATTGTTTTAGTGTCTTACGCATCTGCTTTAACAACATCTTCATATTTTCATTAGGAAGTTTTTCAGTATACTCTGGCATCACCTCTTTGAGTAGGGGATGATACTCATTATAAACTGTCAACTCGTTAATTGTTTCTTCAGTAATGACACCTGATGCAGTATCAATGGTTAGTATATCACTCATTTCATTATCCTCGAAAAATTCTTCACCTTCTTAAATCGTATTGTGTTTGCAAATTTGTCTTGAAGTATATCACCCTTATGACTAATCACAAACAGATTGACATCCTCAAGTCCATGTAGAATCTTCATCAGTTCTTCTGTGCCTGTGGTATCTAAACTTGAATCAAACACTTCATCTAGTATTAATAGATTGGTGCTTGATGAGTTTTTTAGTTTTGCAACAGCACGCCAAGTCAACATCAATGCCATATCGATACGTTGCTTCTCACCTTCAGAGAAGTTGTGATAGCTAAAGTCATCACGATGTCGTGACTTGATAGTTTCTTTGAAGGACTCATCAAGATTAAAGTTGACAAAGAAATCTAGCGACGCCAAATATTTATTGACCAACTTGTTTATGATTGGTAGATACTGTTTGATAATCTTTGTCTTGATACCAGAGTCTTTCAACAAACTGGTTGCAACTTCGTAATATGATTTCTCTTCAATCAAAACTTTCAAGTCTTCCTTTGATGTTTTGATTTGTGTTTTCAGATTAGTCAGTTCAGTTACATCAGCAGATTTTTTATCTGCCGAATTCAAATCATCAATTTGTTTTTGTAACTTTACTATTGCTGCTTCTAGTCCCGCCTTACCAGTTTGTTTTGTTGCGAGTTCAATGCGTAGTGTGTGTAGTGTCTGTTCGTTGGAACGCAGTTGTTCCAATAGAGTTTCATGTTCAGTTATTTTTTCTTGCAGTTCGGTTAGACCACCAGCAAGTTCCTGCTCTTTTGATTGTAGTTCGCCCAAGTGCCTCTCTTTAGACTCCACGGTAATGGTTTGCCTACACGTTGGGCAATCAGCATTGTGGTCATAGAAATGTCTATGTGTTCCCACTTCGGATATCTTGCTTTCAATTTTCGATTCAACTTTTTTAAGCGCAATAATCTTCTTTTCATTTTCAGGAATCTTGGCAACGAGTGGGAGAAGATGTGCTTTCTGCCCTTCCAGATTGTCAATGTCTCCAGATATCGTGCGTAAGGTTTCTGTACAACTTTGTATCTCACTAGCATATTCGTTTACCTTTACTTCTTTGTCTTCGTTGAGTTTGTCTTGGTGTTCTTTCTTTATGTCATACTTCTGTTGCATCAATTCAATTTCGTTCTTCTTCGTTATCATTGAATCTTTATTCATAGATAATTTGTTTCGAACCAATCCATTCATTGTAGAAAAGATTTGAATGTCTAACAAGTCTTCAATGATTGCTCTTCTATCCGATGCCGACAACTGCATGAACGGTACAAAGGATGCCGAACCAAGTATGACAATCTGAGTAAAGGATTTATAGTTTAGTTTGATGATAAACTTTTCCAGATACTCTTGGTAGTCACGCATTGCTGCGTCCTGATTTACTAGAGTTCCATCCTGATAAATCTCAAAGATGTTTGGTTTGATACCACGAACAATCTTATATTGTTTATTACCAATATCAAACTCAACCTCGACCACACAATCTTTACCATTAATTGAGTTGAGTAGATTTGGTTTGTTCACACTCCGAAATGCTTTACCAAACAAAGCAAAGCACAACGCATCAAGCATTGTGGATTTACCCGAACCATTCTCACCAATAATTAAACTATTGGTATTGGCATTCAGTTGTATTTCGGAAAAGTAGTTACCAGTTGAAAGAAGATTCTTCCAACGCAAAGTTTTAAATAATATCATTCAGTATCGGAGCTTAGTGCTTCAACATATAGTTCACGCATCAGACCTTTTAGTTTGTCGGGTTCTACAGTGAGTGGCAGGTTATCAATATACTTCGAGAGTATAGTCATTGTATCTTCTG
>Ga0209296_1002188_pt1 | contig 14273 bp, 14 predicted proteins | sample S_130206_EF_Meta_FD_187319 | JGI IMG/M metagenome (GOLD analysis project Ga0209296, IMG submission 187319) | Freshwater microbial communities from Lake Simoncouche, Canada to study carbon cycling - S_130206_EF_MetaG (SPAdes) (version 2) | ecosystem: Environmental > Aquatic > Freshwater > Lake ...
TTGGCACGCTTCCGGCAGAAGGCGAGAAGCCGTGGATGGTTGGCCTACCTGAGTGTGGTTTGTGCATTTGCCCGGGGTGGGGCGGAACACAAATGTTGCCAGCGCGCATTGACCCAAAGGCGGCGATGGTTGCTACGGCGAATGGCGCACCGTGGAAGTGTGCAGATGTTCCGGCGGGGCTCTTTGCGTGCGTCTTGCCTGCAGGAGGCACCCAGGCTCAGATGATCGACGAGGCGAAGCGCTGGATTCGCGCGCAGCACGCTGCACCATCCGCTACTCCTCGATTTGCAGGCAAACACGCGCCCCGGCAGGCGATTTCGCCACAGGATGCGGCGCGTATGGAGGCAGCGTTGGCATCAGCACGCGCCGCAGTACCCCCAAGCCCACACGCCGAAGCGTGCTTTGATTGCGTTCACATTGGCTACACGCGCGGTTGGGACGAAGCAGTTGCGGCAGAGCGCGCACACCTTGTTCGATTGCGTCACACACCAGAGGCTCGTGCAAAACTCACGGCATTCCTGAGTAAGTCGTAAGCGCGCGCAACGTTACACATCTACTAAACACTAACGAATCACCATGAACAACTACTACGCCATTCTTGCATCACTCGGAGTAGCCGTGCTCCTTTCCCCAGAGATCACTGTTCTTGGACTTGTCGCCGCGAGTGATCGGAAGCGCCCACGCACGTTCGCGTGGGCCTTTGGAATTGGAACCATCATTGGTCTGGCGTTTGCGCTGGTCATTGGATTCTTGCTTGCGCAGACGCATGGCAGCATGCCAGAGGAACACCACCAGGGGACTTGGGTTGGGTTTACGGTGCGCGCAACCATTGCGTCCGCATTGTTTGTTGTTGGCATGTATCGGCTAGTGAACGCCATCCGGAATGCGCCGATTGAGAAGACTCCCGAGCAAGAGGAGCGAAGTCTCAAGCACCGAATCGTGCATTGGTTGAAATTGAAATTTCCAGCCATCACCAAGCGCTTTGATGGCAGCATTGATGTTTCAACCACCGAACGCGCCATTCGTTGGGGACTCCTTGGGTTTGCGTGCGACGGCCTGCATCCCAAGATCTTTCCGATCGTGACCGCCGCTGGTCACGAGGCGCTGCAAGTTTCAGACTCCAGCGAACGAGTGATCGGCATCGTGATGTTCGCGGTGATTGCGTTGATCCCCGGCCTCATTCCTGCGGTTGTGGAGACTGTGCACCCAGGGGTGTCGGCGCGCATCAAGGATGCCTTTGAGAGCTTTATGAAGCGCTACGGCCGACTGATTAGTGCAGCGTTCATCTTGGCAGTGGCGGCGTTTGTTGGGAACAACGCCAGGAATGACATGCCAGGGCGGGAGCCGGCGGAGGTGCCGGCGGCACCGGCGGTCGTGGCGCCTATGGCGGCAGAAAAATCCCCCGCGGCGATTCCAGCGCCTCAATAGGTGCTGCGCCGCGAGGGAGTCTTTACAGTGAGGGATTGATCGAGATATCGACCGTTACTGTTACTGTGTGCACGGGCCCCAGTTTGCAAGCAGGAGGCCAAGGTCGGCGCCGTTCACGTTGCCGTCGCGGTTGATGTCGGCGCGCGGGAACGCCGGGCTCACCGGACCCCAGAAGGCGAGGAGTGCCCCAAGGTCTGCACCATCGACGATGCCGGTGGGGTTGAGGTCATAGGCGTAACAAGCCGAGCACGGAATGCCTTCTTCGCAGCAGTCGGGGATGTTGTTTGTGTTGGTGTCAAGGATGGAGCCATCGAGGCACTGGCCGAAGTCGACGATGCCGTCGCTGTTGCAGTCGGCGGACCATTCGAGCACAAAGCTTGGCGTCACAAGAACGTCAAACTAGTCACCCCATGCATTTCTCGGAACAAGCGCCCCCACTCCAGCAAAGTAGTGGGCGAACTGCTCCGTGGGATCAGGACTTGGTGGACCCTCGCCCGAAAGCCAGGCGGCAAAGTTCCACACAGAGCCGTCGTCCCATTGCCAGTTACCCAAACGACCACGCCCGCCAATCCAGGGGCCTACGACATATGGACCGGAGTAGCTCCAAGCTCCGACATCATTGACGAGTACTTCAAAGACCCAATCACTTTCAGCTTGTGTTCCAAGTGAAGCCAACGCTGCACCACGCACAGTGCAGGCTGATTGTGCTTGTGTCCACGTCAAAGTTGCGGGCTCTACTTCCACTGCATACCAATGCCCATTCCCCCCATTCTCCACTTGCCACTGCACGGCCGACGCTTGCGCGCTCGCCCCGGAAACGAGTGCGATCTGTGTCACAGCGAGTGCGCCGAGGGTGCCTGCTGTCCGGAATGCGTGCAACGTCTTCATGTTTGACTCCTGGTAAGGGTCAATAGAGCCGTTCGCGCCGCCAATCCGCGCAGAAATCCCTGAAGATTCCGCAGGTTTCATAAGAACCGCCCCCACGGCAAGCAGAGAGGCTCCAAGGATTGCACACACTGCAGCCGCGGGCTTCGTCTGGGTCGAGCGCGTGTGGGGTGTTGAGTCCGCCGCACCGGCCTTGAGCCCGCGTGACACCACCACCGCTGACCAGCGAAGTGGTCGAGTACCGACATATGTGCGCGCCGAATGATCAGTGCCCTGCAGACGATCGGTCATGGCTCACCCGCAGCCTCGTCAACAAGTAGCAGGACTTCAGCGACAGCAGCGTCCATCGCATGTGGGACGACCCCTTCTTCGCGCAAAATTTCACGCACGGCTTCGCGCATGCGGTCGCTCACCCGGCGCGCGGCGTGTTCGGCTTGCGCAACAGTGATAGAAAGCTGGGCGGCGATGGATCGATATGGCACCCCATCAATGACGTGCAAACGAAACGCCAGCGCATCATTCGGCCGACCACGCTCATCAGCGTCAGCAATGGCGATCGACATCGCTTCGTTTGCCAGCGCTACAGCCCACGCGTGGTCGAAGGCCCGCGCTGGATCAACAGCGTCTGATTTCAGTGCATTTAAGCCATCGCCACCTACTATTCGACCGCGCGACCGGTTCTGATCACGCAGTTCACCTCGGCAATGAAATGCCATGGCGTTCATCATCCATCGACGCAGTGGCATCTGTGAATCGCGCCAGCGCCGCAGGAAATCCGGAGCATCGACTGCCCGGACGAAGAACTCCGCAACGATTTCTTCTGGCTCGCCCAGTCGAATCAGCGCGCTTGTTCGCACATAGATTCGCAGCGCGTCGTAGTAGCGCTCCATGAGGTGTCGACGCAGAGCAGCCCGCGCTGAGGCGGCCGCACTGGCGTTCATTGGATGCGCTGGATCCACGTCACCACGCTCAGCGATTGTTAACTGCGCATCGATCCACGTGGCGTGAGTGCTTGGGAAGTGATCTGTTTCCACCGGGGGGTGGAGGATAGGTCAGGCGCTGGATGTCGTGGCACTGCGCTTATGGGCACGGGCCCCAGTACGAGAGGAGGATGCCAATGTCTGCACCGTTTACCTGGCCATCTCGATTAACGTCAGCCTGTGGCAGCACTGGGTTGACAGGTCCCCAGAAAGCGAGCAGGGCACCAAGATCCGCACCATCAACAATGTGGTTGTTGGTGATGTCCGCGTCTCGGCACTGTGGCTGTTCGCAGATATCAGGGATGCCATTGGTGTTGGCGTCGGCGAGTTGACCGGCGAGGATCTGGCCGTAGTCGACGATGTTGTCGTTGTTGCAGTCGGCGGACCATTCGGTCACCCAGAAGCTGAGCGGTAACTCTGATGAATTGTGACACCCGCCACTTCCACCAATATCGTTCCAAGCAGTCTGGCAATCCATCGCCACGTATGGTCCATCACCGCTTGGTTGGCCGGGGTACCAGTTGGTGTAGGTCACTGGTTCGCCATCGGACCATACTGGGGTCCCTTGGTATCCAAGCCAACCAAGATTTCCCATCCAACCAAATTCGCTACCAGGACCAGGGCAGAAACAATCCACAATGAATTGAGCCTCACTTGCCGAGGCCAACGAAACAAGTTCACCACCCGTGGCGATCGAGCGCTGTCGCGCATCCGGCCAACAAACTCCCGCTGGTCCAGTGTCATGAATCCAATTGAAGGAATACCAATGACCGTTTCCGCCATCCGCGGCTCGCCACTGCACTGGATAGCCGCCAACAACACACGCTTCCCCGCGCTCGCAGCAGTCGGGGATGTTGTTGGTGTTGTAGTCGGCAAGCGTGCCGTTGTGGCATTGGCTGTAGTCGACGATGCCGTCGTTGTTGCAGTCGGCGGACCATTCAACGATGAGTGTGTTCGTAATTGCGTCCGTCCCCGAGAAGTCATTCCAACAAAGATTTGAAAACGCCCAATAGTGCAGATGAATGCCGTCGCCAGTCGGTTCAGATCCGCACCATCCTGAGTAACTCCACGGTTCCCCATCGATCCACTGCCATCCGTTGGTCTCCAGCCGACCTCCAAGCATGGGTCCTCGGCCAACTCCAGATTGGGCCGGGATTTGGGTAACAGCATTAGCAACAATGAAGTCGTTCTCCGATTCAGATGTCGGTGTGGCGAGGTGACCACCGCGCTCGCCGCAGTACAAGGAGGCCGCGTCCCACCGGTTCGCAGGGCTCGATCCGTTAGGCAATTGAGCACCGGCATACCAATGCCCATTCCCCCCATCCTCCACCCTCCACTGCACCGCCGCACTCTGCGCCCCCGCTACCGTTGCTGCAATTCCAACCACCGCTGCTGCGGTGACGCCTGTGATCTTGTTCAACATCTTCTTCTGGTGCCCCTGGTTCACGTCTGAGACGCATGGGTGAACGGAATTGCCGTCGCCCACGGAAGGGCTCGGCGTGCGGAGGATAGATCCGGCGGGCTGGGGACCTGACGACGGCACGTTGGCGGAATTCCGAGGATTTCCCGCCGTGGGTGCCACTGTGATCGCTGCGGCCATCAACATCGCAAGAGTGACGCCGCCACACACCGTGCGTAAGTCTTTATTATTTATGTATTTACGAACATCAACACGTGATATCGCGCCCACTATCACACCCCCGTCAGTACCCCCAGAACGCGCCTCGTCAAGCGCCCCCTCCCGCAGTGCTCGAGCCATCTGCCCCCGGGTGAGCACCCCTGTGGATGTGGGTCCACCCACCACCGTCGCGCTGTTGTCCGTGTTGCGTTCCATGAGCGGGGATCGATCCACCAGCCTCACGCATAGACGAAACCACTTCGCAAGATTTCTGATTGTCCCCCGGTGTTCGATCACTCGTCGTTGCGCTCCATGATGGCCAACACTTCGTCGATCGCCGCGTCGAGTTCCGATTCTGGGACACCCTCCTCGCGCAGGAGCTCGCGCCCCGCGGCTCGCAAGGCGCTTGAAACGCGACGTGTGGTGTTTAGGCACTCAGGCTCAGTCAACCCAGAGGCGGCGGCAATCTGCGCGTATGTCAATCCGTCCACCACATGCATTCGGAAAATCGCGTCGTCACCACTGCGCCCGCGCGCCGCAAGGTCTGACTGCACGATGGCATACGCCTCGTTTGCAAGTGCAAGGGCCCACGCGCGATCGAATGCATCGGCGGGATCGATTTCAACAGATGACAGTCCGGCGGCCGTAGAAATCGCATCGGTGTTCGTGTTTCGCTCACTCTCCCGTTGCGCGTCGCGCATCACGCCGCGGCAATGAAATGCCATGGCATTCATCAACCAGCGCCGCAGCGGCATGCTGCTCTGTCGCCAGCGCGTGAAGAATGCGGGGTCGCCCATAGTGCGCGCGTAGAAGCCCGAAACAAGGTCATCACGTTCACCGATTCGTCGCAGCGCGGGCGTGCTCACATACGCAGTCAGCGCAGGGGTGTAGCGATTCATCACGTGCCGGCGCAGCGCGTCTTGCGCATTGTTGGCGCGCGCGTGTCCACCAGCATCACCAGCAGCAGCAGCGCGCTCGCCCTCTTCGGCGATGGTGAGCTGCGCATCGATCCATGTTGCGTGCGTGCTGGGGAAGTGGTCGACGGACATGCGCGCAGAGGATAAGCGCGCGCGTCAGGAAATTTGTTACGAAGTTCCGCGGAAGTTGGCGGGCGGTTTCGCGGGGGTGGCATGATGGGGTCACAACCGGCAAGGACAAAGAAAGGAAGTGTCGCGAATGAGCGGCAATCAGGAATACACTCATGATTATGGAATTGCGCATCAATATCGACGAGCGGGACCTCAATCGCGCGCGGGAGATGACTGGGATTTCGGATCCACAGGCGCTGCTGAACCACGTACTCAATCAATTCGTCCGGGTGATTTCGTTGGAGACACTCACGAAGGGCGGGTGGGATCCACATCTCGGAGCCCCGCCTCGGCGTCGCCCGCCGGAATTCCTGAACGACGCGCCGGAGAAGCCGGCGGAGTAACGGCATCATCGTCGGGCGATACGTGTGACGTGCTCATTGATACAGCTTCTTGGATCAATCACGGTCGTATTCCAGATGCGATTATCACTACAGCAATCGAGCGCGGTTGTGTGGTCACACACCAAGACGTTGTTGGCGAAATCACACTTGGTTGTGGGCCAACCGCGGTAGCCACCGCCGAGCGGATCGGAATGTTTCGACACGTAACAGATGCAAGCCATGACACGGTGTTGGCATTTATTCGGACACACCAACTGTCTTGCACCGGCGTGGGCATGATCGACGCGCGTCTTATTGCAGCGTGCGCACTCGCTGATCGCCCGACGCGGCTTTACAGCGCAGATAAGCGCCTTGTGAAGGAAGCCCGTCGCGTTGGAATTTCGCTTACTTGAGTCACTGCCTACAATCCGACCCTTCCCCCGAACACGGAGCCGCAGACCACTATGACCCAGACCGATCTCGCCAAGGACCTGAAGAACATCTCTGAGAAGGATCGCAAGCAGATTGAGCAGGCGCAGGAGATGCTCGGGCCTGATCCAAAGACGATGGGCTTTGTGAAGAACATTTTCTGGGGCAATTTCCGGCAAGACTTGGTCTTCCCGTACCCAACCCAGACGGCCGACGAGAACGCGCGCTGCGAGAAACTGCTCGCTGAGCTTGACGTGTATTTGCGCAACGAACATCCATCCGTCGAGATCGACCAGAAGCAAGAGATCCCTGAGTGGGTGGTGAAGCGCCTCTTTGATATGGGCGTCCTGGGCATGACCATCACCAAGGAGCATGGTGGTCTTGGCTTCGGCATCACGAGTTACAACCGCGTGCTGCGCCGCATTGGTCGCACGTGTGGATCCACGGCAGTGCTCGTATCGGCGCATCAGTCGATCGGCTGCAAGGCACTCATGCTCTTTGGCAATGAGGAGCAGAAGGCCCGCTTCCTTCCACGCATGGCGAAGGATGCACTGAGTGCGTTCTGCTTGAGCGAGCCAAACGTCGGTTGCGACGCTGGTGGCCAGGAAACCCGCTGTGTTTTGAGCGATTGCGGCAATTTCTACATTTTGAATGGCGAGAAGAAGTGGGCGACATCTGGGGCAATCAGCGCACTGTTCACTGTGATGGCGAAGCAGAAGATCACTGATCCCAAGACCGGCAAGGAGAAGGACGCTGTCACAGCGCTCATCTGCACGCCGGATATGGAAGGCGTGGAGATCTTCAGCCGCAACCGTTCAAAGTGTGGCATCCGTGGAACCTGGCAGGCGCGCATTCGGCTCACCAACGTCAAGGTTCCCAAGGAGAACTTGCTGCACAAGGAAGGTCGCGGCTTGAACGTTGCACTGACTTGCCTGAACTACGGTCGCTGCACGCTGAGTGCCGGCATGCTGGGCGCAGCAGAATTTGCCTACGAACAAGCGGCGAAGTGGGCGAAGTACCGCTTCCAGTTTGAGCGTCCGATCAGTGAGTTTGACCTGATCAAGGAGAAGCTCGCGCGCATGGCTTCGTACACCTACGCCATGGAAGCGATGCTCTTTATGACCACCGGCTTCCTTGACCGCAAGGACGAAGACATCATGCTTGAGACCGCGGTGTGCAAGGTGTTCTGCAGCGAATTTGGCTATCGCACCGTGAATGACGCTCTGCAAGTCATGGGTGGCGAGAGCTATATGACAGAGAATCACGTGGAACGCGCGTGGCGCGACAGCCGCATCAACATCATCGTTGAGGGTGCAAACGAAGTGATGCACTCATTCATCTTTGCATACGGCAGTAAGCAACTTGGCGAGTGGATGTTGGGCATCAAGAAGAACCCAGCCAAGCACCTTGGTTCAGCCATGCAAATCGGCAGCGAGTTGTTCTTGGGTGTTCGTCGGCCGCTGCCTTCGTTCACGGGCACTGATCCGCGCCTCAACGGCATGATGCATGAATTGATGATGCGCGTGCGTGAGTTCAGTCACCAAGTCAAGTTGATGTTCAAGGAGTGGGAAGACAAACTTGTCACCGAGCAGACCATTCAGGCTCGCCTCTCCATGTGCGCCATTTACATTCACGCGATGACGTGCTCGCTTGCAAAGCTCGACAGCCACATTCGCAACGGACTCAGCGGCGAGAAATTGGCCTATGAGATGAGCGTGGTGGAGCACCTTTGCTCAATGTTCGGACTGGCGATCGAAGAAGAGGTTCGTGCCCTGCGCACGAACGCTGACGTTTCGATGAAGCGTGCGGCTGATGCGGTCTTGAAGCACATTGATTCACTCCCCAACATCGACTTTTCAATCCCCGAGCGCACGATGGATATGAAGGCGCGCGGCACCGGGGCGAAATTGAACCCAGTGAACGAAGAAGCGATTCCGCACTTCGGAGCTGGGTCAGTGTTCCACGGAGATGTCATCAAGCGCGCGCAGCCGCAAAGGGCGTAACCATCTGTGGGAGCGTCGGTTGCGACACTTGGCGGTCGAGATTTTTTAGCCAAGACGCGCGCCCGGTGCGCCCGGTGCGATTGGGTGTTTCATTGCCTGGTGGAGGGTCGGTAGCCTTTGGGATTCGAGTTCTCGCGGCCGTGCCCGTCAATTTCACGAATGACTAGTTGGTCTGGTCCCTCTTACTTACACAGGAATTTCATGAAGCTTTTCGACACGATGAATCAGCATGGTCACGAGCGCGTGGCATTCCATGTCGACCCAGTCACTGGTCTGCGAGCGATCATTGCGCTGCACTCCACTGTCCTTGGCAACGCACTTGGCGGCACTCGTCGTTGGGCGTACAACGACGAAAGCGAAGCGATTCGCGACGTGCTGCGTTTGTCAGAAGGCATGACTTACAAGTCGGCCGCTGCTGACCTGCCGATGGGCGGCGCGAAGAGCGTCATCATGATCGAGAAGGGCAAGGTTCCTACCGAGGCAGAGGCGCGCGCGATGGGTCGCTTTGTGAATACCTTCAACGGTCAATACATTGCCGCCGAAGACGTTGGGGTGAACACCCAGTACTGCGACTGGATGGCGCAGGAATCGAATCACGTGATGGGCGGCATCACTGTCAGCCACGGTGGTGATCCGAGTCCGTTCACGAGCCAGGGTTGCTTTAACGCCATGAAGGCGTGCTTGGCGCATACTGGCCGCAAGGTGGATTTCTCAGGCTTAAAGATCGCAGTTCAGGGCCTTGGCGCTACTGGCTACGAACTGGCGAAGCGTTGCCGCGCTCACGGCGCGACTGTTGTTGGAACCGATATCAATCCAGCGGCAATTGACCGTGCTGTAAAGGAGCTTGGCGTCGAGGCACTCAAGCCTGGTCAGGACATCTTTGCCCAGGAGTGCGACATTCTTGCACCGTGCGCTTTGGGCGCGGTTCTCAACAACTCCACGATCAAGCATCTCCGTTGCGCCATCATTTGCGGAACAGCAAACAACCAGTTGCATGAGCCGAATATCGATGGTGCTTCGCTGAAGCAGCGCGGCATCTTGTACGGGCCAGACTTCATTGTGAACGCCGGTGGCGTCATTCGCCTTGCTGGTCTCTATCTTGGCATGACTGAGGCAGCGCTCGACAAGAAGATTGAGCAGATTGAGCACACAACGCTTGCTGTCCTCAAGGAAGGCAAGAACGACGCGAGCGAATACGTGGCCGCAGTGAACTACGCCAAGCGCCGCATTGAGGCGGGGCGCGCGAAGGCTGCATCAACCAAGCACCCCGCGATGGTTTAGATACGATCTGAAGTAACGCGCGACAAAATTTCCAACCGCCCTGGTTATGCCGGGGCGGTTGTGCTTTCACGCTGGATACACGCACGTTGCAGATACATCCATGCGCCGGTACCGACAATCGCAAGCGATACGACGTGGTATCCGCCAAGGGCTGCAAACCAGCGCACGTCGTCACGCATGAATTCGTGAGCGAATCGGAAGGTGCCGTATGCGATCAAATAGATATTGAATCGCTGCTCGCGCTGCCAATGAAAGCGCGTGGCACAGGCAGCCCAAACAAAGAATGCAAGGTTGAACATCATCTCGATGGCTGGTGCGGGCCAGCGCGCGTGGCCGTGCGTGTCAGTGACGGTCCACCATGCCGCAGCACATACAGTTCCCTGACAGCAGCCTGCGAATATGCATCCGATCCTTCCAAGCGCAAGAGCGAGGGGAACCGTCATAGCGAACATATCGCCAGTGCCTTGCTTGTATCCAGTGACGTGCTTCGCTGTCTCTACACCAAGTACGCCACCAAGAAGAGCGCCAGTCACACTGTGCCCAGTGAGAAGGGCCATCGGCTCGTGCCGGTAGTGCCACCCCTCGGCCAGCAAAAAAGCGACCTTTGCCCCGATATATGCACCAGCCAGGGCGCCGCCGTACACCGCGTACAGGCGATCATCGGGAGTGCGGCCATCGCTCCGGGCAAGCCGTTTCCACAGCAGCGTGGTCACCACAATGCCCACCACTGTAGTGACCACATACACCGGGCTCCCAACCACAATCCCCGTCACCACAAAATGGTCCGGGGGGAACGGGAGGAATGGGAGCAATTTCTGTGATGGCCAGGTTTGTGGGATTGCATGCGCATATCAAGGCGTTAAATTGGTCCGGGAGGAATGGGACGAATTTCCGTAGTGGCGGCAGAAGCTGTCGAGGGAGCCGTCGGTGCGGATCACGTGCGTGCAGCAACGGTCGATGCGGTCCTGATCGAACGTCCACGCGTCCATGAATGGCTTGATGAAGATTCGAAACGGGTCTTCTGGGCGTAACTCCAGCGCTTTCAACAACTCTCCCAGTGGTTCGGTCTCACAACCGCACTTCGCTAAGTCCTCAATGTTGTAATTCACGCGGTTTTGCAGAAAGCCCGCGTACTTAGGGACATCAATCAACCTGCTCAGCCCCATTGGGCCCGCCGGTGTGCGCAGGATGTACCCAATCGTGTGGCAGTTTGGGTCACCGCACGGCAGTGGTGTGAAGTCGGCCTCGGCCAGCAATTCGGGTGCTTGCTCCACACACGCGCGCACAGCATCCGAAACACCCATGGTGTTGACAATGCCACGCGCGTTCGTTCCTGCACCCGTACCGGCGCCCGGGAATACCGGAAGGGTTCGGCTCTCGACATTCGCCACACGTCCACTGGTGAACATTGGCTGCAAACTGATGCCACGTACATGCGGCCTAGCCATCGCCCAGCGCAATGTGTCACCAACGCCAACAATGGTCCGCTCGTCAAGAACCATAGCGAGTGTTGTTGGAACACCAAGCGCGCCCGCTGCATCGATTGCCTTCGCGCGCATTGAGCGCAAGTCCGTTCCCCGCAGTTCACGCTGGCCGGCCTCTTGCACACCATCAAACTGCACATACAACTCAAACTTGCGATGCTCGGCCCGAACATCTGCCAGCATTTCGCGGAACGCCGCATCACCAGCCACCCGAACAGCGTTGGTGTTCACAAGCACATACCCAATCTGTGGATGTGAAACCGCCCAGCGCAACATGCGTTCAAACTCCGGGTGAATCGTTGGCTCACCACCCGAGAGTTGCAGGATGTCAATCAAGCCCTTACGTGCAATCACGCCCTCAACGCGCGCCTGCACATCGTCGAACGGTGCACACTTGGTGTCCCCGCCAACACCGTATGGGCTCTCTGCGTAGCACGTTGGGCAAGTCAAATTACAACTATCAACAATCTCAATCAACGCAACACATGTCGAGAGTTGCTCAAACGGATCGGCGGACGTGCTCGCGGGCATACAACAACCGCCAGCGCCACAACACGCTGCGCCTTCGCCCGATGCATTCGCGGGATTGCCATGACTGGTGAAGTACCAGCGCGCATCGCTCTGCAATCGCACCACGAACGAGCCGTGCTCCGCGCACTCCTTCTCCATGAACACCGCGCCAGCACGCTCAACAATGCGCGCCTGAATTTCAACAGCGCACACCGGACAGCGACTTTTTGTCACTTTGATCGTTTGTTCACTGCGATGAATAGCAATATTGATCATTGCATTGCCAATCACCTACCAGTTACCAACACTGCCGAAAGCAAACACTGTGATACACGCACCAAATGTCAACACATTGAAAATGATGACGGTCGCCACGCCCACAAGCACGGGGATAGTGATCGACCGCGGCACCACAATGAGGAACGGCGCGGATCGAAGCCTTCGTGGCAATCGCTTCATGAGCACAAAGGTGCGCCATGCAGAGTTCGCTGGACCAACAACAAGGATCGATACCACCGTCAGCACCACCAAGGCCATGGACACCTGCTCAAGTCGATTGGCCAACAATAACGCTAGAAATCCAAGAGACCACGCCATCAGGAGGGGCCACCCAAACAGCCACAAGAGGCGCACGCGGCCGGGCAGTGGTTGCAGCATTCGCAACTGTAAAGGGGTCACAACGCCACACTCCGTGCACGGCGCGCCCTCGGCAACGCGATCAAGGTTGTGGCCACATTCAGCGCAATGCATAGTGGTCAGGCTAGCACGCGCCTTATCATCGGACGTATGAGCCAATTGCACACGGTCAACGCGCGCGCGCCTGGTTACCTCACGGCGGGCGGAATCTTGGCGTCGCTGGTGGTGGCATCCGTGCTTGATTTGGCCACCGCACAATCGCTCAGCCGCACTGACCTTTCACCCTCGCACGCGGTGAAGCTCTTTCAGATTCTCGACATGTATGCCAGCCCGGTGGCGTTCATCGCCTCGGTACTCACCCTGTTGTGCTGGGCCGCGCGGGCACGCAAGTGGTTTCGACCCATGTTCGATCTCACGCTTGCGCTCTCCATGATTGCGCTGCTTGACAATGTTGTTGGCCTTGTGCTGTGCCTCTTTGACAAGCAAGAGAACCCTGCGTTTCTGTTGCTCTCGGCGGCGCTGGTGTATGTTGAAAATATCGCAGTTTTTGTTGCCTTCTATTGGCGCTTTGATCATCCATTTCAACAACGCGTAGCGGAAGGAGAAGAAACCCATCCTGGCATTCTGTTTCCACATAGCACCATGCAAATGAAGTCATTGGAGGGGTGGCGTCCGGCGGTCATTGACTACGTGTTTCTTTCGTTCAACACGTCGAGCACGTTTGGACCAACCCTTCCGGTCCCCTTGCGCGGTTCGATACAGTTGGGCATGATGCTGCAAGTAGCGGTGGCAATGACCGTATTGGTCATGCTTGCGGCGCGCGCGATCGGACTCATCGGTTGAATCAATCACTCATGAGCTATCGACTCACACCCACCGCTCGAACCGCGCAACGTGTCTACGCGCGCAAAGTTCAGTACCTGGCAGCGTTCAGCCTGATTCCGTGGATCTGCTGTGCAGCGTGCGTGATGTATCGCCCGGTGGTGACTCGTCCGCCAACTCTTGGTGACGAGCTGATATCACTTGATCAGGCTAAAAAAGACGGACTAATCACTCAAGAGGAGTTTGATAAACGCCGCGCTGAAACGATCGCTGCATGGAAGGCGATTGGCAATGCGCCGATCATTTCTGTACCAATTCCGAGCGAGCCAGCAGTGGGCGAGGTGTCCAAGTGACCCGCATCTCTGCGGCCATCCTCTGGCTATTACTGGGAATCGCCGCATCGACCGGATGTATTCCGATCATTGTGCCGGCCGTTCAACAAGACATCACTACTGGCGAGAAGCTCCGTGCGATCGACTTCGAGCTGAAGCGCGCCACACTTCCAAACGCCAGCGGCGCATACACGGAGGCGAAGTACCAATCACTTTCGGCTGATCAGTGCAAGGAACTCCGTCGCCGTCTGATTGCCGGCCCGCCAAGCATGTTTGCATGCGTGTACGCAGAAAGTGGAACGACCCAAGAGAACTACTCAGGCTTCAATCCGGGCATGTACGAGCCAGAAGATCGCGAGCGGATCGCCCTGAAGCGCGCGCTGGACTTGGGCGTGGTTACCCAAGCGGAGTTTGATGAACTCACTCTTGAGGCGGGTATTCAAGCGCGGCGTTA
>Ga0209296_1002190_pt1 | contig 14269 bp, 18 predicted proteins | sample S_130206_EF_Meta_FD_187319 | JGI IMG/M metagenome (GOLD analysis project Ga0209296, IMG submission 187319) | Freshwater microbial communities from Lake Simoncouche, Canada to study carbon cycling - S_130206_EF_MetaG (SPAdes) (version 2) | ecosystem: Environmental > Aquatic > Freshwater > Lake ...
GGCAAAAAAATTCTATTGAATCTCAGCGACCTTTTTAATCACGGACCTTATATTGCTAACTTACCAGTGAAGTATAGAATTGCCTGCGAGAACAGAATACTATCAACGTTGGTCGATAGAGATCCTGATATAATGTTGATGTTGACATCTCGTGCAGCAGATGGATTTTGGATCAACAATCCTATGCAGAATTATGGAGTGGTATCGAGTTTTACATTAACAGAGTTTGATAACGTAAAGAAACTACCGTGGCATGATGATTGGGTTAACACAGGGTGTAGGCCCTTTGGAACTTAGGGCAGGTCGTTGAGTGTTATGAATTTGCCCTGAGCATTAGATTCTGAGGCTGCTTTAATAATTAACTCTTTCCATTGATCAGTAGAGTCGTGTCTTGCTACTATTAAATGATAGCGATCCTCGTGGCTGTCATTTTTAATCATATGGTCGTAACTGATATTCATGGCGTAAGCACTGCCGGGTTCCATAAACGTTTGTTCACCGTCACCCCAGTACCAAATACACCCGTCGGGATTGTTTAGTGCCATATTGATGTTTTCTGCAAGTCGTATTCCTGAATTAGAATCGTTGTGCCAATCGATACATCCGCCTGCTTCGAGCAGCATAAATCTTACCCTACCGTAGTGTTTAGATGGAAAATGATTCAGTAGGAAATTCATAGTAACTGGACTATCTAACGCAGCTTGGGTCCATTTAAAATCTTTAGCAGCATCGGCAGCGGTAGCATATCCGTACTCATCCCAGTTCTCATGACGATGCTCATCCAACCCATACAACGATAAACTTTTCCAGCCCTTGCTACTTTCATCACCCCGATGCTCTGTATATCTATCTTTTAATGCCCGTGCTTCTTTAAGCATGTCTTCGTAGGGAAACGAAATATCTAATTTTAAAAATTTAGTATCAGTTTCGAAGTATTCTTTCATTTATAATCTTGATCTGGAAAATCAAATACCGCACGATGCAGTAGTCTATCTTTCATATGCGGGAAAGGCCAACGCTTATGTATGCCCATCCATTGTTCAGAAATAATTAAATCACCGTCAACCCAATCATGGTGATACAGATATTTTTCTTGAGTGGTAAATTCAGCTAACGGATCCATTATCTTTTTGCTTTCTTCTTCGGTCATACCGATAAAACTATTCAATTGTAAGAAAGGAAAAAACAAACCGACATTGCCAGCAATATTAGTCTGTACAATATCTGGAGTAAATTCCTCCACACCTAATTCGCCATCGGTCCAGTGACACATACGCCCCTTCATTGTTGCTAATAGCTCTTTAGTTGCTTGATCTAAATCTTTATAAGAGAATACGTTGTTGTTCCATGTAGTACGAGATCCGGCTGTGCCTTTTACTCCGTAGAGCCAGACAATCGGCCTACGTTCTTTTCTTGTGGGATCATTGCAGTGCCATTTTAATTCATCTTCAGTACCGGCAAAGCCTTCATTGCCGTGTTCGTCGACATCGGCTGTGACTCTAATCAATAGGCCTTTGCTGTTAGGAACTACACAGTTTAAATAGCCATCTTCAGCAGGACGATTCTCTGGATCGAAGTAATAGGGGTCTTTAAACATTTCAATAACACGCACCTCATCTTCAACAGATAAAGTTTGATTACGGATAACTACACAGGTATATTTTGCAATTAGTCTTGCAATCTCATTTATTTCTTCCTGAGTAACTGTTTTAAGATCAATCTCATCAAAAATTACAGTCCACTGATTTTCGTGTATGTGATATTTCATTGTACATCCTTTGGGTAATCAAACATTGCTCGGTGTATTAATCGTCTTTCTATATGATCGCAGGCATATCTCATATGTAGTCCGAACCATTGATCAGAAATAATTACATCTCCAGTATCCCAGATATGAGTATATTTGTATTTGTCTTGAGTAATAAATTTAGATACCTTTAATAAAATTTCTTTGCTTTCTTCTCGAGACATTCCTTTAAAATTATAAATTTGATTAAACGGAAAATACATTCCTGTCTTTCCAAATTTATTTGGTCTTACTACCTTAGGATAATATCCTTCTACAACAATACCATGCGGCCATCTTGTACCATCTGCATCTGTATAAAATTTAGATACATTAAAGTCAGTGCCTCGTAACATAACGTTTTCTAATGGTTCTAATATTTCTTTGGTTTCATCATCGAGGTCTTGATAAGATTCTACATTGTTAATCCACACCGTGGTAGAGTTTTCAACACCTCGTATTCCGTGTAGCATTATCAATGAAGGCTTGTGTTCTAACTGCCAATGGAAATCGTGATGCCATGCCATTTCATCAACATGTTCAGCGATACCAGGAACACCGTGTTCGTTAACTTCGCCACCTACTCTTAGAATGTATCCATCAGTTCCAGGAACTGGCACATGTGCGTAATCATCATCTTCAGGCTGATATAATGCTGTAGGAACGTCAAACATTTTAACGATTCGATATTCATCATCTACAGTTAACGATTGACATTTAATAACAACCAATGTATGTTCTGCTATTAAGTTTGATATAAAATTAATATCTTGCTGTTTTGCTGTATTAAGATCATAATCGTCAATAATTACAGTCCATCCATTTTCGTGAATACGATAATTCATTTTATGTATAATCTTGATCCGGGAAATCAAATACAGCACGATGTAATAAGCGTGTAGCTATCTGTTCAAAGCGCCAACGTTTGTGTATTCCTAACCATTGCTCGCTGAGTACAAGATCGCCATCTTCCCAGTCGTGATGATAGCAGTATTTTTCTTGTGTAGTGAAGTCAGCCAACGGTTGAATAATTTTTTGACTTTCTTCTTTAGACATTCCGACAAAGTGACTGATCTGTAAGAAAGGAAAAAAGAGTCCAGTTTTTCCTGCGTTGTTGGTATGTATCACTGCTGGGGTATACCCTTCTACAGCGATACCCCCATCGCCTTTGTCTACAGCTTCTGCATTCTCTAATCCTTTTTTAGTGATCATCTTTAAAGGTGTTAACAGATCCCGTGTTGCTGTATCTAAGTCATTATAACTTAGAACATTGTTATTCCAAGAAGTTCTTGAGCCAGCAGTTCCTTTAACACCATATAGCCAAACCAGAGGACTACGATCTTCTTTATAAGGATGATTACAATGCCAAGTCATTTCGTCAACGAACCCAGCAATGCCTTCTATACCGTGCTCATTTAATTCTCCAGTGACTCGTGTAATAATTCCATCAGTTCCAGGAACCCAATAGTGAGGATAGTTTTCATCGTTTTCTTCAATATAGGTTTCTGGGTCTTTAAACATTTTAATAACTCGAAGTTCATCTTCAACAGTCATTGCCTGTTTTTTAAATACCACGCAGGTGTTTGTTGCTAACAATCTTGCTATTTGATTGATATTTTCTTGAGTGGCTGTTCTAAGATCAAAATTATCAAATATTACAGTCCAACCATTTTCGTGAATACGATAGTCCATTATGGATCCTTGTTTGTTTTCGATATTTATACGGTGGCTACACACGCTGGGTAAATATCTGAAATGTTTGATGCTGATAATATTATACAATCTCCAATCTTTGATGATCCCTGGCGTCATCAAATAATTTCTAATTTTTTTAATAAAGAAGATTTTAAAAAGATAGAAATTGCCGCAGCTAAATTATTAGAGAAATATAAAGATACTGTGATCACATCTGGTGATTGTTTAAGTTTTGCACAGGTCTACGAAACTATTGGAGATGATGTATTTGATATAATTTTTAAATCCAATCGATCTATATTGGATAACATGCAGTCAATCGTTGATCAGTTTCCTAACCATAGACGGTTTAAGAATTATATTAGTATTCCTACGTTTCATATTTTACCACCCAATGTAGCTCCTCAAAAAGTACACGATGAAGCATATGATAAGACCGCCAGTATCGTGGTGTATCTATATCCAACGACCAGTGTTGGCACTGCTATGTTTCGATCGCAAGATAGGGATTCGTTTGTTAAAGAAATAGAATGGGTGCCTAATACAGGTATGATGTTCTGCGGTGAGAAAAATGTTACTTGGCACGACTTTTATTCTAAAGATGTGCCAAGGGTTACCTTAAATTATTTTTTGAGAAAACTTGACGATCAAGCATTAGCAGAAACGCAAGATAACTATTATTGGAAACATCTTGAAGGACCAATAACATACGTTCCTAAGTCATTGCCTGCCGATAAATTAAAATTAACACTAACAGGAATGTTTCAGTCTTTATGAAAAATATATTAGTGGCTGCATTAGATTTAGATATCGACTATGAACGAATGAGTCGAGAATTATTGACAGCTATGTCGTCTGATCTATGTGTGGCATTTTCATATCCTGCCGAAAGAGGCGCAGTAGAAGAAGTCACTGCCTATTCGTTATTCTTGCGTAATAGCACTGATCTTGTTGAATATAGTTACAGGGGAGCCAAGTCTGGCGATGTAGACTCATATCAATGGAATAGTCTATCAATTCCTTATACAAAATCTATAATAGAATCGTTGCCTTTTAAACAACTAACAGCAGTGCGTGTGGTTTATTTTCCAGATGTTCCCTGTGTAGAACACACTGACTGGGACGATACCGGTGATCATGTGCATACCTTGGGATTGAGCATAATCCCTTCAACTGCCGGCACTTGGTGCGAAGTATGGAATGAACAGTTAAATGGTTATGTAGCGATACCTGGTAACGCCATGCTATTGAATGATTCTATAAAACACAGAGTCCCTAAGGGTATAGGGACTCGAATTACTATGCGTGTTTTTGGGGAAGTTGATTACAGTTGGTTCGAGGATAAAGTCATCCCCGAACACTGTTATTATCTTTAATGTAGAGCTACCCAGGCACTTCCATCATAAGCAACTACCTTATTAGTAACTGCTGGTGAAGTACCAGATGCCATGAATACCATCATACCTGCTGCTGGTACTGGGATGGCAGTCGAACGTGCTGCATCGTTAGCATAGCTGGTTAAATTAAACACTGGAGCTTTGACAGTACCATAACGGTCAAAGGTCATTAAGTTAACTCCGCTATTATTATTTCCTGTAGCAAACGTAATTTTTGAAGCTGGGTTTGGGTTAGTTAATGTAGCACCAGATTCCCAATTAACAAAAATAGTTCCAGCTGACTGATAGTCACCGTTGGCATACCCTTGGAATGCTAAACCAGTTAATGTATCGCCTGCTGCGGTAGTTGTTGGAGCTGCCGGAGTTCCTTTTGAAGTACGAACGTTAACATACGGGATACCGCCACTTGAACCGGTAGTAATACCACGAACGTTTAAAAGCTCTGTAGCACTGTTGCTGACCATTTCTGCTGTTAACGGTCTTGTATTTGTACCAATATTGATAAAACCAGAAGTATGTTCAATATTTCTAATGTTAATTATATTAGAATTGGCATCTATAATTAAACTTGAATCATCACCGTAAAGCGAACCTTTTAAATCACCTACAATGGAATTAGCAGTAATATTATTAAATGAACTGGTTCCAGAAGCTGCTGTAACATTACCAGTTACGTTACCAGTTACGTTACCAGTTACGTTACCAGTCACATTACCTACTACTGAGCCAGTAAATGTTCCCTGTACAACGGCTGCTGGAATTCGTCCTGCATTTCCGTCTACGAGTAAAGTAGAATCATCGGCAAATACAGATCCTTTTAAATCGCCCTTTACTAATCCGTTATAGCTGCTAAGATTAACTGCGGCTGTTAATGTATCTGCAATAGTATCATATGTAAATGTGATACCAGAATGTGTTGCTGTTGTGAATAGCGAAGCTGCTGCATCCTGTGCATCGCTTGCTGTAAATCCTGTAACTGGTAAAAGTGTTGGTGTAGCCGTTGTGCCGTCACCGATGTATAATTTTGATGTAGTTGTAATCCATAATGGCTCGCCGGCTGCGAGCTTCTGCGTCATGGCTAAACGTTCTGTTTCGGTGCCTCTGCGAATCTGTAAGGGCATGTTCTAACTCCTGGGAATATTCCGTTATCATATATTTATGCCGGTGATACAGAACGCACAGTCAAAAAAATAGGGCCCTTAGGCCCTATTTTAAGCTACATTGTAGGCCCGTTTCCGTTCCTAAATCCTACTTCTCCACCTTCTGCTTCGATACGCTTGATAACATCTTCAAACAAAATAGGTGCAAAATCGGGTGTTTGCTCTACACAAACGCAATGGTAACGAACATCGTTTTCATCACTGTACAAAACTTCGCCTGTACGTGCATCAACCCCACGGGCTTTTTTAACACGATTGGCGTGTAAGTGTCCGTGAATGTTAACACCAAAACGACCTAAACTTGCTTCGTGTACAGGAATGTGGCTTAAGATCATTCCGTTCATAACATGGTATGCTCGTAATTCTCTAAAGTACTGCCTATACTCGTCGTCACGAAATATGTCGTGGTTACCACGGATTAAGACCTTGTCCCCGTTCAATCGGGCTAATGTTTTCAAAGCCTTACGGTTAATAACAACGTCACCTAAGTGATAGACCTTGTCATTTGGACGAACACGATCGTTCCATGCTTTGATCATAGCTTCGTCCATTTCGTCTGCAGAGTCCCATGGACGCAATTTTGTTACACCGTCATTTCGGGTAAATCGGCAAACGCCAGTGTGTCCAAAATGCGTGTCGCTTACTAAAAATACACTTGGCATATTCGCCTCCTTTCTTAAAAGTCATTTTTAAAAGTACGCCAATCATCAATGTTTGGCTTTTCATTTTCATCGTAGGTCCAGCCCAGAGCTTTCATCATACGATGCTTTACTAACAGATTAGGACTGCGAAACTTTTCAGTATCATTGAACCCTAACATAACTCCAACTTCAGTAACAGCACCACTACGACAGATCCCTGCGGTACAGTGTACAACTACATTCATACGATTTTCTAATGCGTGTTGCAGTAATCGTACAAGTTCATCGGCTTGCTCTTGACTACACTTCATTGCTTCTTCAAGAACAAAGTCGTTCTTTTCAACATCAAGGAACTCGAAGTTATGACGCTCTTTAAACTGGTGTTTGGCTTCGGGCCTCCAGCCGCCAGTGTCAGCAATGCTGATCAGCATACTGTTAGGTCCGCAATCATGATGGAATCCACTGGATACATCAACTGCTGCTACATTTTCAATCCATGGCATGTCTGTTTCCTTAAAATAGTATTATAACATCTTTTTACCAAAATGTCAAGCAAAGAAAAACCTTACCGTAAGTACTATGTCTCAGAGGGTAAGGCCGTGTTGTTGGGTGGCCCGGCCACCAGGAATCGAACCTGGATCTATAGCTTAGAAGGCTACTGCACTATCCATTGTGCTATGGCCAGTTATATTTGGTATTCTAAATCTGCTGCTAATATGAATCTATATTGATTACTTTGAACGATACCCGGGCGGTGCCATTCTTTTGAGGGGTATATCAACCAAGTATAATCACTCGGTCGAACAAAAAACTTTCCATCACCTGTAGGACCGTTTGGAGCCATTTCTGTTCCAGCGTAGTCTCGATCTTTAACATCTTCCGGTATATGAAGATACAGGATGCCACTTAGCATATCACTGTTTGAATTTTTTGGATGCCAATGATGATGCCAAAGTTTTTCACGATCTTCGGCACCCTCGAGATTTGTCATAAATGACCAGGCCATCATTTCGGAGACCTTTACCTCACGACCGAGATACATGAATACACTGAACAAAAAACTCATACGATATTTTACCCATATTGGATCGGTACGAGCAAAGATATTTTCTTTAGTTTGAAATTTTGGACTGTTGGTAAAATAATTGCCGTCAGCAATGATATTTTTAATAATACCCATTGCTTCCTGATTATCAGTTGCTGTAATAACAGAGCTAAAATCAAATTTGCGAAATACTTCATTTTGATCAATAACTGTAAAATTCATAGTATGGTGTTAAAACTTAGAACAGTTCTATCCTCGGTATTGTTAATATCACTATCTGATCCATGCATTAGCCAACTTGGAAATAAAATCAAATCTCCAACCTTAGGTTCAAACCATGCAGATTCGCTGACATAGGGAGTTGATCCTGTTGTTTTAGAAAATTGTATAAATGGATTAGGATTATAAAAATATATCTTACTGCTATTGCTGTCAACTTTTAAATATAATGCTCCGGAGATGCTGCTTAACGGGTGTGAATGTTTTTTAAGTTTACTGTTTTTCTTTTGTATATTGATCCATGAGTTATCAATTGCAATTCCTTGAAATCCAGATATCATTGAATAATCAACGAGATAATTGTTTAAATCTAATTCTAAATCTTTACAACTATCAATACCATTAGAAATATCTTGAATTAATTTTTTAGTTTCGCTGTAAAAACTCGAATTCGATTCATCAGTTAATGCATCATGTGCCTGCATGGGCAATGTCTGACAATATGAAATGATATCGTTACATTGTGTTTCTGTTAAGAATTGTTCTATAACAGTAATGGGAGTAGGAAACAAATTATAATTTTGTATTTTCATTTGTTGTATGGAGCGGGATAAGAGAATCGAACTCTTGACCGAAGATTGGAAATCTGCTGTTTTACCATTAAACTAATCCCGCATTGATTTTCGATAATTGATATTAATAACTACACGACGAGCCGTATCTTTTGGAGTAGTTCCGCAGTGATAGTGAAGCCCGTTGAATAATACCATTCTGTTTGCTATTGGTTGTACTATCTCCATTACAGTTAATTCATTTTTAATTTTGTTGTAATATTCAGTAGAATTACAATCTACTGTATTACTGTACTGCTGATCGTAAATGATAGTAGATCCATCGCTGTCATTCATATATAACAGTGCTGTTTGATGGGGTGAGTCAGAATCTATATGAGGCATGGTTATATAATGACCGTCTGCCTTGGTATTCATGATTATTCTTACCCTACTAATTTCAACAACTGATTCGCCGAGGTTATCCATGGCTGAAATAAATGCTGTTTCAATAGTATGATATAATTCTGGAGAATATAAATTTTCATTTATATTAATATTTTTTACAGTATGAACAAAGCTAATTAGATAGGGATTTGCACGACTACCGTCGTCTGCATCTACATCAACTTGTCTACCGTAGTGCCACTCAAATTCAAACCCCATAACAGAATTGTAAATTTTGTGAAATACGCTTGGTGCAAAAACATCGTTGATAACTTTCATAAATTTACTTATTCAATGTATTTGGTTGCGGGACCCGGATTCGAACCAGGAACTGAAGCTTATGAGACTTCTGAGATGCCCTTTCTCTATCCCGCGATAGCTTTAGTTGATAACACTCAAAGCCTTATAGGACTGAGCGAATTTCTGAGTGGAGTTCGATTCTCCTCATAAGCCATTGCCCACGGTTTTGTCAGAAGAGTAAGATGGCCCTATTCTTCATGAGTCTGTGCGTCCACAAACGATACCCGCCGAATGCTATCAACTAAAGTGTCTTGCCACTCCCACCACAGGAGCCCAAGACTGAGTTGTTACCCTGTCCACACGTTTTAGTCTTTTGGAAGGACTGTAGTTGTCCACCTACGATTTCTTCAGGCTCCCGACAAGGGACTCTAAGGTAGATCGTACGCACCCGATAGTTCTGGAGACTATCTACCCCACTTTTAATAACGGAAAAGTGTAAACCGGGGTCTGTTACAGCAGACCTTCTGCTGTTAGTGTTGCCACTACATCGTCACTCAACGGAATGTTGGTTTTGATGTTCAACTCAAGAACTTCGTCATTGAGTTTTTGTTTTTGCTTCTTGAGATTTTTAATCTCATTTTTGGCTTCGTCAATTTGACCTTGACCAATAATGCTGGTGCTGACAGTGTCACTGTATCCGTAGATACGGCTACGACTGTTTTCGCTCTTGTCATTGCGAATCTTTTCCAACTTGCCAGTGATCACTGTTAGATCAGTGATAGCTTTGCTGTCAGCTAATTCCTGCAATTGGCCGATACGTTTGTCAATAAACGCTGCCTTGGCCAAAGCAAGATCAATGCCACTTGCGGCATTGGCTGTACCAACAAGACCACGGATGTTGTACAGAGACAACAACAGTTTCTGTCTACGACTGTCATTAGCGATCAGCTCGTCGTTGGCTTTCTTTAGCTCTGCTTCAACATTTTGAAACTCGTTGAGTTCAATGTTGGTGGTAATCTTGATGCTACGGATAGCTTCATTGATTGAATTTTGTACGGCATTTGCCTTGCGTAGTGTTATTTCCATTCTCTTTCCTTTTTGCCTTTAATTGTTTTCATGTAATCTTCCATAGTGTAGAGTCCTTGTTCAATCTCTTCTAAGGCCGTTACAATGGGTCCGTTATCTCCCTGCACCTTTGGCATGGAGCCACGTTTAATCTCTCTTGCTCTTTGTGATGCAACCAGTACCAAATCAAATCTACTACCGATCTGTTCGACTGCGCCTTCGACTGATACCTGTTTTGCCTCTTTCATATATTCCTTTAATTAAATGACGGGTCGACGAAAGGTCAAGTAATAGACCGGACAATATGCAAACGGGTAGCACTTAGGCATCCCCTTGACAATGTGCAAAATACAATACACAGAGGTCCATATATTTCCGATTAACAAATGACATTCTATTAGGGATCGGATCACATAAACACGGTCCAATGTTCAGTTGGATTGTAAGTATGGATTAGGCTTGGAGCCTAAACCTGTGTCTATCCTCATCTACCCTTCGCTTCACCGGTTGTACATTACTGTACAACAACAACTATTATACTGTCTTTGTTGACTGTTGTCAACGGTTTTTCGATTTATTTTGGTGCCCTCTGTCGGATTCGAACTGACCACCTACTGATTACAAATCAGTTGCTCTACCAAATGAGCTAAGAGGGCATAAGTGTTACGCTACTGCTTTACGATTTTCCAAAGTTCTAATTCTTGAATTAATCTTTGCTTTATCTTTTGGTTTACTACTTTTTTCTAACATTGTATTTAACTGCGATAAACTCAATGGGCCTAAACGTGTTTTACCAGTTTTAGTCATCATTGGATTTGCTTTCTTTTCTTTAGCTGCCATAATCAGTCCTTAAGTTATAGTTGGTGGAGGTGACAGGACTTGAACCCGCTACATCCTGCTTGCAAAGCAGGCGCTCTACCAGATGAGCTACACCCCCAATTATTTCTTACGTGGAGCAGTACAACTGTCATTCCAAATATCCTGTGCTTGACGTTTATACTCCTCCAAATCAACATCTACTATTGCATCTTCTGTAGACAAAATGTCTTGATACTCGTTCTTATCTGTGCCTGTGTTATCTTCTACTCGTTGAACTTCGCCGGTAGATTTGTTTAGCTCATATTCCGGCAGTGTTTCTTTCTTTTTCTTACCAAAGATTGCGTCAAACCTATTATCAAATTCTTCCTTACTTACACTAAAAGGACGAGGGCGACTACCTTTTCCTGCTTCGTGTGCCATGAGTTACTCCTTAGGAGCTTCGTTTCGAGATTTTGGTAAACGCACTGGAATAGATGCTGCATGTTCTGCTTCAATCATCATGCGTTTATAATGATTGCGATCTGCATCAGTGCCTTTCATTAAAGCCATTGATCTCTTAGTTGTCTTACTTAATCTAAAATTACTATTGGTTTTTGCCATATGTTATCCTTTTATAATTGGCGGAGAGTATAGGATTCGAACCTATGCGCCACTTTCGCAACGACAGTTTAGCAAACTGCTGCCTTAACCACTCGGCCAACTCTCCATGATACTTGGTGCGACTGACCAGAATCGAACTGGTACGAGTTGCCTCGAGAGATTTTAAGTCTCTTGTGTCTACCTATTTCACCACAGTCGCATCTAAAATTTGGTGCCCCAGGAGAGACTCGAACTCTCACGCCTTTCGACACTGGCTTCTAAGACCAGCGTGTCTACCATTCCACCACCGGGGCAAATTTTTAAATTAAATTGTTAATGAACAAAGTATATTATATAGTCTACGCAATACTTTGTCAACAGTTATCTTGGTACCTCGTGACAGAATCGAACTGCCGTATCCGCCGTGTAAAAGCGGAGTTCTACCATTAAACTAACGAGGCATTGGCCGGCCCTGAGAGACTCGAACTCCCAACCTCCAGTTTCGAAGACTGGCACTCTAATCCATTGAGTTAAGGACCGTTATTGGTACCAGCGGAAGGGATCGAACCTTCTCAAGAACGCTAATCTGGCGCTAAAAGGTGTATAAGACCTCTCTGACTTCCAAGTCTCGCTGGCATTAATTTTTGGCACCCGGAGTAAGAATCGAACTTACAATAGCAGAGTCAAAGTCTGTTGTGTTACCACTACACTATCCGGGATCAATCTGGAGCGGGTAGCGAGAATCGAACTCGCGAATAAACCTTGGCAAGGTTTCAGGTTACCATTACATCATACCCGCATGGTGCTGCCTCGTGGGATCGAACCACGTTCCTCGGACCTTCAAACCGGTGCTATGACCACATCAGCTAAAGCAGCATTGGTACCCCTGCCCTGATTCGAACAGGGAGAACTTCTCCTTTTGAGAGAGACGACTTTACCAATTTGTCCACAGGGGTATTGTTTGGGGAGTCGTACGGGAATCGAACCCATATTAACGGAATCACAATCCGTGGTGTTAACCTTTACACTAACAACTCCATTGTTTGGCGGAAGCGGTGAGATTCGAACTCACGGACCATTTCTGATCGTCTGTTTTCAAGACAGGTGCAATAAACCGGACTCTGCCACACTTCCATAAATATTCGATGCAATTAAAGATAATTTTTAATACATCTGATGTTATTTTGGTTACTCTATTTGATAATCCTACAATAACAAAATGGTTTAATCATTTTTCTAAAATCAACTCCGAGACTAACATCTATACCATGTCAGTGGACCAACTGCCAGAATGGAGAACTCCTCTGGCGGACGACAGTGAAATACATTGGAACACTATTTTAACATCGTTGGAACATCTGCGTTCTATAGGATATAATCATAATTTAACAGTTCCTGACTATTTTGATTATAATCAACAGACACTTAATCGATTACACAGATTTTTTACCTATAATGTATTATGGTCTATCGATTATCCTAAAACTCCTAATCCGTTTGATTTAAATTTTAAATTGCCTAAAAATCCACAAATGGTCGAAACATGGTATGCATTAGTTGACCCAATTAATAGGGCAGTGCATAAATTAGAAAATTTAACAATACCAACAACACACGCATCTTTTATCGATACACAGTTGCCCATGCACTCTATAAATTTTGTTAACAATTACGAAAATTTTAACGAACATTTATTAATATTCGACGATTCCGATTTAGAACAAAATTATTCTTTTTTTAATTACAATCAATCTAATCTTGTAGTGCTTGATCGTTCAATTTTAGGAAAATGCGTATTACAATCGTTTCATGACGACGACGATCCTACAGCTCGAGATTGTACAGGAAGGACAGCCTCGTGGGGCGGATTTACTATAGACTTAAACTCCAATCGAAGAAAAATTTATCGATCACCGCAGTTTCGTAATTGGGTTGACAGCTTTAAATTAAAACAAATTCCCTATGACTTTCCGATAGGATATGTCACAGGATCAAGCAGACCACTCCTATTCCTTGATCGACTGCATGATCAATTTAACAGAGTCGAGTTCATTGGAAGTGCGGGTGAGATTTGAACTCACGGCTTTACGGATTTGCAATCCGACCCATTGGACCACTCTGGCACCGCACTATAGTTTGGCATCCCCCGAGAGATTCGAACTCCCACGATCGGTTTTGGAGACCGACATGCTACCGTTAACATCAGAGAGATATGGCACTCACTGTGGCGCTTGAATCCACGATAGCCCTACTCTTCCTGGCACCTCTCACCGTTCTGCAGAATGAGTGAGTTCAGTGTTGTTCCAGTGTAGCTATTCAGCGAGTATAACTGGTACTCGGAAGGGGAATCGAACCCCTCTTCCCGCCGTGAAAGGGCGGTGTCCTAACCGATAGACGACCCGAGCATAAAAACTTGGCGGAGTGTACGGGACTCGAACCCGTGGCCTCATGCGTGACAGGCATGCGATCTAACCAACTGAGCTAACACTCCATAAACATAGTATAACACAATCAATGACCTGTGTCAACTGTTATTTTGGTAGCCTATCTTGGGAACGATCCAAGGACCCCCGCCTTATCAAGACGGTGCTCTACCACTGAGCTAATAGGCTATTGGTGGTAATG
>Ga0209296_1002197_pt1 | contig 14234 bp, 22 predicted proteins | sample S_130206_EF_Meta_FD_187319 | JGI IMG/M metagenome (GOLD analysis project Ga0209296, IMG submission 187319) | Freshwater microbial communities from Lake Simoncouche, Canada to study carbon cycling - S_130206_EF_MetaG (SPAdes) (version 2) | ecosystem: Environmental > Aquatic > Freshwater > Lake ...
GTGTTCCATCCGCCTCAAAAAACCGACCGCCTTTTGATAAATTACAGTTTTTGCACAATTGCCTTAGATTCCACACTTCATCGCCTCCACCAAGCCTTTTCGGGATGATGTGATCCACATGCATTTGGCCTTCTGTCTGGCCACACATCTGACAGCATTGATCACGCCTTAACACCATCTCTCGGATGGTACGCCATCGGCTAGTGCTGCCACCTTTCCACGATCTGCTCATCAATGCCATCCATTCTTTTGCCAATGTGCATAAGCTTTGCAGCTTGAACCAGCGTAACGACTTTGAATGTATCTCAATGACCAGTCGATCATGCGATAGCCGTCAAGGTTTTGGTACTTAGTGTTTCGCATCTGACCCAACCCAAAGTGTTTGCCATTGGAATTGATAGCCTCAACGCGCCAATTTGATTCGCGTGTGATCAGCTGGTTAAAGCATTGAAACTCTTTGTAATTCACAATTCTTGAATGTGCATACAGCTTTAAAGAGTCTATTGATGTTGTTACTTCTTTTGCAGCTGTTGCCGGTGTTGTGCCAACAATACATAGAGCGGCCATCAGCACCATACATCGCGTCCGAGCTATCCGGCACACCGGCTCGTCTGCGAGTCTGGAGCGTACCAACGCTGTCAAGTAGTGAGCGTAATCTTGAGCGAGTCCCACAGGTTTCATGCACATGTGGATAACGCCTGTGGATAACTTATTCATTGGCTTAACTCAACAATCCGCGCATCATCAACGATCTTGATGCCAAATGTGCCACAGCTCATGCATTGTGCAAACCATTCGTGCTCGGTTAATTCTGCACCTTTCTTGAGGCCATGTCGTTGTTTTGGCTTGCCATAAAGTTTTGAGCAGATTGAGCAATCAAACAATAGAATGTGCATAGTTACTCCTTTGTAAAGTCTCGATTGGCTGCAAATTGATTTGAGGCACCGACCAATTGTTTTGCGATGGGTTTCGATAGCGTGGTTTCTTTGCTATTACAACGGGCATCCAGCCCATAATTTTCATGTTGGGTGAGCTGCCTGTAACCAACACGGCGATGTCACGATCATGTCGATCTGATTCTTGTATCCACAGATTTGATGCTGGATTGATTGACCATTTGACTTCGATGTGATCTCCCACATCAGCCTTTGATTTGTCCCATGTGATGCCTGGTGTGTAGTCATAACCTAATCGCTTAGCGACAACCATTTCAGCTGCCATTGATTCGCCCATCTGGGCCACATAAGCAAACCATGAAATGTCTTTAACAATTCGTGAGCTGTGATCGGCTGACTTATCATGGCAATGCTGAATAGCTGCAATCATGCATTGCACTTCCTCAATGCGATCTATCATCGGCAATCACCACAAAACCAGATAATTTTTTCTGTTTTGTCATAGCCGATTTGATAACCAAATGCATCCCATTTTGTCAGCTTTGAGCATTTGTCGCATTGCTCCACTTTGTATTCCTCAACCACTTCGCCTTGATAGTAAAGCCGGGCAATGCGTGTTTGTGGGTTGATGATCTCCATGTAATCGCTCATACCTGTGGCTCCCATGTTCCGGTGCTACGCAAGACATACCAACGCGGCGTGCATTGCATTGCTTTAACCTTCTCTGAGCAAAAGTAGCCGCCCCATGATTTGGCTGCATCTGGCTTGCTTTGATTCCAACGCATTGATCCGTGTGAGCAGGTTGGCACGGCATTGGGCACCCATGCCGAATCCTCTGATGATCCAAATGATGGCGTGCCTGATAACTCAGCCTCGGCCGATGTTGCATAACTCGGCACATCGCCATGCTTTGTTGTCCAATAGTCATAATCGGCTGCTGGCGTTTCGCTCTTAACCAAGGCCATGACCTCAGCTGTGGCCTTTTCGGTGCCACCCAACAAATTTGCCATTACGCGCATTTTTGCGCTTGTAATTGTATCCTCGACAAACCAGCGTTTCATTCTGTCCGGATAAGCTGCAATAAACCCGTATGCATAATCAATGTCAGCTGGTTCAATTTCTGTTTGATTGCGCCAACCTTTGGCTTGTACTAACACATAGCCTTCTTTGGCGTTAAATTCCACGACATACGCCTCAATGCGGCCTTCTGGATGTGTGGCAATCCAACGATTATTGCGATCCTTGTTGCCTTCGTAATTGTCCATAAAAGTGGCCATTATTTTGCCGCCTTATCAAGCTGCGAGATGTGCCGAGATACCGCACGGCCTCGTGTGTAGCCTTGTCGCTGGCCTTCTCTAAAACCGATTGAATAGGCCATTACAGCCCATAAGAATCCTGCAATGATCATAAAGATCACAATTGAGATTTCATTCATTTGTCTAGCTCCCGATTCTGGGAACAGCTAATCCGCTCCCAAACAAAGAGTGACAGCGATAGCCGACAAAATCAACAATCGCGCTTAAATTACGGCGTGTTGCTCTGTTTCTCAATGAGCTGTGTGTATAGATAATCCAAGCGTGCCTCGATGCGCGAGATTTGATCCTTCATACTCGACCCACCATTGGGCATCAATTCGCTCATCACCGATCTGATGATGATCCTCATTGACGAATAAACGGCTGCCAGTATCGCAATGACAAAACCACCAACAGCCGTCCATTCGCCCACGCTCACTTTTTGTTGCCGAAACTTACATCATTTGGATTTGCCCATCGTGCTAGTACCGGCACAATGCCAGCGACTAAGCCCATTGCCAAATCTTTTGGATTGGTGTTGCCTGTCATGTAAACAGCCAAACAACCTGCGACCGCGCTTCTAGCCCATGATGCGGCAGCTGCCTTGATTTGTTCCATTATTTGCCTCCTTTTGGTCGATCCGGTAATTCACCGGCAAACGCTTCATAAGTTGGTCGGCCGTAGCCCACCACAAATGATCTCGCTCCCAAACTTCTGTATTTGACCATCACTTCACCGCCATTGCGCTGATCACCGCTGGCCGATGTGTTGCCTTCAATTGTCACAATTTGTTTGTCCGAGCATCGAACAACTAAACCGATGTGATTAATCATTGTCTGGTCATCGATAACAAAATCAAAGAAAACAAAATCGCCAATCCGTGGCGTTGTGTGCCATCGCTTCATTTTCCTAAATGCGGCAGCACCGGCGCGAGTGCTTACGACATTTGGCACATCCACACCGGCTTGATCTGCACACCAATTAAGAAATGACCCACACCAAGGCAGCTTGTCTGCCTTCATGTGCTTGCCGTACTTTGTCTCATTGTTGCCGGTTTCAGCTGTGCCAACCTCGGCCAATGCAACCTCAATCAAACGCGACAATGTGCCTTGTGGAAATGTCATTCTGTTTCCCATTCCGTCTCCACTACGGGTGCAACAAATTCATCAAGCGTTTCATCATAAGCGTAACCAATACCGGCATAAATACCTCGAAATGTTGCATTGTAGGATGTCTGTATCCATCGCCCACCAAAATGTTGGATACAGAATTCAATGCCTTTCCATTCTGATTCGATGCCACTCTCATCCAATAATTCATTGTTATGCACAACAATCACATTTGTCACAATGTTGTTTTCGTCTAATTCTGCAAAATGCGCCATTAAAATGTCACCGATCCGCTTCCTGTCCATTGATAAATTCTGTAACCACCTGATGTTGAAATTGTTGGTGATCCTGTCGTTGATGCAGCCAACGCAAATGTATCTGGGTAACGAATAATTACAATACCTGAACCGCCTGCTGGTTGTCCGGTCGCTGCAAGTCCACCACCTGCGCCGCCGCCAGTATTAACTGTTCCAGCAATTGCCGCTGTGCCGCTCTTAGCACCTGCACCACCGCCACCATTACCGCCGGGAGCTACCGTGCCACCGGTTGTGTATCCACCACCGCCGCCAGAATAAAATGTTGATACGCCTGAAATTGATGAAGAAAGTCCAACACCACCGGCACCGCCCGTGCCAGCACCACCAACACCACCGGCACCGCCACCACCACCGCCGCCTGTACCGCTGCCTGTTGTAACCGCGCCGCCGGCATTACCTTGACCCGATGGGCTTGCTGCACCACCTGAAATGTTGGCTGGAGTTGATCCATTGGCCGCGCCGCCGCCTGATCCACCTGCGTTTGGACTCGTACCAACGCCGGGTGTGCTCGATCCGCCACCACCGCCGCCTGTTGAGGTTATGCTAGAAAAAACAGAATTTCCACCATTACCGCCGACATTATAAGCTGTGGTGGCACCTGTACCGCCTGCGCCTACTGTCACAGTTATTGGTGATCCGGGTGACACAGCAAAACCTGTTGCCGTCCGATAACCACCTGCGCCGCCGCCGCCGGCTCCTGAATAACCTGAACCGCCACCACCTGCAACAACCAAGTATTCAATCGTTGATGGATTTCGTGGCCGACCAGCACTCGACATAATTCCCAAAATTGGTGTCATTATGAAATGTCTCCAAAAACAATCCAAGAATTTGCAGCTAATTTCACACAAGTAGCACCGCTGTTGACAGCACGCAATTTTGGTGTCGCGCTTGTTGCACCTGTTGAAATAACTGTTGTTGTGCCTGGTGTTACAGCACCAATTGTTGGTTGCCCCGCTCCAGTAATCCAAAACACGTTAATTTCGGTACCAACGGCAAAATTAAATGTTGCATCGGTTGGAATGTTAAATTGTTGGGTTGCCGCATTGTTCATTGAGAAAATGTTGTATTCATCTCCCGATGCAAAAGTGTAAGCGGCCGTTTTGGCTGAATAAGTTGATGATCTTGTTAAAGTGACATTGCCTGATGTTGCGCCGCCGGCTAAACCTGACCCGGCGTTTGTTGTAATTCCCGTAATGTCACCGGGATTGGCTGTTGTCCAAACAAAATCCATGTCTGTATTGCTATTTTTTGCAAGAATTTGGCCAGTAGTGCCACCTAAAAGATCAGCCATTGATGTTGCTACAGCTTGACCAAAAACCTCAAAATCAGCTGGCAAGTCTGTAACCAAATCCGTGGCCGTAGGCATCTGCCATGAAAATGGTGTTGTTGGATTACTCATGTTTCCTCCTTAGGCCACGATTGTGGCGTTTATCCAATCCAAGGTTGGATTGACCGTGCTCCATTGCTCTGTTATCGGTACATCATTCCATCGCATGGCTTGCAATGAGAATGAAATCGGTGACAAAATCATCGAAAGGCTAACCTGATTATACGCGGCCGAGAATGTCCAACCTTCAACGAAACCAAGAAAATCGCCGGAAACCATGTTAAGCGGCAAATCCGAAATGTCCAGCGGCATGCCCATGAACACATTGATCAAGTCATCCCGATCCGCATCGTCTAGCTCTGGGTTTGTCAGCTCAAAAGTGATGTTGTTAAAATTAAACTGTGGGTACGCTCTTAATGCCAAATAAAATGCTGCCTGATCCTGTGCATCGTGCAAATGCCTCAATGTTGTAGTAAAGATTTGGGATAATTGCCCATAAAGACCAATGGAAACAGAATCGCTGGCATCGGTTTCGCTGTTGCTATTTTGGCCGTATTTAATAGTGATGTTGTTTCGCACATCGCCTGTCCGTGATTGGATGCTCAAACCCGATGCCAATGCGTGATTGGCGGTTAAATCCACATAACCATTGGCAGCCAAATAATTGGTTCGATGTGTTGAGTCGGCATAACCAATTTGCCCGTTTGCATCTTCATAAATGTAGCCCAATCCCGATGATGCTAAAGCTGCGACCAATGAATACACATCGGTTCGGCTGGATGACCGCTGTGCCAGCTCATAATTGCCGGGCCTGTCAATCTCGCCCAATCCGGTGTTTTCTGCATCTTGCCATTGCGTAGTTGCGTCATAGGTTGCCCATGTCAATGCCTGTGGCACCTGTTGCCATGAGGCAAACAAAACCTGTTGCAAAATTGTGTAAATCTGATCACCATCAAAATCATGTGACAAAACACCGTCTGTCAAGGCTTTGGGCAATCTAGCCAATGCACCTAAAGCAATGATTTTAATGCGTTGTGCGTATGCAATCGATCCAACCTCGGCCACAGAAATGCCCACATCCACAACTGAGCCGCCAAAAATTGGCACAAATGTAGCTGTGGAATCTTGCAGCTCGATGGTGAGCGAATTGTTAATCTCAATTAGCACATTGGATTGATCAAGGTTGATCAGCTCAAGATTGGCATAACCGGCTTGTGCCTGTTCATAGATGTTTGTCCGACCGCTTGAGATTGTCAGATTTGCCAGAATAGCCGTTTGGTATTGCACGCCGCCAATGGTCACGCGCCAAACGGGATTAAATACGCTCATCCTGAGAATTGCAGACTATTTGCGCCGCCTGTACCGCGATAGAAACTATTGTTTAACACATCGATGATTGTGCGTGCCGTGCCTTCTGGATCAATGGCACCGGTGACATTGAGATTGATTGTGGTGTTGCCACCGCCTAAACGATTGTTTGGTGTGATCATGCCGCTGCCTGATGGTGTAAATAGCTCTGGGCCACGCTCACCGACAAGGTATGAGCTACCACCTGTAACCGGGCCACCGGATGCTCTACCTGCCACCTTGCCAACAACAAAACCTAAAAGTCCAGATTGAGCCGCAAAAATGTCTTTGTTGGCATTAATTAAATCAACAACTCTTTTGGCCTGTGTATAAGCGTTTGACATAAATCCAACAAGCTGTGAAAAACCTGTAATCAAGGTTGAGACTAATGTGGCAATGGCGTTCAAGGCAAAAACAAAAGGCCCGCTGAATTCTGGGATTAAATACTTTTTGGAAAATTCCCACACCTTACGCAACAAATCAAAAAATGGTTGCAGCTCTGTTGAATTGCTTTTGATGGCTGTTGAAACTTTATCAAATGCCGATTTAATAGATAGCAAGATTGGGCCAACAACAGAAATTATGGCTGGAATGACTTCCTCGTACAAAAATCTCCACCATGCCTGCAGAATAGGCAAAAGATCATCCCGAATAAAAACAAAGATTTGAGCAAATGCCGGCCCCAATGTTTTGCCTAAACTATCTGCAAATTGTGAAATTGCTGGCACGCCTTTATCAACAAAAGTGCTGAGCAATGGTGTGATGGCATCAAGCACATACGATCCCACGGTTTCTTTGGCTTCATCAAATGCCACAGTAAGTCGCGCCATTTTGCCTTGAAATGTATCGGCCTGAATTGATGCCTGTTCATCAAATGTGCGAGACAAGGCCAACATTGCGCCATCAAAATCTTTTGTTTTGATAATGTTTTCATCAAGCGGCACACCAAGTTTTTTGAGTGCTCCAAAATTGCCATCGTAGGCTTTGGCAATTGCCTCTGTTACAGCACTTAATTCTTTACCTGTGCCAGCTGAGACATCAAGTGCAATTTGTTGCAATCTTTGTGCCTCGGTGACATCTTTTGTTGATCTCACCAAACGATCAAGCGATGGCCTCAAAAGATCATCGGTAATGCCGTTTGCAAGTGATGTTTTTGTTATGTAATCCTCGGTTGCCTTGATTTGTTCATTTGTTGCACCGGTAACATTTTGCAATGTTGTGGCCAATTTGGCTTGTGCAGCTTCATCCTCAATGGCAGATTTAACGCCATCAATGAGCAATTTGCCGGCATAGGCAGCGGCGGCGGCTCCAGCTAGAGCAAAAGCGGCACCGGCTTTTTTGGCAAATCCTCCGATTTTCGAACCAAATCCATCAACCTCATTTGTACCGGCATCAAGATTCTTTTTGAGATTGTCAATGTCTGCCAAAATGGAAAGTTTAAGTGTGCGTGATCCGCCTAATGCCATGTCACCACTCCTTCAAAATCTTTGTAAATGCATCTTCCCATTCAGCGATGATGTGCGGTTGCTCAGCTCGTAATGTTGGATAAATAAAGTATCCACGCGACCCGCGGCCTTCACGGCCAGACCACACCGGGAATTGCTTGAATTTATTTGAGCCAAATTCATAGCCGCCCCAAAGCTGTTGGGTTGTTGCGCCGCCGCTAAATTTTTGAGAGACAAAACCAAATGAAAGCTCACCGATCTTGGATGACTTACTTACACGCGAACCTTGCGCAATGCGTGAGGCCGCATCATTGGGCCGGCTTGCAGCTGCACCAATGATTTTGCCTTGCACATAAGTAGCCAATCCATTTGAAACCTTTTTGGCTTCAGCTACAGCTTCGGCATCCATGCCTTTGAAAGCACCAAGAATCCCACGCAATTGAGCCTTGTCGTAGGTGATGCTCTCAGTTGCCATTTTTCATCCTTAGAATCTCAATCGCGGTTAAAACATCCTCAGCTGTTTGGAACTCTGATCTTGACAATCCGGTTTCAATCGCTAATTCCCAAATCGTCCGGTTTATTGATCCGGATTGGTAACTTTTGGGTTTGCGGTTTCTCCCATGTCAATGTCAGTTACAGTTTCACACCACACTTCAAAAGGCTTGACAGCTTTACCGGCTGCCTCGCGTTTCATTGCGTGATACGCCAAAAACAACAAATCCGCAATGCCCATTTTCTCTGAGACACTCTGAATCGTGTTTCCGGTTTTCTGTTCCCATTTCATCCACTCAGGCGGTAAAGCTGTATAGGTTTCTCTATCGCCATTTGTAAATTCAATCGTAATTGGTAACTTCATGCTCCCGATCTCCTTTTCTAGCTAATTGTCAAAACAGGTGTGGTCACACAAGTAAAGGCAAGTGAAACTGTTTGTGCATCTGGAGCTGTGCCGCCGGCTGATGGCAAGATTGGCTGTACATCAAACGCAAATGATGCGCCTGTATCTGCCACTAGCACCACAGCAAGTCCGGTGTTTGGTGCATTTGTTGCAGCTGTCCAAAGTGCTTCGCACAATGATGATGCTGCTCCCCAATCGGCTAACATTTCAACGGCAAATGAACCTTGAGTGTCTGTTGTAAAATAGGCTTTTCCATCAAGTGTTTGATAAGTGTTGATTGTTGAATCAACTGTCAAAGTCGCTGATGTAGCTTGAGCATCAAAATTATCACCATCGATGGTGAATGTGATGTCTCTGCCCGTGATGATTGTTGTTGGCATGATTTCTCCTTAGTCGGTGTAATAGGTGCTAATTTGTAAATCGGCCGTAAGGTACTTACCGGCACCGACTTCCAAAGGTTGTGGGCTGCTCACATCGCCGACTTCATAACCTGCCGGCATTGTGCTAATGATGTTGATCATCAATTGTTCTAGATTGTCCAAAGCTGCGGCGTTGCTGGAATAACCAACTACACCGGTGACATTAAAATTGATTTTGACTTTTGTGGTTGCTCCGTTAATTAAAAGGCTTTCAAGATACGGCGATCCGGGCACCAAACAAATGGATGGGCTAGTCATTACCTCTGGAATTCCGTTATACACATTGGCCGCAATGGTTGATAGTGCGATTTGCAATGGTGTGCGGATGTCGGCCTCGATGGTCATTGGCACATCGTTTCGACATCCAAAAATGGCCCCAGTAGGCCCACAACTCTATTGCTTAAGCTACGACCCAGAATAAATGGTGATGGCGTAAAATTGTCAGCCATAATCTGATTGCCGGGGGCTGTAATACTCTGGAAAATCTCAACGGCAACGACCAAAATTGCATTCTCAATTGGCGGTGTGTTTGCATAAAGTGATGCGGCTGATCCACCGGATAAAGTAGCCGTGGCATTAGGAATAAATGGCAACGGGTATGTGCGATCAGCCGCGGCTGTGGCCGCTGTCCATGTGTATGGCTCAATCCGATCATCGGTAACTGTGTATGTTCCATTGTAAATACCGGCCCCGGTTACAACAACGGATTGCCCCGGCACAAAATAGTTTGGCCGGATTGTAGTGAAATAAATGACGGAATCACTCACATTGGCAAATGCAACCGATGATTGGTATTGAGTAAGTAACGGCAAAATCGTTTGTTCAGCGGAATCTATAAAAGAATCCAATTGCGCGTCAGAATACAAGGAAACCGAGACACCAAGAATGGATCGTAGCTGTGAGGCTGTGACTATTGCTGGCATCTCGGTTCCTTTCGTGTCAGTAGCGTTCGGGAGCGACCGCTACCGATAGTGATTTGTTAGTCGGCTCAGGTCTGGTTCCAGCATGCGCCAAATGGAATCTTTGGAGCAATTGCCGCATAGCCGTAGTAAAGAATGTCAATGGTTCCGTCTGAATTGACATTCGTGCGTAGCGTAAAGCGTGGACTCTCATACCATGTCCATGCATCTGGATTGACAACAACCATTGAGAAATCTCCGGTTGATGTTGTTGGGCCAGCGTTACCAATTGAGCGAGAGACAAAGAGATTGAGGCCCGGTGAAACTACACCGCGCAATGAGTCTCCGCGTACATTTCCAGCCGCGTTTGATGGCTGTGCTGCATTGTAAAGTGGTGCGCCATTGTCGTTGTAACCCATGATGTTTGTCCATTGTCCGGGTGACACAACGATGTTGCGAGCAAATCCGAGTGATGATCCATAAACAGCACCGGCAGCTTGAGATGTGTATCCCAAGAATCCTGTAGCTGTATTTGCATTGACACCAGTCTGTTGTCCAGCTGCCGCAATTGTTCCAACGGCAAATTCATCAGTTACCTTTGCATAAGCAAACTCAAGGTTTTGCAATAATGCTGAAAGGTACTCTGGACGGCTGCGATCAATCAATTCAATTGTTGAAATTGCTCGGCCTTTAAATGATTGAACAGGTACGCTCAAAAATGTAGCTGAAAGATTTGACTCTGTGATTGCTGCGTTTTCTGCAATGTTTGCAACTGTTGGAACAGCTGTGACTTTTGGAATTTCAAATGTCATGCCTTCGCCAACAAGTGCCTCACGGCTTAGCGCATCGATCATTCCGCGATCTGCGTTTGCAAGTGCGTTGATGACATTTGTGCTTTGTGGTGTTGGGATCATGCCGGGTGCTGTTGATGTTGTGTTATCGGCAGCCTTTACATACTGGCGTGAATCCTCATCGTGCAAAATTGTTGCCTTGAGATAGTGCTCAAGGTATGAAACCTTGTTCACAATTGGGCTGCGTGGTGCTGTGTAATAGGCTGGTCGTGATGCCTCTACAGGTGCGACTTCTGGAGCTGCTACCGGTTCAACGGCAGGAGCGGCATTTTCGGTAGTGTTTTCCACTTTGTCTCCTTCATTTGGGTTTGTTGTATCTGTAACTTCATGAGTTTCAGAATCCTCTGATGCGGCTACCTCTGAGACACGGGCTGATCTAACAGCCGGCTCCGTAACCAATGCGACAGCTGTGAGCTGTCCATTCAAAACTTTCATTGTGCCATCCTTTTGCATTTCGTAATTATCAACAGCTAATTCAATTGAAAATCCATCGCGCAAACCATCCATTGCTTCAATAAGCGCATCGGTTCCAGCTGTTGTGTTTGCAATCTTAAATGTGGCCGTCATTTCTTTGTCATTGACAGACATTGCAATGCTCTTGCCAATTCTCCTGGTGTTGTCATGTTCAAGATTTAAAAATACATCTTGAGGCACAATTGATCCACGAGCAAAAACAACCTTGCCGGTTGATGCGTTTGCGTGTTCGTTGAACGCAACAATGCGGCCAGTAATTGTGCGTGCATCACTATCGGCTGCCGTGATTTGCATTGGTGTTGTTAGCTTCATGAGATCATCTCCTCCATTTGTCTAATTTCCTCGGTAGTAATTGCACCGATGTCAAATAAAATCTTGTAAATCTCGGCACGCTCTTTTTCTGATCCGCGTAAGTACGCTTTGAGATCAAATTCAACGCGCTGTGTTGATGGCGTAAAGTCCGGCATTGATAAACGGCTGGATAAGCTGTTCATCAGCGGCAAAAGTGAAAAGTCCAACAAGGTTTGACGCGCCGTGCTGGCATTTGCATAAGTCATAGATGATCCTGTCGGCGCGTCAATAAAGTAAGCCGGGATTCCAACGGCCCGTGCTAATTCTGTGGCAATGATCTCTCGTGCAGCGTTAAGGCCAATTTGCTCCGGTGTAAATCCAACTGTTGTGAGTTCTACATCGGCGTTTAAAAATGCCGTGCCACGATTTCGGCGTGCGGCTCCCCATGCATCCAACAGCTTAGCGATGCGGTCGGCTGGCAACGCTGTTCCGTTTGATTTCAACACCATCGATGGCACGGGTTCGCGTGCGTACATTGCAGCTGCTCTTTCAAGCTCTGCACCGGCGCGAATTGTGCGACCAGCTCGGTTTAATAATCCTTCATCATTGCCGTAAAAAACAACCAATGATCCAACGCCTGACATTGGCACGCGCGATCCATCAACTGTGTAATACTCAATTTGTGTGCCAATTGAATTTAAAAATACACCAACACGATTAGGAGCAACGCGCCACATTTGTCGAACGCGCTGTGTATCTGCAAACAAATCCATGATTTGAAAATAGGAAAATCCTGTAAATAATAAATCCTCCGCGGCCCAACACCATGATGCTGCACCCGGCACGCGCTTATCTGGATCATTGATTACAACAGGCGAATCAATAACCTGACCGGTTGCCTTGTCGCGTGTTACCATTGGAATTGTTGCAATCGAATTGCAAATCATGTTTCGTGCGCGAGCAATTGCCGGCACACTCATTGCTTCCTCGCGGCTTGCAAGGTAATCGGCTCCACCAAATGGAAAGAACGCATCTAGCGTTGGAGCCGGGCCAATTTGTGCAGCTACATCAGCTCCGCTCAATGGCACAACTGTTTCAATGGTGCGTTTGCGGTCAAATAATCCCATGCACCTATTTTCTCAAAATGTCAAGGATCAACCCACTAAAATGTCAATTTCCGTTTCTGGGCGTGTCGCAAAGTGCGTACAAAGTGCAGCGGCCACACTCGCACAAACCGCCGTTTGAGACGCACGCCTTCCTATAACCCAACCGCCATCGCCTCTACGCAATTGCACGGCTGAGAGCATTTGCTCGGTAAGTGCAGCTTGATTGCGATGCTTTAATCGTCCGGAATTGATTGCACCCAATAATTCATCACAAGCTTGCGGGTAATCGCCGTCCATGTCGTGTATCGGGATACCGGCTGGCTGCATCCGCGCGGCCACCGCGCCTGATGTGCGCTTGCTGTATAGCAAATACTCAATTGGGTATTTGCGGCAATAACTGGCTGCATCATTGGCAATTGCTCGGTCATCCAGCTGAATACTGTTTTCCCATGTGTGCAACAGCTTGATAATAAAGCTCTCCGATCCTAGCTTTTGAGCTGCGACCAATGCACAATGTTTTCGATCCGGTGAAATGTCAATTGCCATCCATGTTAATTTATCCTCATCCAGATCAACTGTTTCATCACCACACTCTTGCCATTCTTTTGATCCAACAACGCTTGAAATTGTTTGAACCCATCGATTAAGTACCTCGGTCATCACTACATCCGGTGGATCATTGAAAACGGCTCGGATGTTATCTGGGTGGATTGTTATGTTGAGTCCGGGATTGGCAAAAGCAGCATTTTCCAATGTGATCTCATCTGTCGGTGCTGACCATTCAAAATAGCCCACATCATCGGTTGCGCCACTAGCTGCGGCCATGCCTCTTTCGCGTAGCTGGTTCAAGACAATGCTGTGACTATCACCGGCTGAGCTAAAACAATTCACCTGTGGATTCTTAGCCGCCATCAATGTGTATCGCATTGCGGCAAAAGTTTCCATGTCGTGCAGCTCTCGGATTTCATCCATGTGGATCGTTTCGGGTTTGCTCAATCCTCTAGCTGCCGATCCACCAGCTTTGATGATAAAGCGACAACCTTCAAGCGTTTCGATCTCCTCGGCTCCATGTTGCCAGCGGATGCGCTTGACACGCTTTGCAAGATCATCATGGCTTTCAATGGTTTGCACAATTGAGCGAAATTGCTCCAGCGATGTGACAAGCCGGTGAGCTGTGGATACCTGTAAGGATTCTTGCCAATGGAAAAGTCCCATCATAATTCTGGCCATCATGTAAGTGCTCTTGCCATTTTGACGAGCTACGGTGGCCACCGATACTGGATGCAAATAGCGGCCGTCCGGCTTTACCTTAAGCGAATGTTCGGCCAGCCATTTTTGCCACGGCATAAAGCCGCCATTGATGATCTGGTCGGCAAAATCAATCAGCTCAAAGCCGCGTGATGGCAAATCATTAAGCGGTGTGTGGATTCGTGGAGCTGTTACCGGCAAAAAAACCGATGTGGGCCGATCTGAGACGATTTCAACCGATGCTTCACCATCTATGACTAAACGCTCCTCAATCATGACTTAATGACTCGTTTTGGGGTATAAACAACCCAT
>Ga0209296_1002199_pt1 | contig 14232 bp, 10 predicted proteins | sample S_130206_EF_Meta_FD_187319 | JGI IMG/M metagenome (GOLD analysis project Ga0209296, IMG submission 187319) | Freshwater microbial communities from Lake Simoncouche, Canada to study carbon cycling - S_130206_EF_MetaG (SPAdes) (version 2) | ecosystem: Environmental > Aquatic > Freshwater > Lake ...
CACCCACTCCTGCAGTAATGATTAATTCCTCACCCGACATTAAATATTGGGAATTAGAAGCTGCAAATGCATTGAACTGATCATAGATCAACTCCACTTCTCCAATTTGTCTGTGACAATACTCCACTACTTGTGACTCACTATTGCGAATGTCATTTTGAAATTTAGTCAATATCGCGAGAGATGCGACTGTTGGTGTCATATTAAAATAAGCATAGGCCCAATCCGACTTTGCAGCTATATTATTGGAAATTGGAATACTTAAATCTAATGGTAAATTAGGAAGTACTTCCTTCGCTAATGCAGGATCAATATCACCCAATTCCTTTTTAAACTGTGTTAACCTATTTAATAAATCCTTCCCTTTTGGATCATTCCCTTTTAAAAATAATCTAGTAGATGCTTCTAAGTCATCCTCATTAAAAACTTCTTTACCATCTACCTTCTTTAATCTTGATGCTACTTTTAAATCCTGCTTTAATGTTTGTATATGATTATATATAGCATCTGAAAGTGCATGCGCTTTATCCGCCATAGGGGCCCAAATTGCAGCCTTCTCTGCAGTCTTAGGATCTGCTAATTTTTTTTGTAAAGATTTTAATATGTCATCATTCTTTTTTTGAATAATGATATTCGCATTGGATAAACTTTGATCAATTGTTTTAAATGCATTTAAAATTTCACTGGATACATTTAATGCCAAAAGCGCGGTTAACACCAAATACATGATGTTAATCATTTTCTGCCTAGGCTCTTTAGGTAACGACATGTATACTAATTTTTTTTAGTGGTAGTAATTTTATGAAATATTAAGCACGACCTTGCATGGCTACAATCATGTTACCATAAATCTGATTCAACTTGGTCAAATTATCTGCTAATATTCCTATTTGCTCTTTCGCACGAACAGCATCACCAGCCGAACTTGACATAGCAGCCGAAGCTTCTGTCAATTTACTGTAATACTGATTCATTGCTTCCATTGATTTTGCCATCATTTCAAACTGATTGCTTAAATCCTTAACGCCACTGGTTGCAGTTGAAAAGCCTGCCAAATTATTCGATACGCCTAAGATGGCTTCATTTATACCGCCCATGGAGGTAGCCGCCGTGCTTGTATTTTGTGCAAATTCTTTGCTCGATTTTGCCATATCTGCAATATCTCCCAAATACATTGCTGTATCATTTAATCTTTGAAAACTGGTACTTAATTTATCAAATGCAGCTTGGTCAATTTTAGCTGCCTCTAACTTTGCTAAAACAGCATCAGTCGCGCCTGAAGCACCGTCAGAAGAACCACTTCCAGTTTCTGGTGGTGGTAAAAATGCGTAAATAACGAATATAAGTGCTTCCGTAAGCAAACCAACGATTAATGCATAGTCAGCCCATGAAAGGTGAATGATTTTTGCTAATGCCCCAACAAGAACAACTGCTGCACCTAATGAAATAACAACATTGACAATTTTATTTGTTCTGGGTGAAATTGAATTTGACATTCTTCTATTTTGTTTGATTAAAAATTAAAATTTATATAAATGATTATTTTGTCTTTGGCGACATAGATAAAGCACATCTAAATCCAATATAGGATTTCGCAGTATCTTGGTATTCATAATTGCGCGTGCTCACTTGGCAATTGTAGGCAATATCCTTCCATGATCCACCACGTACTACTTTACGCTTCATCGAAATTGGATCTTCTTCTTTCGCATTGTATTGTAAATCTGGACTTAAATCACCTAAAAAATTATAGCCGCCTTCATAATAAACGGACCCAGTCCACTCTGCTACATTGCCTGCCATATCGGCTAAGCCATATCCATTCAATGGAAAGCTTTCTACTTTCATCGTATAAATATTATCCTTGCTTGGACTACCACCATAATAATCACCACGACCAGGTTTGAAATTCGCTAATAACCAACCTTGCTTTGTTCTTGAATTAGGACTGCCCCATGGATACATGGCATTGGTTTGCAAGCCACCTCTTGCTGCATATTCCCACTCAGCTTCAGTTGGTAAGCGATAAATCGCATCCACTTTTAAATCAGGACGACCAGGATGTCCACCAAAATAATCACTGTTATTTGTTCTCCAGTAGCAAAAAGCATTGGCTTGTTTCCAAGTAATTCCTACTACAGGATAATCATTAAAGGATCTGTGTGAAAAATATAATCTTGTTAATGGCTCGTTATAAGAATAAGAATAATCGCGCATCCAAACTAAACTGTCTGGATAAACTGGTTGATTTTGCTTTACTATAAATTTACCAATGGACTGCTCTAAACCTTTTGAAGCTCGGGCTGCAGCTTTCAAATCAACATAAACAGTTTTATAAATTAATTTATTAGGGTCAATTTCAATGCGACCTTGTATGCGATTGTCTGGTGAAAGCAACAACTCATTTAATTTTTCTATCACCGCTTTACTTGAATAATTGATTCTTCTTACTTTAGCCCAATCTACTTTTAATACTGTGTCTTCTGTTTGATTAATACCCCCACCGTATAATGCTAAATAGCATAAAGAATCCCTTACGTAATTTACAAATTGGCGGTATTGTGCATTGGTAATTTCTGTTCGGTCCATCCAAAAACTAGGAACTGAAACCAACTTTTTACGGTTAATCATTGCCATATCTACCTCTTCATCACTGGCACCTAAATAAAAAGCACCCCCTTTAATTTCGATCGTATTAGGATCGGGTTTCCAAACCGCTTTTTTGGGCTTTCTTGCTTGAATAAAAACAAGTGCAAATAGTACTGTTAAAAACAAAAAAGGAAATTTAAACTGCCTTATTGTAAAATTTTTTATCATAATCTAATTTTATACCGGCCCTTTAAACAAATGATTAAAAAGGACAAAAGCTTTAAGGTTTGAAATTACTAAAAAATATATAAAATACCTCCTTTTGTCTAACCAATTAACTGATAGTCAGGGCTTTTATAAGCTACGCAAAATAATAAAAATAAATTGTAGGATATGTTACAATAAAGCTAAAATATGATCCAAATTGCTATTTGCAGGTAAACAGGTTTTATTTACACATATATAGTATTGATTATCAAGCGAATATTTTCCATAAGTACTTGGCAAGCTCGGGTCCTCTTTGGCTGAAAAAATAAGCAATTTATGGGGTTGAAACCCAGATAATACCTTTTTTAAGGAATTGTGAACTTTTGGCCCAATGGCGACTAAATCAATTGTATCGGCAGCCATCCAGCTAAAACATTGTCCCCAATAGCTAAATGAACTCGGGTATTGAATGATCAGCTTACACATTTGGTGCATCATTTGCTCCGATTGGCGGATCCAGTTCCCCCTGTCAAAAACTTGGCCTAGGTAGTATAAACTCATACAAACCAAGGCATTCCCACTTGGCTGAGCACCATCATAGGTATCCTTTTGTCGCACAATCACATCCGATTGGTATTGTGCCGTGTAATAAAAAAATACGCCCTCCTCGTCTATAAAATGGGTTTGCACATAGTCCATCCACTTTGCAGCTTTATGCAAATAATGGGTATCTCCAGTAATTTCCTGAAGATGAATATAGGATTGTATTAAAGCGCCATAATCATCTAAAAAAGCAAATGATTTTTTTACACCGTTGGTATTGGTATGAAATAAATATTCCTGATCCTTATCTAAAAAATTATTTTCAACCCAAACTATCGCATCAATTGCAGCCTGCTTGTATTCCTCATCCCCAATGGCAGCATAGGCTTTACACAATGCAGTAATTAACAAACAATTCCAAGATAAAATTATCTTATAATCAAGTGCAGGTCTAATTCTTTTAGATCGATGATTGAATAAAATATTTTTTGCATCTACAAATTCAGTGGTGACACTTTTTTCAAGCGCTTCTGTCGTCCATAAAATATTGGTATGCTCCCAATTGCCATTTTTTGTTACTTGATAATAATTACAAAATTCCGTGAACAAAGATGGATCCAGGAGTTGTTCAATTTCATCATAGGTCCAAGTATAAAATTTACCCTCTACCCCTTCACTGTCCGCATCCAATGCAGCATAATAAGCACCTTGCTGGTTGGATAATTCTCTTTTTAAAAACGAAACCGTTTGTTTTATGATAGGGACATATATTTCCTTTTGAGTTATTTGATAAGCTTCGGACATTACCCCGATCAGCAATGCATTATCATACAACATTTTTTCAAAATGTGGTGCCTGCCACTGTGCATCTGTACTATATCTGGCAAAGCCGCCACCCAAATGGTCATATAATCCTCCCTGAATCATTTTATCAATGGACCTTATTGCATGAACCATACAACTTTCGTTGCCATTCATTTTGTAATTTCTAAATAACATTTGCAAACAAAATGTTTGTGGGAATTTTGGAGCTGCCCCAAAGCCACCCCACATCGTATCCGCATTTTGTAATATTCTGTTCCCGATGATTTCTACTTCAGCCTTGGTGGGTGAATTATTATCCGAGTTTTCGGTATCAATCTCACTGTTAAATGATGCAGGCTTATGTATGATATTCTTGTTCAATAAATGTTGCGTAAGTTGCTCAGCTTGGTCATTTATCTTTTCAAAATTAATGGTAAAAGCTTCGCTTACGCCTTTTAATACATCCAACCAGGAAGCACGTTGCGGTATCGTCCTTGGTGGAAAATAAGTGCCGCCAAAAAAAGGCTTACCATTCGGAAGTAAAAAAATATTTAAAGGCCATCCACCGGAACCAGTCATTGCTTGAAGTGCATCCATATAAATATGATCCACATCGGGCCGCTCTTCGCGATCTACTTTCACATTAATAAAATTCGCATTCATATATGCCGCAATAGATTCATCCTCAAAACTTTCACGCTCCATCACATGACACCAATGACAGGCGGCATAGCCAATGCTTAACAAAATAGGTTTATTTTGATTTTGTGCCTCGGTAAATATAGCAGGTGACCAGGCTACCCAATCCACTGGATTATGTGCATGCTGTAATAAATACGGGCTCGTTTCTTCAATAAGACGATTGGTAAACTTTGGATTTGCATTCATTTAAATGCAATTTAATTGAAGAAGAAAAGTTTTAAGTAATTCCTCCTTATTTCTTTTTACTACTTAAGGAAAGATATTGATCCAGCCCAGACATCATACTGGTTGTTTGTGGGCTAGGTACTCTAATATGTAATGTTAAACCTGCATCTTCAACTGCCTTGCAAGTATTGGAACCAAAAGCACCAATGATGGTCCCATTTTGTTTAAAGTCAGGTTTGTTATCAAATAAACTTTTTAAACCACTAGGCGTGAACAAACAAATAATATCAAATTCAGTGGTTTTCAATAGTGCAGATATATCACTGCTTACAGAGCGATACATATATCCTAATTCAAATTTGGTTGCATGCTCCTTTAACCAATTGACAATTTCATTGTCTTGTTGATTTTCGCTACACACATACAAAAACTTTTCGTTTAATTTATGTTTGTTCAAAACATCAAACATTTTTTTATTAGAACCATCCGTACCAAAAAATACTTTTCTTTTTCGATACATGATAAACTTTTGCAAATACAAGGCAACTGATTCAGTGATGCAGAAATATTTTGTATCCTGACTAATGCTTACTTTTAATTCGTCGCAGGTTCTAAAAAAATGATCGATGGCATTTTTACTCGTAAAAATAACCGCAGTATATTCTGAAATATCAATCTTTGTTTTTCTGAAATCTTTCCCGGAAATAGGTACCAATTGGATTAATGGCTGAAAATGCAATGCAACTGCGTGTTTTCGCTCTAACTCGAAATAAGGCGATTTTTCACTTTCTGGCCTTGCTTGGGAAACTAGAATTTTTTTAATGGTCTTTGTTGTAGTCGATTTTTTTGCTCCACTCATTTCACTTCCATTTTTATTTTCGTATCCTATTAATAAATGCCGCCAAAATATTGTACTATAAATTTATACAATAGGGTCAGTGGCAATATCTCGAAGGCACAAAGGTATAGAAAAAAATGAAATGAAGAGATATGTAATTTATTTCTAACTGAGGTTAGGGAGAACAAGTACCTATATAAAATTAAAAGCACCGTAATTAAAGCAGCACCCCCTATTGCATAAGGATGAAAGATGGGTTTTGAAAAGGCCAATACCAATATAAAAGGCACCAATAAAACACCCAACACTTTATTAATCATAAATACTACGAAAATATAGGTATTGACGAGTTCCTTTGAATTAAAAACATACCCAGCAATTTGCAAGGAAATATATTTTCCAATATATAAAAATGTAAAAAATAAACTAATATAAAAAAAGCCCTCCCAAAAAGACAGCGCCAACAAGTGCCGATTAAAAATCAACAAGGTAGACATCAAAGAAAAACTTAAAATAAAACAAAAATTAATAATCAGCGAGCCCAAGCTATTTTGTAAAAGCTGTTCACGATATTGAATCATCCTTAAAGAGGATTGACTAAACTGTTTAAAAAGTTTAGAAAAATATTGGGGGAAAACATTATTTACAAACCCGAATAAAAAAATCAGCAGGAGGATCATGTAAAAAAGTAAATCTTTGTCTGGCAAAGCAAATCTTTGTTCGATTTTATATACCACTTGGGATTCTCTAGCAATAATACTGCTAGGGAAATATAATTTATAGCCATTTCTTTTTTGTAAAAAATAATTTTTATACGCCCTTAGGGTATTAAAATTACTATCTATTTTATTTCCAATAAATGATTGTACCAACCAAGCATCTGCTATTTGAAAGGAAGTAGGAATCACAGGTACATACCTGATCAGCAAGGTATCCTTTACCAAAAGTGTATCTAGCTGCAACATTGTTGTATCCTTACCCAAATCAGTTAATGGCACTTGATTTTGAAATGAGGTCAAAAGGATAAAGCATCCTATAATAATAAAAATATTTTTTTTGCCAAACTGCATACATTGCAAAAATAAGTATACTGATGCAGAATTAGTAACTTATAACTAGCTTTGTCCCAATACATTTAAACTATTCCATGGCAGGCATCTATATTCATATCCCCTTTTGTAAAAAAGCTTGCCATTATTGCAATTTTCATTTTTCTACTCAACTCAAATACATTGATGATTTTACGAAGGCGATCATCCAAGAAATTGAAATTCAAAAAAACTATCTTTCCCAGCCTATTGAAACACTTTATTTTGGTGGTGGAACACCCTCTTTATTGCCGATGGACGATTTCCATAAAATTTTAGATAAATTAAGGTCCGTCTATTCCCTTGATTCCAATATCGAATTTACCATCGAGGCCAATCCTGATGATATTCAACCCAATCAGGTCAACGCCTGGAAAAAAGCAGGGGTAAACAGACTAAGCATTGGTATCCAAAGCTTTCAGCCAGCAGCGCTCCAATGGATGAACCGGGCTCATACGACCGAACAAGCTCATGAAGCCATTAGAGCGGCACAAGGGGAAGGGATTGGAAATATAAGTATTGACTTAATATATGGCACACCGCATTTAACTAATGATGATCTCAAGGCTGATTTAGCAATGATTGACCAATACCAAATTCAACACCTTTCTTGTTATGCACTCACTGTTGAAGAAAAAACGGCCCTGCATGCCATGATTCAAAATAAAAAGATAGATCGGGTTCATCCAGAACAGCAAGCAGCTCATTTTGAAATCATCACTAAGTACACCGAAAAAATAGGGATGGAGCATTATGAGATTTCTAATTTTAGCCAACCCGGTTTTAGGAGTAAACATAATAGTAATTATTGGAAAGGCGTGCCTTACTTGGGCCTTGGCCCATCAGCCCATTCATATAATAAAAACACCAGGCAATGGAATGTTGCTAATAATCAACTTTATTTTAGCACACTTGAAAAAAATGAATTGCCATTTGAAATAGAACAATTACCATTGGCAACAAAATATAATGAGTATATGATGATCTCCTTGAGATGTATGGAGGGATTTTCGCTTGAATATATTTTCCAAAATTTTGGCCCCGAGTTTCAGGCACATACCCTTAAAATCATGCAAGGTTTTGTTGCAAAAAACTGGCTAACAGAAACTAGCCAAGGATTTGCCTTAACAAAATCTGCCAAATTTTTTGCTGATGGTATAGCAAGTGATTTTTTCTGGATCAATTAAAAAGGTGTTCGCCATTGACGAATCGTCCAATTTAAAATAATATCTTTTCGATTTCCTTGAATGCGACCGTGGGATTGTGCCCCTCCCATAAAATTTTATATACCGCATCAATGATGGGTAATTCAATGCCTAAATTTTTATTGATCACTGTTATACACTTGCTGGCATTATACCCTTCGGCCACCATATTCAATTCCAACTCGGCCGACTTAACTGAATAACCCTTGCCAATCATATTTCCAAAAGTCCTATTTCGGCTATGCAATGAATAGCAGGTAACTAATAAATCGCCTAAATAAACGGAAGCTGCATAATTCGCTGGCGTTCCTTCCGATTTTTCTTTTTGCTTAATTGCAGTTAACAAAACTTTCATTTCGTTCGCGCAATTCGCGATGTATACACTCAAAAAATTATCGCCGTATTCCAAGCCATGTGCAATACCAGCACCTAATGCATAAATATTTTTTAGGACGCCCGCATACTGAACTCCCACCACATCATTGTTGACAATCGTATTGATATAATCACATTTAAAATACGAAGCAATTTCATTGGTTAGCAATGTATCTACCCCCGAAAATGTTAAGTAGGATAACTGTTCTGCTGCCACTTCTTCGGCATGGCTGGGTCCCAATAAGGTAAAATATTGCTGTATTGGGAAATCAAACTTTTGCGCCAAAAATTCATGTAATAAAATATTATACTTAGGCATTACCCCTTTAATAGCAGAGACTACTTTTTTATCTTTCAATAAATCCGAAGGCACCGCTTCCAAAACAGATGCAATATGAATGGAGGGCACTGCCATAATAATGATAGTGGATTGTTTGACCACTTCAGCGATATCATCTGAGAAATTGATCTTAGTGGTATCAAAAAATGCATTTCTAAGGTAATGGGGATTGTGGTGGCGCTTTTTAAAGTAAGCGATATTTTCCGATTGCCTAACCCACCAATTAATTTCATGCCCATTATCTGTGATAATTTTTGCAATAGCGGTTGCCCAACTTCCACTTCCAATTATACCAATTTGCATGTTGCTCATTTTTGCAAACATACGAAACTCAATAAAAAAAGGGGCGCATTTTTTAAATGCGCCCCCTATCCGGCTAGTTTTCAACTAAATAAGATTATTTTTTCTCCTCAAATAATTTTTCTTTGGTTACTACATTTACCAAACTGCCCTCTTTTAATGTTTTACTTACTGTGCTATAAGGTCCAGTGATAATTTTATCTCCTACTTTTACTCCAGACACTTCAATAAAATTTAAATCCTGAATATCAGTTTTAACTTTCACCATTTTCACTTTATTGTCCTTTTGCAACACAAAAACTACTTCACTCACATCTTCATCAATAGTAGTTGGTGCTTTTTCAGTACTTGTATTTGCAGTTGACTTAGTTACCTCTGTGTTTTTCCCTTCCCCTTTTGCATCTCTTGTAGTTACTGCATTTAAAGGAACAGTAACCACATTTCTTTTTGACTTGGTTTGTATGTCAGCACTTGCTGTCATACCGGGACGGAAAGGAAATATATTATTGTCCTTAGCTAAATCAGCGTACTCTTCAGGTATTAATCTAATATGTACTTTATAATTAGCAACTTCAGCAGAACTAGATACCCCTGAAATAGCGGTAACTGGATTTGCAATTTTATAAACTACTCCTTTGAATTTTCTATTATTGTATGCATCTACTTCAACAAGCGCCGTATCCCCCAATTTAACTTTAGTAATGTCATTCTCGCCCACATCCACTCTCACTTCAATGCTTTTCATATCTGCAACACGCATCATTTCAGTACCCGTCATTTGCGCCGTTCCTACTACTCTTTCTCCTTTTTTTACATTCATCAAACTAACAATACCATCCATCGGACAAGTAATGATGGTTCTTGCTAAATCCTTTTCAGCCCTAGCCAATTGTGCTCTTACTCCTTGAATTTGCGCCTCTCCACTTTTGATGGATTCCTTAGCTGAATTATAACTTGATTCCGCTGATCTAAATGCTTGCTCTGTTTGCTCATATTCAGCTCTTGAAACAATTTTATCAGCAAATAATTTTTTATAGCGATCATTCGTTGCTTTAGTATTTTCGTACACGGTTTTTAAACCGCTTAAACCCGCTTTTACATTTTCGTATTGTGCTTTTACTTGATTCACACTTGCAGTCACCTGATCACGTTGTGAAGAATAAATATCAGCGTAAATTTTTGCTAGTATCTGCCCTTTAGTAACGCGATCACCTTCCTCTACAAAAAGGTTGACAATTTCACCAGAAATGTCTGGACTCACTTTTACTTCAATTTCAGGATACACCTTACCACTTGCATTTACAGACTCTGTAATGGTTCTGAGTTGAACCGCTTCCACTGTTACAGCAATACCTTCCTCCTTACCAATCACGCCTGCTTTTTTTAAGCCGATAAGTAAGCCAATCACAATAACAAAACCTACGCCTATCCAAATAATTTTCTTGTTCATTTTTATATATTTTACTTCTGTAATTTTTTAATTTATCTGTTTTGTTTATAACTCTAAGGAAACGCCTTTGTAAAATTCTAATAATTTAATTCTAAATACATACTCGTATTGTGCAGATTTAAAATTAACCTTCGCTCTTAAAAAGTTATTTTGGTTATTCAATAATTCAATCGTGCCTAATAAGCCAAGCTCATATCTTTTGGTCGCAAATTGATATGCTTTTTCTGCTGAGCTAACTGCTTTTTGATTCGCATTTAATTTATTCAAAGCAACAATTGCATTGGTATAGGCAGCATAGATATCCTGCTTTAGTTTACGTTGAATATTTTCCTGTTGTAACTCAGTTGATCTGTAATTTAACTTGGCTTGTTGGTAGGATATTTTTGATTGCCCTGCATTGAAAATAGGTATGGACAATTGAAAACTTAAACTTTGACCAAAGTTGTTATTCACTTGGTTACCCCAGCCATTCCATATATTACCCCAGTTTCTATTTGCAGTAGTAGCTGTATAGGTAGGACTTTGAACAAAATATTTGCTATTGTTCACTGTTACAAAAGGACTTGCCGGTGTAATTGCACTCAAACCCGTCATATCATAACCAGAAGTATATTTAAATTGATTGGAGAAGTTGGACGACAAGCCATATCCGAAACTTAAGGTTGGATAAAAATTTGCTTTAGCCGCCGCCATTGATTTTGAAGCTGCTTTTACACGCAATCCTGCCGCTTTTACATTTGGTAAGTTTTGTTCTGCAATGGTAAAAACATAATCAGGTTGCAAATCAGTAAACGGTTGAATTTTAATTTTTTCAACAGGCTGAACTAAAACATCAAATTCAGTGCTGGCATCTAAATTCAATAATGCTTTTAAACTTAATTTGGTTTGAATTACGTTGGAAATAGCCCCAATATAATTACTACTATCATTCGCTAATTGCGTTTCCAACTCCAACAAGTTAATTTCAGGGAGCACACCTACTTCCACTCTCTTTTTAGTCGCATTCAATTGCTCTAGTGTTTGTTGGATTTGTATTTTAGTAATTTCAGATTGCTCAATCGCTGATAATACTTGTAAATAAAAAGTGGCTACACTCATTGAAATATCATTCGAAATAGTTTGCTTATCTGTTTCACTCGCTAACCAACTATAGTTAGTTGCTTCTGCATTATTCCTAAGTTTGCCTGCATTAAAAATTTGAACACCCCCATTTAATCCGAAATTATTATATAAAAACTGGGTGTTAGAAAAGCCGTTGGTGGTAGGGTCAATGGAACGCCCTAATCTTAATCCAGCACCTGTAGATCCATTGATGGTTGGTAATCGATTTGAATTCGCTAATTGGGCTTGTAATTTTGCCAATCTCGCTTGCACATCGGCCTGCTGAATAGATATATTATGCTGTATGGCATATTCCACGCATGTTTTTAAATCCCATGGCGTGCCGTTTTGCGCTTGTAAATTGATGCCAATTCCTAGGATTAAAATAGAAAAAATGTATTTCATCGACTTAATTATGTTTTGAACTTCTTTTGAGAATACAAAAGTAAACTAATGCCGCCTAGTTTCCATATTTTTAGACAGACGGAAAAGCCGTCTGCTGAACAGCAATTATGAACGATGAAAGGCTAAAAAAATCAATCCTTGGTTTGAAAAGGGAATAAAATTTATAAAAAACTACTTTTAAACGGTCTTTTTATAATAAAATAGCCTGTAAATGATAGAAACAAGTCCAACCAAGGCAATAGCCGTTAGCGCGGAATAGGGTTTATCAATAACGACCGCCACCGCAACAAACGCATAGGCACATACAAAAATCATACAAAAAATAGGGGTCCATCTTTTCAAATACCCTGTGACCGATCCATCTCCCTGATTTTTACGCCTTAATATTAAAAGGGTCGCTGCCGAGGTACTCATGCCCAAGCAATCCAAAAAAATGCTAAAGCTCAATACATCATCCACCCCTTTGCCAAAAAATGTGACCAAGATAGTGGTGAAAGCAAACAAGGTTAATCCTGGAACCAATGCTTCTGTTTTGGGATGCTTTTTTTGAAATAGGGCAGGCAATACTTTATCCTCACTCATTGCAAACATGACACGAGGATTGCTCATTAAAATCACATTCACATAGGCCAATACGCTTAACACCATCGCGAAATCAAAAACCTTAGCACCTAATTTACCAAACCAAGCCTCAAATAATAAGGACCCAATCGCATTTGCGTTTTTCATTTGGTCAAAACCAATCACTTTAATATAAGTATAATTAATAGTGAGGTATAAAAATAACACGACAAGTATACCCACTACAATTCCCTTTTGCATAATTTTTCCAGAAGCAACTTCAGATCCAAAATTGATGGTTTGTTGATATCCGCCATAAGTAAAAAAAACGGAAACCAAACTTACCAATAATAATAGCGCCCCATTAGTACCATCATAGGTATAAATTTTTCCTTCGTTAATGCCATGCGGCGGAACCGTAACCCCTTTAAATAAAGAAGAAATTAATAAAACGATTAAAGAGATTTTCACCACCGTTAAAATGTTCTGCGTGCGACTGCTCGTTTTTAATCCAAGTAAATTAACAATATAGAAAAGCCCAACGGATACCGAAGCCACTATAATATTAAAAAGTGTGCCTGACGGTTGCCCAAATAATAAATCACTCACGTAGTCGGCACCAATTAAAGCAACTACAGCCAAGGAAGCGGCATTGCTAATTAAAATTAAAACATTGATCGTAAATCCTACACCCGGATGATAACAATATGCAAACACTTTATAATAGCCACCCATCACTGGCAGTCGTTGTCCAATTTCAGCATAAGTTAATGCGCCAAACAAAGCAATTAAGCCGCCAATCAGCCATGCACTAAAAAAAATTAGTGGCGTGCCCGATTTTGCTGCAATGGTTGCAGGTGTTTTAAAAATTCCCATACCAATCACCAAGCTCACCACAATCATGGTTAAACTAAAAAAATTAATGGACTGCTTTTGCTTCATAAGTAATCAATGAAAGCTAAATATAATAAAAATGGGCAAGTTTTCAACAAGCCGTTAGTAATTAAAAATAGATAGGGATATATAAATACTAAATTTGATTCAGAATTAGGTTCATGCAAATGATTAAAAGGGAATCCCGTTAAAATCGGGGGCTATTCCCGTAGCTGTGAGTTCATTGCCAAAAGCAATCTATGCAATATATCCACTGAAGCAATTTGGGAAGGATGCATTAAATAAGAACAAGCCAGAAGACCTGCCTAATGAATACATCAGCAGCTTTCGGGTAAAAAGCAGGGATTGTAAAAAATGGATATGCGCTTGCATTACATTGGATAACTTTTAAAAAGGAATCTCATGCTTTGCCATTCGCAGATCAATTAATTATGGTTCTCTTTCTCCAGGAAGCTCATTGTTAACAACGAAAAAAGAAAAACAATGAGCATAAAATTAATCACGCTCTCGGTGAGCCTTATCGCCACCACCCTCGCCTTTGGGCAAAAAGACAGTCTCTCGCAATTAAATGAAGCAAAAACTTTAGCCGAAGTTATTGTTACTGCTAACAAAGTAGAACAAAAACAAAACGCTACGGGGAAAGTGCTTACAGTAATTAATGCAGC
>Ga0209296_1002200_pt1 | contig 14231 bp, 21 predicted proteins | sample S_130206_EF_Meta_FD_187319 | JGI IMG/M metagenome (GOLD analysis project Ga0209296, IMG submission 187319) | Freshwater microbial communities from Lake Simoncouche, Canada to study carbon cycling - S_130206_EF_MetaG (SPAdes) (version 2) | ecosystem: Environmental > Aquatic > Freshwater > Lake ...
AATCCGAAGCGTGTGACGCTACGTTATGAAATCAAATACTAAAAAATACACAACACTGCAAAAAATAACACTGGGGTTAATTACTTTGATATTTGTGGGATTTCCTATTGGTTTTTGGGCGTGGATAGTATACTATCTATACTGACATGAAAATAAACATAATAAACGACCAAAAGAATTTTAAATTTTTATTTATTGAACTGCATTTTCCAAGCTTAGGTAAAATCGACGCGTTTAATGAATGGACTGATGAATACTATTCAGGATTTAAAATGAGTTTCCCGACAGAAATTTACTATTTAAATGACCGAGAAGGTTATTGGCATTTTTCCTTGACTTTCTTGGGTTTTGGGGCGAAGATTGTGAATCAAAATGGATATTGACGCGACAAAAGCTCCAAGAACACACGCAACTTGGAAAAAAGCTTATGATGCTCAAGAGCTTGCGAAACTCATGGTTGAGCTTTCTGTGCAACTTGAAGTTGAATTAAATGTTGCTACAGTAAACGAAGTCTTTGCAGAAAATAAAGTACATATTCTTGAAAAAGAATTAAAACAAGCGCAAGATCGCATCAAGGAACGGGACGAATGGAATGAGAAGCTTGATGAAATCATAGATCGATTGACGGAGAAGATAATTTTGCTTAATGAAATTCGGCATGAAGCTGGAGTACAGGATGCTAACCTTCGTGAAAAACTTTCCGCAGCAAATGAGCGCATCAAGCGGCTGGAGGACTGGAAGCAGTCGGCTTTAGAGATAGAACGCGAATGGGATGCCAACGCCGTCGCAACAATGCTCGGAGCAAAACTCGGAGAGTCTCAGCGCAAAGTGATTCAGCGTGAAGTGCCTCTACTTTTAGAGCGCATCAAGCGGCTGGAGGAGGCGTTGTCTTTGATTACAATAAACTGTGAAGATGTTCATCACTCAAAGAAACATCGTCACGGTTGGTCTGAACCATGTCCCGTAGTTGAGTTAATTTCCAAAGCCAAGGAGGCAAAGCCGTGAGCGTAGAACAACGAATCTTGGACCTGCCGGCTTTTGCCGATTACAACGACCGCCGCCAACTCCGCGCAATCGCTATGGATGTCCGCAAGATGGAGGATCGTGTGAAACAACTGGAGCAGGAGAACGACGCAATGAGAGCGGATCTATTGTTGTGGAACGAGAAGGAGGTGAAGCCATGAGCAACATGAAGGTCAGCGACTTTATTGACGAGCCGTGGCGAGACGTTGGATTAGACGCGATGAAACGAGGAGTCGAAATCTGCAAGCGCAACAGCATTGAAAACCCGCAAGCCTACACGGCAATGTTAATTGGACTGTGCAACATCATTAACGAATTGAAAGCCAAGGAGGCCAAGCCGTGAGCAACGATCATTTTCGTGAGGGCAGGAATATGATCAGCGACAGCTTCGCATTCATCTACATTCACGCATGGAACGGCATCGTTCGCGTTGAGAGTTTAGATACAGCCAAGCACGTCGACGGCAATCCAGAGTGGAAGCACGTTGCGACGATCAACCCTCACGTTATTCTGGAGCGAATTCTTCGAGCGAAGGGTAAAGAGCGGAACTTAATCATCAAACACCTACTGACATGATATCAAAGAAAAAATACACAGTTATCACCATCGATTCAGCACTCCACGAAGAGGTTCGCAAACATTGCGATGAGCATGGACTGAAGATCGGATTTTTCGCCAATCAAGCGTTAAGGAAGTTGCTGGAAAAGAGGTGCGCCACGACGAAATCGAGCGCGCCTTCTACCGCCAGTACAACGAACGAATGATAGCGAATCGCACCGTGTGGTGCGGACAAAACCCTTCGTCTGCTATGAAGCAGTAGGCGGAGGGGCAAATTTCCTAAAACTATGAATCTAAGAGAATACCAACAGAAAGCAGTAGAGTGGGCCAAAACTAGCGATGGTCTGATCGTCGCTCCCGCCGGTAGCGGTAAGACATGGATTGCCGCGAGCATCATCAAACATTACCACGAATTGTATCCTGAGTGGTTGTTTGGCTGGCTGGCTCCAACACGCGAAACATGCCAGCAAGCGCGCACATCGTTGAAGGTTTCTGGCGTACCTGACGAGATTGTTGAGGTGCGCTGTCCTCACGAGTCTGTGGACTTCAGCAACAAGAACCTCCTCATAGTGGATGAAGCGAAGCATAGCTGTGCTGCCGGATGGCGTCGCATCATCGAATCCTGCAAAGGTCTGCGCTACGGCTTCGATGCCACGCCTTGGGGCGACGATCCAGATAGGAACGAGGTTACACGAACGCTCTTCCATAACCGCACCTACGAGATAAGCAGAACCGACATTGGCGATTCATTGGCCGACGCTTACCTCGAAATCAGCCACGCCACGGACCTCAACATCCAGCAGAAGATCGACGACAATATCGACCGCCTTTTCCAAGCGCGACGTAAGCACATGCGGATAACCGACGAGGAATTGAAGCGTATGTGCGCTTGGGAATCGCTTGTCGATATCGGCATCTGCAAGAACAAAGAACGCAACGACTACGCCATCCAGTACGCGATGGAGCATGGCGACATGCAGACACTCATCCTCATTCCGCGCATCACATTGGGGGAGGATTACGAACGCCGGATTCCGGGTTCTCGGCTCGTTCATTCCAATATTTCGAAGAAGCTGCGCAAGGCGGCGATGGACGACTTCAAGAGCGGACAGCTCAAAACCATGATAGCCACATCATTGGCCGACGAAGGGTTGGATCTGCCCAATGTCGAGCTGCTCATCATGATCAGCGGCGGTCGGTCGTCGCAGAAAACCATCCAGCGAGCGAGTCGTGCATTGCGCAAAACAGAAACCAAGAACTGCGCGACAATTCTGGACTTCTCTGACAAGTTTCACCCCATCGGTTCGTTCCACGCCAAAAAGCGTATGACGTGCTACCGACAACTCGGTTGTATTTTCCAATGAGTGCATCAACGACAGAAAAAGAAACAGCCACGCCCACAGAGAACGTAGTTCTTTTGATCGGTGAAATGCGCGGCGTAAGCCGACAGACAGAAACCAAGACAGGCTCGCTCATGGTGCGCCGCGTCATATCAATCGCCCGTCACTGGACCGACAATGAAGGACGCTTCCACGAAGACTTCGATGAGTTCGAGCTGTCGAGCTGGGGGCAAGTGGCAGAGAAGGTCATGGAAATCGGCAATGGTGCGCTAGTGCGCGTCAAAGGCCGTGTGAAAGTTGAGAAATGGAGCGAGGACGGAGCAACCAAATCAGCGGTGCGAATCGCTGCGGAGAGCATATCCGTTCTCTGTTACTAAAAATAAAACTAAGCGAATGAAATCAAACCAAACAATCGTTGCGGTCGATCCGGGTGTGGGCGGCGGATTCGCGGTCAGCACTGCGGAAGGAATATTACTCTTCCCAATGCCCGAGTCTTTGCCAGATACGGCGCAATTACTGGCAGGATTCAAAGTGGCCGACTCCCATCTATGGGTCGAGAAGGTGCCAAAGTTCGTGAGCAAACTCACGTCGTCTGCCAGCATGGCAACGCTCCACGAGAACTACGGAATTGTGCAGGGTCTAGGCTACGCACAAGGCTATGCACTTCACCGTGTCGAACCCAAGATTTGGCAAGAACCACTTGGACTTGGAGGACGTAAATCATGCGAAACCGGACCAGAATGGAAGCGAAAGCTAAAAAGCAAAGCTCAGGAATTGTATCCGAATCTGGACGTCACGCTTCGAAACTGCGACGCCCTTTTGATCCTCCACTACGCGATGGGCGGTGGCCGGTGATACACAAAGCAAATCGTCCGCCTTCGCCAGAGGAGCTGAAGCAATTGCTCATCATGGCGTTCGGAATGGGAATGGTCGTCGCCAGCGCCTACTTCGTTCTCTTCGTCGTCAAATGAGCGAGAACAACATCAAGCCCATGTCCGAAGAAACGGACGTGGAAACATTGCGAGCGGCCATCGCAGAGTATCAATGGTTGGCCAATGTACTTTTCAAATCTCTCGGGTGCGGATGCAACGGAACTCAAGACCTTTGCTGGAACTGCACCCAAGCCGAGCGACACTACAAACACACAATCGAGACATACAAATGAACGACGGAAATAAATTATCAATCATGCGGATATCGGATTCAGACGAATCATGCGAAAAGATTCACTTCGCCTACATCGACCAGAAGTACAAGGAGTGGCTAGTCCGACGTGGATTCGCCAATGAACTTGGTCAAGAACTCGGAATGAGAAGGTCGAACGGAAAACGTGGGAAAAAGGCTAATTGATGAAAACAGAAATCACGAGAGAACAGTTGTTGAAGGAAGCGCCAGCGTTGATCGACCATGCGATTCTTCGAGGTTGGATGACTAAGCCAAAGCCCAAGGCGCAAATCATTGATGGCGCTTGGCAATCGCTTGGAGTCGGACATCTCGATAACGCCTCCGAAGATGAAATTCAAAAACTCAGGAAACAGTTCGGTGCAGGTTGAAATCATTTCAGACGACGTAGAGATACGAATCGGAGAAATGAAATGGGTGGGGGTTGCCTACATCCGCGACGGTAAATCAAAGGTGTACGTTCGAACGAAGGCTGAATTCAAAGCCAAGTTCATCCCGGTCATTGAACAAGCACCCTAAACTCTACATTGCAGCACAAGAGCAGCTCTTTGCGAAGTTTCAGTCTCGCTCCATTCCAATTCAACATTGGAGCAAGTACCTGATGACTCCCAAAGAGCTGTCTCTCCTTTTCCTAAAACTCGAAGAATCAAAATCAGTTCTCCAGCAAATCGCCATCACTGACCTCGGCGAAAGTGGAGAGCTGGCGCGCAAACAACTTGGAATCCAATGAATCAATCAAAGATCGACCGTGCGAGAGCATGGCTCAGAAACACGCCGGGAGCCGTCGCTGGTCAGGGCGGTCATAACGCAACCTTCGCCGTCGCAACCGCGCTCATACACGGTTTTGAGCTGTCGCATGGAGACGCCGAGACGCTCCTGCATGAGTACAACACGAAATGCATCCCGCCGTGGAAGCCCAATGAATTGGCCCACAAAGTAAATCAGGCGATGAATGTAGCGCACGACAAGCCAAGGGGATGGCTTCTATCCGCGCAAAGCGGAACGCCCGTATCAACGACTGGCAAGTTCGTCGTTCAAAAGATCCAGTCTGTACCTGAGCCACCAGCACCATTCACGACGAGCGACTTCCTCAAAGCCTGTTTCGAGCCGGATGAGGTTGTCTGCATCTGCAACGACATCATCTGCGACGAGGACGGTAGAGGTAGGCCAAACTCCAAGGGTACGTTCCTCAAGCGCGACGAATGGATTAAGAACCACTTCACGCCGCCCATCAGCGCCATGTGGACGAATGAGGATAGCCGTGGCGCGTACGTCCGCATCAACCCGTGCATTGAGGAGAATGGTTCGGATTCAGGCGTGGCAGCGTTCCGCCATGTCCTCGTTGAGATGGACGAGAAGACGAAGGATGAGCAATGGACGATTCTCAAGGAGTCGAAGCTACCGCTATCTGTCGTCATCGATTCCGGCGGCAAGAGCCTGCACGGATGGGTCAGAGTCGAAGCGTCAAACAAAGAGGAATGGAACGAACGTCGTGATGTCGTCTATCGCCAGCTAGAAGCTCTCGGCATCGATCCGAAGAACAAGAACGCGAGCAGGTTCTCTCGGTTAGCCGGTGTAATGCGCGATGGCAACGAACAGAAGCTGTTGGCCATCAATGTGGGTTCGGTGAACTGGGACGCCTACACGGACCATCTGGAGTCGCAGGACATGCCTCAGGAGTTCACTCTCCAGAGCATTGTCGATTACGATCCGCAGAATGATCCTGACAACCTTATCGGCGATAGATGGCTACGACGCGGTTCATCGCTTCTCTTTGTCGGGCAAAGTGGATGCGGCAAAAGCTCGATGGCGTTCTATCAGGGATTGAAGTGGGCCATAGGTAGTGACTGGTTCGGCGTACAGCCCGTTAGACCATTGAGAGTGGCCTACGTCCAAGCGGAGAACGACATCGCCGATCAGCATGATGCTCTCAAGGGAGCCTCGCAGATGGTGTTCGGTAGCGATTGGGTCAACGGACTGAAACGAGCGAACATGCTATTCTTCCGTGAGGCGGTTCGTACTGGGGCAGACTTCACTCAAATGCTGCGTCGCCTCATCCGCAAGACGAAGGTGGACATCGTCTACATCGATCCACTGCTCTCTTACATCGGCGGCAATCCATCGGACATCGAGGTCTGCGCGAACTTCACGCGCCACCAGCTCCAGCCAATTATGATCGAGACGGGAGTCGTCATCGTGCTGGTGCATCACTTCCCGAAACCAAAGGGCAAGGACGACAAACCTGAGAGCGTGGCAGACATGGCCTACTCAGGATTCGGATCGTCGGACCTGACGAACTGGGCCAGAGAGGTAATCGTGATGAAGGAGATAGGATTCAATCAACCGCGACGCTTCATGCTCGGAATGGCGAAGCGGGGAGATAGGTCAGGCTTGCAGGATAAGGAAAATAAGAAAGCAGGCTCGATCATCATCCAGCGCGGCGTCGGTACGATATCATGGGATTATGCACCGCCCGAACAGTTCGTTGTCGATAAGTCCACAGCGAAGAAGCCGTGGACAGGCGGACGACCTAAGCGTTAGCCCTCCTTCATTGCTCGACGACGACCTTTCGCAGCGAGCGATTGGAACTTCGCCTTACCGAGCTTCTTACGACCAATGTAGGCCGCGAGAGCCGCAGGGTCTTTGACGCCCTTCTTTTCAAGAGAGCCGATAAGCTTCTCGTAACGTCCGCCACCACCAAGTTTCATCTTGTCCATAATATGTAGAATGAGTTGTTACTGACGAAATCACCAAGCTTTGCATGACCAATGCCGAGGAGTTGTCTTATCGGTTGCCGTATCGCAGTTATGCCGCGCACGGAAATTCTTACGACGCTCAGGATTCGACTTCTTGATCGTCATATCAGGATCGCCGAAGCGAACGATGACGACCTTGTCCGCCGAATTCTTAACGTACACCGCGCTCTTCTTCCGCTCACCCGGCGTGTAGAAGGGCTTGTTCAGCGTCACCTTCTTGCCCTGATAGGTGTTACCTTTCTTGGAGAGGGAGGTTTTCATTGAGGAAAAATATTATCTTCCAAAAAAGTTTGAGACAGATTGAGAAACATTGTCCAAAGTTTGACGGGCAGAACTTAAAACAGGCTCCGCTTCCTCTTTGTTAAGCATCACTCGATCTGTCTCCATCTTCAAAATACGCGGCCACATGCGCTCAATCCTGTCTATCTGGCCTTTTGTAGCCGCATCCAAAGGCTTGGAAACAATGTCTAAATATTCTGGAGTTTTAAGAATTCTACCAACCGCAGCGTCAACAGCTTCTTTCATCCCTTTTTCCATGCCTTTATAAGCAAGGTAACCTCCAAGCCCAATACCGGCTCCAGCTTCTTTGGATATTTGATATCCAATTGCAGTAGCAAGTGTTGGAGCAATAATCTTTGTGAAAACGCTCGGCTTTCCAAGATTTGAAAATTGGCTCAACTGATTGGCAACATTGTTAATTCTCTTCTCGCCATCTTTCCCAAGGAGTCTTTGGGTTGCTTCATAATACTTTCCCGGAGCTTCACTGTTTCCAACAAGAGAAGAAAGTTTCTCTGTGTTGATTTTTTTGCCGTCAAAAGATTCAGCGACAATCCTTCCGATCAGCATGTTCTGCGCGTCGTTTATCAGGTCTGGGCGCTCTTTCCCAACGACCTCCATAAATCGACGGACACGATAATCGGATGAAATTTCAGCACCTTTTCCCGGTGCCAAGAAATCTATTAGATTTGACGGATTGAAACTCTCAAGCTGACCACCCGGTTGCATTGATTTTTTAACAACTCCGTAGAACCTGTCTTTTGCGGCACTCGTCACCTCGATAGCTCGTTCAAGAGCTTTGTAAAGCGGAAGACCACCCTCCGTTGAAAGCTCACGAACAACCTCATCCAACTTAAACGAATCAAGAGCGTCACTTTTTGAGGCTCCAGCCTTGTTCACTTCCGCTCTAATTTTACCAAGAGACTTTATGATTTCATTTTCTCTCTCAGTAACATTCGAAGCCTTTAGTACGGCAATCTTAGATGTAACTTTGTCAAACTGAGAATTTACGGCATTAAGTTTTTCCTGTGCGCCTTTAATCCCATCATCAACTTGCTTTGTCAGACCATTAATCTGCGATGACAAGTTTTTAGACTCGCCTTCAAGCACTGCTCTTTGATCAATTAACGAGCCGTACTTTGATGCAACATCATTGATTTCAGAAAGGTCTGGAAACAAATCGTTGATGACTTCTTTTTGAATTCCAGTTGCAAACCCGCCTTTTCCTTTTGTGAGTCCTTTCAGAAAATCGTTTGGATTTTCACCTTTGATTTGCGTGTAAACAAATTCCCTAATACTTGGCTCAATTTCTCCATACCTGTTTCCAAGCATGTTCTTTAGCAGTTTTAAATTCTGAGCGCCACTGGCACCGGCAACCGTGGAAACTATTCCCGGCATACCTCCAGCCTCTCCAGCCTCTCGAAGCACCTTGTCTGCGAAGAATCCTTTGAACCTAGAGATTCCTGTGCTGTAAAACTTGTTTTCAGCTTCGAGCAAGCCCTTAAGACCGGGGTCGTTCAATAATGCTTTGTCAAGCTGTCCGTTAATTTTATCGAGTTCTTCAAATACAGAATAGTCAGCTTTTTGAACCTGCTTATTGAAATCAATTTCTTTAAGGATTTTCTTTCTCTCTTCTCGGAGCTGATTTGCGGTCTTAATTACTTCAACCTCTTTGCCGTCAGGTCCAATTTCAGTCGAAGTTATTTTTACCTTGTCTAGTCGAGGCTCTAGTTTTCCATAACCTTTATTGCTTTCATCTTTAAAAAACTGAAGCTCTTCACGCCCAATTTCTTGAACTCGTTGACCAAGTTCTTCTTTTGATATTCCAGAGGCAGGGCCATATCCACGCACAGCTCCAGCTTGGATATCTTGAACCTGCTGGTTGATTACAGAAATCTCATCTTCTATCCTTTTTCTTTCAATTGATTCATTCGGAAGCAATTTTTTCTTAGCTTCAAGATCATTGATTTGATTTATTAAAGGTTGAGAATCGATTGCGTACCTTCCTTCAAAACCTCTAGCAAGATCAGTCAATCTCTTGTTTCTGGAAGCATTTTTCTGATCTATTATATTGGTTACATCTGTGACTAACTTTTCAGATTTTGCAACAAACTGGTCAACAGCCTCTCCTGCAATTTTGTCCGCATTTTGAACGTAATTGCCAAGCTGAGTTTTAATTGAGTCGGATATTTCAGATGTGGATAACCCAGATGATGACCCTTGGCTGAACGAATCTGAAACTATTTTTGCAATGTTGTTTCTGAATTCATCAGGTTTAAGCCCAGAGTTCGGGGAGTACAACGTTCTTGCAATGTCGTCTGCAAATTTGGATGACAATCCGCCAGCACCTCGACGTTCAAGTTCTTTTTGAATTTCAGTTCCACGATCCTTGATGAATTGCTGCGTAAACGGACGTTCAAACTCAGCGGCAATCAACCTTGGATTTACGCTCCTTGCGCGAACCACTGCTCCGATAGCTCCCGGAACCGTTTCGCCAGCCATGCTGAGAAATCCACCAAGTCCGGTGCGAAAAAGAATGTCTTCGTAATTTGCACTTTCATCATCAAGAGATTCCAACCCAGCCTGAGCTGCGGATGTCAAAGTTCCAGACCCAACTCCAAGTGCAACCTGCTTCAACTTGCTGGCTTTTTGGCCAATGTTGAATCCGGGTACAGCGGCTGCTGCCATCTCGCCACCTTTGTACTCGTCAGGAGAAATCGTTTGAGAAACGCCTTGGCTTGCAACCCCGATGCCGCCTTCCACCAAGGCTCCAGTAACAGGTCCAAGACCAGCAATGAACGGAGCAGCAACAAGCGATGGTACTGTTGCGGCGTACAATGCTGAAGCCTTACGCATTCCGCGAGACTCAGCTTGTGCCAGCGGAGTAAGCTGTCCAGACGGGGCAATTCGACCGCCTTGATATTCTGGAGGCGCAATTTGACCTGAAGGCTCAGGTAATCGTCCCATCTCACCAACAAACCGCTCCAATCCTCCAACCTCTGCGGATCGTTTTACCGCTTCGCTCATATCTGGAGGCAAAGCGCCAACCAATCCCTGCTCCTCGCGCCGACGCATTTCAGCGATGGTGGCTGGACCTTGCGACTGAGGTTGAACCGAGATTCCTTGCGCAGACTCAAAATCAGCAATCGATTTGAAATCCGATTCAGTGGGTGGATTCGGATTCGACCAGTTGTATTCCTTGCCGGAAGGAGATTTAATTGTTCCCATGATTATTTAGGGGAAGACGGTATGTAAATGAATCCTGAAGCAGCGTTCGTTGAGTTTGTAATCGGCGTAACACCGGGAGGAAGCGACGGAGCGGTTCTACTCGAAGGAGCCGGAGCTGATTGCTGCTGTTGGCCAAACGGTGTAAATGGAAGCTTGTACTTCACAACAAGCTCATTGGCCAACTTTACTTGCTCTGGTGAAATCTTACGTTTTATCTTAAAATCATCAATCGTAGTCCACAGGTTTTCCGCAGCAAATTTAGCAAAGTTATTAATATCGTTAACAAAGTTTTTACTCCTGATGTCACCGATTGCCGCTTTCAATCGAATTGTTTCAGGCTGTGTAACAGCTTTACCAGAAGTGGCGAATGCCTCTTCGTTGAATACTGTGTTAAATCTTTGAAGAAGCTCATAAGCGTTCTTCTCTTCTTCAGTTTTTGATTCCTTCAACCTCCGAGAAAGTTCTCCAATTTTACCATCAATAAGACCAACGTAATTCTGAATTTTTCCTTTTCCGTACGTTTCCTCAAACTTGTTCAACTCATCAACAAGTCTCGACGAACCTCTTGCCGTATTCTGATCGCCACGAATTTGACGGGCATCATCTTGATCAGGCCATTTCCAATCACTCTGCATCACAGCCCCCTTGATCCTTGAAGCAGTGCGAGCGTCAGCAGGGCCAAACAACTCTTGCCAATCATCAACAGCACCAGTTGCGGTGTCCATTTTCATACGATCAGAAGGATTGATTCGATCTGCTCGACGAGCCTCAACATTAGCGCGAGCAGTTTTAATTCGTTGAGCAATAGGAATAGTTTTGTCCAACTGAAAAACTTCTTCGGACATCTCTGTTCCGAGGTCTTTGATAGTCTGCCTTTCCTTCATCTGCTCTCTGATGACAGGAAGATTCGTCCGATAAACCTCTTCATTAATTTGACCAGTCTGAGGGTCAAAAACATCGATGCCTTGGTTCGTCATCTCTTCGATGCTATTTGCTCTAAGTTTGTCGAACTGTTCGCGAGACTTGATGATTTTTGCTCGCGGAGAATACTGCTGAAGACCTTGGTACGCTTGAGTTGCCTGCTGGTTAAAAACCTTTGACCTGAAACGTGGCAGCGCAGGCATTGGAGATTTCAGCTCAGGATCGTTGAAATAAGTTCCAACTTCCTCATTAAACTTCTGAAACGTATCGTACTCAGCAGACTGTGCCTCCTGCTCCGACAACGCCTGAGCATAAGCATTCGACTGAATCTTGTTTTGAAGATCCGATTGCCGCTGCCGCATAATCTGATCAGCGGCCTGCATCTGCAACTGCTCCATCATCCGCTTCTGCGTCTGTGCGCGGTCGTACAGCGATGCGCCTAGCTGGATGGCCTGAAGCTGATTCTCAAGACCAACATTTCGATTAGGTTGTAGATCCATAATGTTTCTGTTGGTTTAGCTTCCAAAACCAGTGCTAGTTGACGAATTCGGATTGTATCCACCGTAAGGCGAGTAACCGCTTGGTGCGCTGTACATGTTTGGTTGGTACGATCCGTACGGATTGTATCCAACATTGCCGCCACCATAACCGCCATAATTTACGGTTATGCCACCACCACCGCCGCCACCTTGTCCACCGCCGCCGCCGCCTCCCATTCCTCCGCCCATTCCCATTTTACTCATTCCACCGCCAAGTGCCATTCCGCCAATATTTGACAACGAACCGCCGATAGCGGCCATCATAGGATCAGGTTGAGCGGCAACTTGAGCAGCGGCCATGTCTCGATTGTACTGGAATTGATTCTCTTGCAGCGAAAGGTTGATGCGCTGAGTCGGCGTAATGAACATGCTGCTCACCGAGAACGGTTGCGCCATTCCAAACGTGCGCTGCTGCTGGATGAAGTTCTGCGCTTGAGCAAGAGCTTGATTCTGCCTTCCTTCCATTGCTCCGGCGTAGTTTTTAACAGCCCCAAAAAGCCCCGCTTCAGAACCACCACGATATCCGCGAGATAACGCTTGAGCAGCCGAGTACCTTTGAACATTGCGACTGGCTTCAGGAGAAAGTTCTCCTCGAAGTCCAGCCCCTATGTTCTGGCTGGCTTGAGAAATGAGCTGGTCGTAACCGGGAATCGAACGACGAAGCTGAGACTCAAGAAGAGTCTGCTCAGACTCCGTGGTCTTCCTCGCCAATTCAGAGCCACTTTGAAGCGATGCGATATTTTGCTTTATCGCCGCCTCTTGCTCCTTCTCGGTGTTTACCCTCTGGAACGTTGGTACTTTGACCTTTTTGCCAGCGCTCATTGCCGCGCCGCCGATCATTAGTGCTGCGCCAGCTACGCCTGCTATAACTCCCATAAATTAAAAAACCTCCTTTAAAAGACGACCACCATTCTCAATCGAGAAGACCTTTTCGGGTTCGTGACGTTGGATATTCATGGTAATCAGACGTGCAGCTTTCTCCTCGGGAAAAGCTCGCTCGTTATGAAAGCAATGAATCCATATCCGACGTAAAGTATCCACCTTAAAAAGTTCCCCTTCTCCGATTGTCATCACGCTGTTCGACGCCGCCCATTTGTCAGCGTATTCGCGAAGCATCTGAATTGAAGGCAGATGAACCTCGTAACCGAATCGCTCGGTGCATTCTTTGGCCGACGATTCCGCGTCCTTCTTGACGTATACCTTGATCGAATCATGCACTACAGCCTTCGGAAGGTAGCCGTAGGTAGAGCAGTCAGCGACGTACTTGTAACGGTTCCGATAGCCCTCAATCGACTTCTGCCAGTTTGGATCAGTCGCACCCTGCTCATGTAGGCCAATGCAATCATTCTCCAACGAGAAAAGGACCGACATAAATGCCGATCCGAATCGTGGTAATCCGCAGATTTGAAAAAGTTTACCGTTCATTTTTTACGCACAAAGATGTCCAAGCCGCTGTTCGAGCTAACACGAAGATGGCCGACTCTGAACCGTGAATCATTCCTAGTTCGTTGCAAATTACTGCGCTGTAAAGAGCCGCATTCGGGTGAACGTCTTTTCCGACTTCTTTCATCCAGCCATGAAGCTGATTGATGCGGTCGTTCGCCTTCTTGAAGTCTGCCTCAATAATTTCGCGCACTCGACTCCACGCTGGATCGATACTGTCCTTAAAGAATGAGTTCCCAAAACCGGGAATCTTCATGCCAGACAATATGGCCGACTTCAAAGATCGTTCGTCAAATTTCTCGTAAACGAATCGGGCAGGGCTAATTGGTCCGTGAGCATCGCCAAGCGTGAGGATAGCCGAGGCGATTGCATTGGTTAGCTGCGCGCTTCCAAAGAAAGCGTTCACCGCAGCGCCAGAACTGGCGTTCTGATTGTTCCTAGCCGCCATGTCGTGCGCGTCAAATACAGCCTGAAGCAGCTCCAATTTCTTTGGAGTCACTTCCGCTAGTGCGAAGTCGATATTGAGATTTAGAACCATTGAGAGAATCCACCGCCGTTTAATCCGACGCCGACCATACGGATCGTTGCAACCGCGTCACCTAGGTACTGCATGGTCTGCTCTTGCACAGCCTGAACAGCCTTCGCTTCGTAGGCCACTGCTTCCTGAATCAAATCGTTCTCCTCCTTACGAATCGCCATGACCATCAGCTTGATGGCGTCAGGAGAAGGCGGAATGAGGTAGTCATTGACGCTTGTAGCGTTGATATGACGCATCTTCGCCATGACCGTGACGGGCTTGTCCTCGTCGTTGTTGCATCGATCCGTCAGGTAACTGCGGCGGTACTGCGGCAAAGTTTCATCAGGGTCGTAAACTGCCAGATCAAGTTCCAGCAACGTCGTCGCATTGTACTCGTACAAACGACTAGCAGTGTTCGTCGCATCGCGAATGACGCCGCTCAACGAGA
>Ga0209296_1002204_pt1 | contig 14217 bp, 18 predicted proteins | sample S_130206_EF_Meta_FD_187319 | JGI IMG/M metagenome (GOLD analysis project Ga0209296, IMG submission 187319) | Freshwater microbial communities from Lake Simoncouche, Canada to study carbon cycling - S_130206_EF_MetaG (SPAdes) (version 2) | ecosystem: Environmental > Aquatic > Freshwater > Lake ...
GAAAAAAAGTAAAAACTCCTGAAGATATAATTGAAGCTATAAAAGAAAAACAATCTGAAATTGACGATTTATTATACGACCTAGAAGATACTATAAATGTTTCTTCTGATGAAGATATTTCCGACTCTGATGAGGACGAAGAAATAGACGAAACAGACGAAGAATAATAACAATCTATATTTCAGGTGCCTAGTCAACTAGGCACCCTTTGATTTGCAAACAAAGGGTACATGAACAATCTATACGTAGGACTAATCATACTTGCCGGCATATTTGCTGGCCTAGGTTATATTTACATATCTATCTTTTGTCAAACAAAACGTTATTTAAAAAAATTAAAACAATTAAAAAAACTTAAGCTGTTAGCTTTAAAAGGTAGTAAAAAACGTGTTTGGTAGAAAAAAAATAAAAAAACCTAATTTAAAAACATTAAAGAAAAAAGCACCAAAGATACCTGACTTTACTTGTCCTGATATAGACCATATTATTACTTATGTTGAGGATAAAGATTTATTAAATCGTTCTCAACTGGTTTATTTTAAAAGACGTATGGAAAAATTACGTGATGCAAATGATAAACTACGTGAGAGTGGTATCTATTGGTATGAAGAAATTAAAAAGATACTTTAAAAGAAGATAAATATGATTATGAAAGTTGTGATAACAGGCCACACTAAAGGTATTGGTAAATCAATATACGAATATTTTAAAAAAGATTTAAATAATATTGTAATTGGATTTTCTAAATCAACTCTTTGTGATATATCAAAAGAAACATATAGACAAATAATTCTAAATGAATTAATAGATACTAATATATTTGTTAACAATGCTTATCATATACATGATGACAGTCAAAATATTTTATTAGAAGAATCTTTTAAACTGTGGAAAACAAAGAAAAAAATAATAATAAACGTATCATCAACGGCCGGCAACTGGCCTATTAAACAGTACGCTATCCATAAACATAAACAAGACAAGTTTTGTCAAAAAAATATATATGAATATCCAAAAATTATAAATTTAAGACCGGGTTACGTAGATACAGATATGGTTAGAAATAAAGATAAAGTTAAAATGAAATGTGAAGATGTAGTAACTGTTTTAGACTATATATTAAAGAGTAATGTTAATATACACGATATTACTTTTACACCAAAATAATTATCAAAATTTATTTAAATCGTTTAACATCATAGTTTTTATATCATTTGCCAATAGTAGTTTAGATTTTGAATAATAAATTATTTTGTCCGTAAAAGCAAAAACTGCATGTAATCTATCTTCATCTCCCATATTTCCAAAACAATGAGGCAACCAACTATTAAATAAATAAAAAGAACCGTCAGCTGGCAAATGATATTCTCCTATAAGTTTTTTTTGTTTATCATAAAAAGTAGTTGTACACTTTTTGTTTGTATAAATTGGTATATGAATACGAACATTATTATCTACATGTATAGGTCCAGGTTGTTTGCCTGGTTTACAATTTAATAATCTTCCTCTATGTAAAAATATATTTTTATTTAAAAAATATGTAATAAAATCTTTAAAAACCCCCGCCCATTGATTTAAAAAAACATAGCTTGTTGATGGATGAATATCTGAATCGTTAATTTTGGTATCATACTGTTTAGCTTTGTCTTGTAATCCTTGTGATACTTCCGATAGTTTAATTCTTTTCAGATTACTTTTAACTATAAAACATTTTCCTTCTTTGCTATATGAAACAAAGTCGCCAATTTCTTGTGCAAAAAAAGTAATGTTAGAATATACACCCATGACGTTATGATTTTTTTCATCTTCTGTTATATCAGTGTCTTTATATTGTATACCAATACCCTCATACAATTCTGAATTATCTTTACTTTTAAAAGTAACTGTTTTTGATGCCTCTTTTATTTTATTCACAAACTCTAAATTACATATATCATCTTTAACTTTTACAATGGTCCAGTTTGTTTTTTCTGTAGCTCTTAAAAAAACCAAGATACTGTTGAAATCTATTGTAGGTATATGGTTCATAGTACTATTTATTGCTTGACAAAACACATTAAATAGTATATATTAGATATATGAGAATATTATTATTGATATTAATGTTTCTACCATCTTTGGCGCTGGCGAAGGAAGTGGAAATGAAAGTGTATGATTATAAATTAACAAGAGTATTAGATGGTGATACTGTAGGTTTTGAAGCTAAGTTTCTACCAGATCCACTTAAAAAAGAATTACTGATTCGTGTCTATGGTGTTGATACACCAGAAAAAGGATTTCGTGCTAAGTGTACAGAAGAAAATACAAAGGGTTTAGCTGCAACTGAATTTACAAAAACTACAATTGCCAATGGTAAAAAAATACAGGTTGCCATTGCTGATTGGGATAAGTTTGGTGGTCGTGTATTAGGTGATGTATTAATAGATGGTAAATCATTACGTGTTGCATTAATCAAAAACGGATATGCAAGAGAATATTATGGTCTTGCAAAAGAATCGTGGTGTAATTAACATGGTAACTTTTATTATTATAGTAGTAGCTGTTTTATTATTAGTTGGCACTTATTATTCAATGAGATAATATGTTATCGTATCAACTTTTAATAACATTAATTTTATTAATACCTGCATTAATAATTTTACACTACATTAGCAAATGATAGAAATTATAGTAAACACATTCTTTCTATCAGGTATAGTTACTGTAATTGGTCTTTGGATATTACTGATTAAAGATTTATTTTGTAAATGAAGAATATACGTATTATAAAAGAGAATATAGACGTATCAGGTATTGTAAAACAATTGAAACAACATCCTGAAGATTGGGGTAATGTGGGCCGTATGAAAGGTATTGATCGTCAAGACCCTCATACACGTTTAGTTAAATCAGGTGTACTTCAATTAGTTATGGGAGGTATTTCAAAACCTGGTGAGTTTATTGGTGACACAGAAATATGTGTACCCACTGAAGCCACTTCGAGACACACCGAGATCCAACGATTCCTGGCCGAAAATAATTTTGGTAGAAGATTAGGCCGTTGTGCTTTTCTTAAAACACCGATTGGTGAAATCACAGGTAAACATATAGATGAAGGCAAATACTACTTAACAAAAGACCGTTATCATTTGAGTATAACAGGCACTTATAGATACAGTGTTTGGGACGATGGTGATTTAGAATCCACTAAAGAAGAAGTGATAATAGAACCAGGTACATTCTTCTGGTTTAACAATAAGAAGAACCATATGGCCGAGAATATAGGTAATTGTGAGAGAATTGCTTTTATCTTTGATGTGCCAATGTCGCCAAACAATCCATAATATTATGGAATATGTTTATAAATTAAATTTACCAGGATTAATAGACGTAGTTAAAGACGATTTAAAATCAGATCCTTTTGGTGAATATACAAAACCAAATCATGTTTATTCTGTACCCCCTAAAAACTTCCTTCATCCAAACTGGACTAATATTAATAATTTAGATTGGTTTCATCTTAGTATTTTTAACAAACCTCCTGGTAGTTTCGGTATTATACACAATGATACAAGAGATACTTCACAGTTTTATTGGTCTATTAATTGGGTATATGGTGAAGGAGGTGGTATGTGTTTTTGGGAAGAGAATCAGATTTATCAACGTACTGTAGATAAAGATGTAGCAGGTCTATACAGAACTGTATTTAAAGTAAACAGCCCTCCATCTAAAAAATATAAGACGGAACATAATGGCGTATACTTAGTAAATTCAACAAAAATACATAACGCCTATAATTATTCAAAAGAAGGAAAAACTAGATATGCCGTTGCAATTAAAGCAAGGCCAACACCTCTAATAAACACTTGGGAAAAAGTAGTAACCATGTTTCAATCTTATATAATTCAATAATATATCTCAAACCTGTAACTCATAAAATCCACCAGGAAATTTTTACACTCTCTTTAAGTAAGAACTCTTTACCAAACCTGGATGGTATTGGAATGGCCTCCGGGTTTCCTATAGGAAAATGTCTATTATTACCTTGTCTTGATGTTATTGCATTTATAGATTACGATTGCTTTCCAGTTCCACCACTGGCCTTTATGGGTTTAGATCAATCGTTGCACCACGCATAATCACTGTGCCTGTAGTTTGTTCTGTTGTGTTGCCTTCTACGTTCTGTATCAAATTGCCTGCTACATCAATCGTTAGAGAACCGCCTACCTTTAAATTCGTATCGCCACCACTATTTAAATTTAAACGGCCAGTCAATGTATGTAAATTAATATCACCATTATCCACCTGTATGTTTACATTCGCACCTGGCCCTATCTGTATATCATAGTGGTTATTCGTTTGGCCATTCTTATTAATATATAACTTGTAACGGCCATTGATGGTCAGGTCGTTATTCTCCTGTACGTAGGCCTGCTGGTTGCCGTCTATTAGACTGTAATGGTTCCCTTTGGTAATATTCGTTAATGTACCATTGGCCGAGATTTCTGTGGATGTGCCTGAACGGTGGCGGATATGTATTCGTTCCGCATTTGGCGTATCATCAAACTCTTGTATATGGCCAGACTCGGTCTCATATACGTGGTTATATGGATAAGAAGCATTGTAAGGTATTTCTGGTTGATTCCAGGTTGTGCCATCTGAACCGGCTATTCGGTCGCCAGAGGCCGTTGTAATGAAATTAAAGTCGGCCGTTGGTATGCCTGTTATGCGTGTTGCTCTACGGATTGTTAATGCTAAACTTGGATTGTTTTCATTACCATCCGAATCCTTTGAATTAACGGCCAGACGATTTACATCTGGTTCGTTTTTGTATTTCGGATAAATTTCATTTGGATCATTAAATCCTTTTCTATTATCAGATAAATTAGTTGGTCGGCCAGGTAAACTACCTAATATAACCGGCTCTTGACGATATTGCCCATCACGAAAAAACCCAAACACCCAACTTCCTTCAAGTAGTCCGGTCGCCGACTGGCCAATACCTGAAACGCCGCTGGCCGTGATAGGTAATACACACAATGCCCACGGTAGATCGGCCGTTGGTAGAATGTTTTTGTTTTCTGTATGTTGACCTAATATTCGTACTCTTAGACGGCCTGTTTTAAGTGGGTCTTGACGATCTTCAACGACGCCAGAGAACCAGAGAAAACCTCCAAGTCCCATAAAGTTTTCGTTATTCATTGTTTACTTTCGTTAGAGCGCCTGATAATAACACAACAACATACGTCATAAATTTCTATTCCCTATTCTCTACGCAGGCCAGTTGGCCACCAAAAAGAATACACAAAACATAATAACACCGTAATAAATCCACACACTATTAGACAAGGAGTGCGCTAGCACGACTTTATCATAAAGGCGGCCGATACTCTCGTATATTCTTTTAATTAACTCTATTACACTTCTCATTTTTTACACTTACATCTTTTACCAAAGAACCATTGTTTAATATTTCTCAAAGTTTCTTTGATACCCTTAAAGTTTAGTTCACTTATGTTCATAGTTCCCTTTCTACATATTTATGGTGCGGTTCCCTCTTGGTTTCTGTAAGGTGGCCAGCGTCCATATAGTTATAATATTACATAGCCGTCGGAGCGGCGGTCTCGGAGGCGATCTGATTAACCAAAGAATTTGCCTCCAAGTCCTTCTATTACTGCTTTATCAAACTCGTATTGGTCTATAATGCCTTCGTTGTTTTTTTCCTTATCTATAAATGTATCGTTAATTTCACTCGGATATGGTGAACGGACGCTATCTTTCATACACTCTAATACCATCACGTGTTTCTTCTTAGATTTGTTTATATTGTGTCTTACTGACGTAACCAAATAACGACCTGACATATATTTGTCACGATCTGATGGTTCGTTACCATCTCTTGGTTCATAAGAGGGCATTTCAAAAGTAATAATATCACCTGCTTGTATTGCTGTGTAACCATTGACTATGATTTCTACTTTAAAAGATGAAAAGGCAAGGCGTTGTGAAAGTCTTTGTTGTACTATATTCTTTACATCAGCAATGGCAACGGGATTACCTTGTTCTGTGTAGTGTACATTTGTTGTATCTGGCCATAGATATAATGTTGATTCAGGATAATCTGAAAGTGAATTGCCCTCTTTTACATACTTCGGTAATATACCTTTATCTGCTTCTTTACCACCGTTCTTATCTGTTTCTGTATGAAATATTTTTTCATATTCTAATTCGTAATTGAAATCTGTTTCTGTATATGTTTTATCCAATTGATTATGTGTAATTAATCTACTTGCATATACACCATTTCTTAAATTTTTAAGTGTATCAAATTGGTCTTTAATTGTATAACTCATTACAATTTGCATTTCAGTTTTAATATCTTTTTCACCTTTTTCATCTGATATGTTAGATGGTTTAGGTTTAAATCTTGCGATAGATGGTCTTGCTGTATTTGCTTCTACTGCTAACATACTTTCTATAGAGCGATAGTTAAAACCTCTACTTGTTTCATAAAAATAATAACCTGAATTGTTAAATTTTAAACTGGTCGTAAACTGTGATACTTGATCTATACAATCAAAAGGTCTTAATCTACTGAATATGTGTTTATGTAAACCTATTGATGGTTCAAGGAATAAATTCTTTTTAGAACCTAAAAAATCTGGATTCTTTGTGATATTAGCCACCATAGTTGAATATGTATCTAGTTGTGCATTTGATACCACTTTTAATTCATTCTCAATCATTTCTTTACTACAAAAATGTATCATATAACCTTGCACTTTAGGTTTTAATCCTGTTCTAGCTGTTATTTTATAAATGTACATAGGGTTGCCTGACTTTTCTGAGAAGTCATAACCAAAAGGACTTGATGGTGTAAATAATTTAAATTCTAGTCTTTCATTACCTGTTAATGGTAATTTGCCTACAATGTTTTGTGCGTCACCTATTAGAAGATTACCTGATAAAGTTTTATTGTAAATACTTTCATATATATTTAAGTCAGCAACCAAATTATCAATACTTATTTTTTCAGCTACGTTATCACCACCTACTGAGCGGTAAGAAACTAACACAACATCTGTTAAATTATATTGACCTGGTTTTTTTAAAACTGAGCCGTCAAGGGTATTATATAAATTACTCATTATTGATTCATTAAGTTCTCAAATTCCTCTAAGAGTAAAGGTAAATAAGCGGCATTAAGTAATCTGATTTGTCTTTTTTCATCTTGTATTCTTTGTTCATAATCTCTATTCGTAACCACTTCAGCATTTGGCGTTGTACTGTTAACAATTAATTTATGTTCATAGTCACTTGGTCCTTCACCTTTAATTTTACCACTAGATTGTATAATTTCATAATGATGTACGCCATCTGGATTTGTGTACTTATCATTTATATAATTTTCAAATTCAAAAGTTGTTAATGGCCAACCATAATAACGATCTGTAATATTATTCGTCATTAATATTACCCAATGATATATAGGGCTACCAAAATGTTTTAATGCTGTTATTTCTGGAGTATCTCCTTCAGGCACGTCATATAAATCGTATAATGATGCTTCATCTATAATTTTTGACCTTACTTTAACACGTACCATTAAATTGGTAACAAGTTTTTCTACGCCATCACCTTTTAAATCGTAAGTTCCTTTAGGAAAAAAAGAGAAGTACATTAATATCCTTCAGCAATTTTTTGTTTAGTCATTATTTCTGTTTCACTAAAACTTAATGACATTTTTGTATATACAGGTGCAGCACCAAGTTCATCACCTGCAAAAGTTGAAAATACTGTTTCATCACCGTGTTGTAAATCTAATTTTGTGCATACACACTTACTAATTCTAGGTATATAAGTATTTTGTTTATCAATATACATATAAGTTATTTGAAATTGTGATGGTACAACAAAGTCACCTGAATTAGATATTTCAGGATGCATATGAAATTTAAAAAGGGATATGATTTTTCTAGCACTATCTAATTCTATTCTATTTTTAGGTACAAATTCAAACTCAAAAGAAAATTCTCTCATAGGCACACCTTCAAATACCATTTCTAAATTATTATTAAATGCACGACCTGTTGATTTTTGTAATACTGCTTTAAAATCTCCTACTCCAGCCGCTTGCGTAAGCATATCAGTAATTTGCATACCAATTTTTGCTGTTATTTCTCCACCTCTTGCCAATACATTATCTCCAAAACTCATACTTGCCATATCTCCTAAAATTCCTGTTTCTTTACCTGTATGAGTGACTGTATATGTAGTTTTAAGTCCTGCTGGTGTGTACAAAACAATTGAGTCAGCAACACGTGTATGTCTACCACCACCTGCATTTATTCCTGATGACGTAGGTTGTATTCTGCTTGTACCATCTTTAAAAGTAGAAGCTTTGCCACCAGTTAATTGACGTGCTTTTGCTTTTGCTGAACGTTTATCAGCACCTAAAAATGAATAGACAGCTGATTTAGCACCGTTATATTTACTTTGTGCTGCATCATATATTGTAGTTGTTTCTAATATATCAAAAAACATATAATGGCCAGTACCTAAATCTGTTACATTACTAGGGTAATAAACAGTACCATATTCATAAGGATTTTGTTTCATATGCGACGCTGGACTTGTGTCGTTTAATTCTAATGGCGATTTGTTTAATATTTTGGCTGCAGCAGCATTTGTTTGAATACTATTTTTTGCTTTGTCAAATAATGCACCAGCTAAACCACCACCCAAACCGGCCAGCCCAGCACCTGTTGCTTGTAAATTACTTAGATTTTTTTGAACAATACCTGCTACTTTTCCTAACACGATAAATACCTTATATGATTAATAGTAATATTTATATGTGATATGAGAGCAAGTTATAAAGGAATTTATAAACCAACACACCCTAAAAAGTACGCTGGTGACCCAAATAGAATAGTATATCGTTCTTTATTAGAGAGAAGAATGATGGTATATTTGGATAAAAATGATGCTGTTGAATTTTGGGCTAGTGAAGAAATACCTATTATCTATCGTTCACCTATTGATTATCGTATTCATAGATACTATCCTGATTTTATATTCAAGTTAAAAACAGGTAAGAAATATATGGTTGAAATAAAACCATTTCGCCAGTGTTTTCCACCTAAAAAACCAAAGAAACAAAGTCGTTATTTTGTGAGTGAACAATTAGAATATATAAAGAACCAAGCTAAATGGCAAGCCGCTAAAGTGTATTGTGAAGGCAACGATTTAGAGTTTAAAATCTTTACTGAAAAAGACATAGGTGTCTATAGTTAATATAAATATAGACAATGGTTTCAATACTAGACAAATTAACTAATAAACAAGGCGATACTACAAAGTCAGCAAGTTGGTATAAGAATGCTGTACAGTCTATTGGTCAAAAGATTAGTGCTAATAAGTTAATGGCACAAGGAACATTAACTGCGAGACCAAATATTGGTTTATTAAATTTATTCTTTTATGATCCAAAGTATAAAGAAACATTACCATACTACGATACGTTTCCTCTAGTGTTACCATTAGAGTCAATTAAAGGTGGATTTAGTGGTTTGAATTTTCATTATTTACCACCATTATTAAGATTAAGATTATTAGAAAATATGCAAAGATACGCAACAAGTCCTAAAATAGACACAGCAAGATTTGACGTAAGTTGGTCAAGAGTAAAAAATATACCACTTGTAAAACCTACAATCAAAAAGTATTTGTACAAACATGTTAGATCAAGTTTTTTAAGAATTGATTTATCACAGGCCGCTATTGCTTGTTATTTACCAGTGCAACAGTTTCAAAAAAGGCCTGCTGCTGGTGTATATGCAGCTTCAAGGAGATCATTGTAATGGCCATATTAAGAGGCGGAGTTCGTATTGGTGGTTTTGATATAAGATTAGGTTTACCACGTGATCGTTCTTTAGATAATGTTGAAGGCGATCCAAGATTTAGACAAAAAGCAGGTGGTAATCCTGAAACTACTATAGGTCGTTTTCAATCTTATGTTAATGAAGCAGAAGGATTTGCTCGTAAGGCAAGATTTTATGTTGAGTTTTATTTACCACGTGTAAGTGATACTGAAACTAAAACTAATTCTCAATTTGAATTAAATGGTAGAGCTAGGCAAGGATCAGAAATAATTTTAAATGGTCTTAATGCATCATCAGCTGCTCAAGAGCAAGCTACTACATTTTCAAATAGTTCAACTTACCGCACAATGAATAACCGTTTATCTCGTAATGTTAGAGCATTTTGTAATTCTATTAGTATGCCAGATAGAGATATACAAACAAAAGAAATACGACATCACGGTCCTGCATACAAGATAGCATTTGATTATAAATCTGCTGACATTACAGCACAATTTTATACTGATAAGTTTTTAAGAGAAAGATCATATTTTGAAATGTGGCAAGCGGCCGTTTTCAGTTTAAAATCACACAATTATAATTTTTATGATAATTATGTATCTGACGTAAATATATTTCAATTAGGTCAATTTGCAAGTCGTAACGAAAGAGATGATGTGACATATGCTGTTAAACTATTTGATTGTTTTCCAAAAATCATAGGGCCTGTTACTTATAGTTATGAAACTAACGCTGTACAGACATTTGAAGTTACGTTTACTTTTAGATATTGGGTAAATTACGGGTTAACACAAGCAGGCAATATAGAATTAGGTACACCAAACTTTAGAAGCGTTGACGTTAAGAGTGGCGCAGGTTTATTTGGCGGACTATTAAACAAATTACCACCAGAATTAAGACGTGCTGGTGTTGATGTATTACAAGGACTAAAAAGACGTATACCAATCGGTGGTATTACAGGCGGTAGAGTATTTCCACCGTTTGGCAATTTCCCACCACTTAATTTATAATAAAGGAGATAATTATGGCGTTGCCTAAAATTGAAGTGCCAACATATGAGTTGACATTACCATCAGAAGATAAGAAAATAAAATATAGACCATTTCTTGTAAGAGAAGAAAAGATATTATATATCGCAATGGAAACAGGTCAAAATAAAGAGATGATAAATGCTCTTAAAGATGTAGTTGGAGCTTGTACATTTGATGTATTGAACGTAGATAGATTACCTATATTTGATATAGAATATATATTTTTACAAATACGAGCTAAATCTGTATCAGAAATAACTAAATTCAGAGCAATATGTCCTGATGACGGTAAAACTTACGTTGAAACAGAAGTTGATTTAACTAAAGTTGAAGTTCAGGTAAATGATGAACATACAAACAAAATAATTTTAGATATACCTAGAAATTTAGGTATTATATTAAAATATCCTACACTTAAAAATTATGATATAGGTAGAGGTGTAGATAATTTAGAGATAGATAAAGTATTTGATATATTAATTGATTGTATTGACCATATTTTTGAAGAAGATAAAATATATCCTGCTAAAGATACATCAAAACAAGAATTAAAAGATTTTATTGAGAGTTTACCACAAGATGCCTTCACTAAAATTAAATCTTTTTTTGATACAATGCCTAAATTGAAACACGAAATTGAAATTACAAATCCTAATACGAATGTAACAAGCAAAATAGTGTTAACAGGAATCGCAGATTTTTTCGGATTTGCCTCGCCCACAACACGCTAGAGGCATATTTTGAAACTAATTTTGCGTTGCTGCAACATCATAAATATTCATTAACCGAGATTGAGAATATGATACCTTGGGAACGTGACATTTATGTGTCATTATTAGTAGCTTACATTAAAGAAGAACACGATAGAAAAAAAAGGGATAGTGTATGAACAAAGAGAATAAAGAAACAGGTTTTAATACTAAGTGGAGGCCTGCTATGGGCTGGTTATATCTGGCCGTATGTGCTTTTGATTTTGTTATATTTCCTATATTATGGAATTTTGCTCAAGCGACATATTTAAAAACAGTTGTATTTACACAATGGAATCCATTGACATTACAAGGTGCTGGTTTTTTTCATATTGCAATGGGTGCCGTATTAGGTGTAACAGCATATGGTAGAACACAAGAAAAGATTGAAACTAAAAAGATTGAAGCAAACAAAATAAAAATTAATTTAGACGAAGATCAAATAGGTTAAATGGCTGATAAAGATAAATCATTAATGTTAGCTTTAGGTGTTGACCCGGAAACAGGTGAATATAAAAAAGGCCCAGCAGGTGAAAACCTAATAGGAGATTTAAAAGAAGAAACTAAACAAACTATAGGTGAAGAATTTGACCAATTTAAACAAGAACCTGACATATCACAACAAAAAGGTGATGCCAAATTACCTAGATTAGCTGAATTAAAACAAGCATCACAAATGAGTGGTGGAAATTTAAATTCCGAAGCTGGATTAAGTTTAATGCGTAGTATTGAAAGCAATGTTATAGTTGCAGCACAAAAAGTTCAAAAATCTATAATGAGCACTTTTTTACCTGTGGAAGTTGAATTAAAAAGAACAATAGAATTATTATCTTCACCTAATGAAATGGCACAAGATGAAGCTTTAGATAGAATGGAGTCATTACAAAAAGTTATGAAAATTGACTTTGAAAAAATTTCTCAAGCTATGGGTGTTAATGTGCAAGATTTACTAAAAGCACGACAGTTTCAAAGAGAAGAAAATAGAAAAAAAGATGAATTACAAGATAGAATAGTCCAAGAAAGAATAGAAGTAAGAAATGAATTAAGAGAAAGAGGAATTAATACAGTATTAGATAAAAAAACCAATACATTAAAAGTATTAAGTTTAAATGAAGAAAGATTAGTAAAAAAAGAAATTTTTAAAACTGAAAAAGAACTTATAAAAAAAATAAAAGAGAATGAAAAGTTAGTTAGAGAATTGAGAAAAGGTGATACAGTAAATCCTAAAAACAATCTTGAAATTCAAAGAATTAAAAATGAAGAAAATAAAGCTATTGCTGATTTAAATAAAAGAAAAGAAGAAGCAAACATAAAACCAGAAGAAGATTTTAAAGGCCAAGGTTTCTTTTCAAATACATATGGTGCTGCTTTTGACCAAGCAAAAGCCACCTTTGATGAATTAAAATTTGGTGTAAAATCAGTTGTAGGTGGATTTAAAAAGTTAAGTGGTGGGTTAACAGGATTTGGTTCTTCATTAAGTGGTGCTAAAGATAAAATTGGTGGTTTTTTTAAAAGTTTATTAAAGGGCAAAGATGGTGAAACACCAACTGCTGGTGGTATGAAAAGTGCTCTTGCTAAAGCAGGTTTAGCCTTAGGTGGTACAGGTGGAACTGCAGCTGCCGGTGGCGCTGCTGCCGGAGGAGCTACTGCTGCAGGTGGCGCTGCTGCTGCTGGAAGTGGATTGTTAGCGGCGGCTGCTGCACCTGTATTAATAGGTGGTGCTGTAATAGCTGGAGGTGCATATGGACTTAACAAACTTAAAGATAAAAAAACAAGAGAAGGAACATTAGGAGGTTCTTATGATGAATCATCAGGTGAGTATATACCAGGTGGCGAGGAACTTAACCCTACGTTTGATTTTAAAACTGGAAAACCAAAAATAACTCCTATATCTAAAGATATGAATGTAAATAAAATGAGTGCTGATTTAGCTGCTCAAAAATCATCTCCAACGGTTACTAATATTGTTGCACCATCTAACTCTAGTATCGTAAGTAATAACGATCAAAGTCAAACTATGGCGTTACTATCTTATAATCCTGATCGTTCTTTTATTAATTTAAATGCAATTAAATACTAATTAAACAGTGGCCATTTCTGGCCACCGTCAAAGTTATGAGTAAAGAGAGAGATTACTCGTCATCCGCCAATTTACTAAAGTAAGATAACGTATCGTCATCATCACTAGCGGCTGGAGTAGTTTTACCATTACTTTTTACTGCACCATTTGTCTTAGCCGATGGGAGATCAGCAGATTCAATAGTAGCAGTATTTCTAGTTCCCGTAATTACCCTATTCAGTTTCTCTTTGAGTTCATCATAGGATTTAAAATTACTAGGGGCCAAGAAAGGTGTAAGAGCATATTGTTTAGACCATATTGCTTTGATTTTTTCATCATTATCAGCAATTGGAGCAACAGGCTCAAATTCAGACTTGTCATAGTTCCAATAACCATCTACTTTTCTAATTTTTAGTTTAAAGTTTGCACCTTTCCAAAAATCAAATGGGTTAATGGCTGCTTCATCTTCAAATGCTGGTTGCATTGCTTCAGTAATCTTATCAAATATCTTTTTA
>Ga0209296_1002208_pt1 | contig 14197 bp, 15 predicted proteins | sample S_130206_EF_Meta_FD_187319 | JGI IMG/M metagenome (GOLD analysis project Ga0209296, IMG submission 187319) | Freshwater microbial communities from Lake Simoncouche, Canada to study carbon cycling - S_130206_EF_MetaG (SPAdes) (version 2) | ecosystem: Environmental > Aquatic > Freshwater > Lake ...
GCAACATTGCCACGGGTAATGTAGGCTCTGTCGGCATCTCTAGAACCGTTGCAATAACTGGTAATGCGTCAACCCTGTCGGTTGGCACTCTCGCGGTAGGAGAGAGAAGTTTTGCCATTACAGGTAACGCATCCACTACTGCAATAGACAGCGTTACAGAGGTAAGAACCAATGCCATAACTGGCAATGCTTCAACCCTATCGGTTGGCGATATTGCGCGTGGTGCAACATCATTTGCCCTGACTGGTCTATCTTCCACGCTGTCTGCTGGAAGTGTTGCCCGTGGCGCAATCAACTTTGCAGTTACTGGAAACGAGTCAGTCGTATCTCTTGGCAACATTGCCAGAGGCGCATCGTCCTTTGCTGCATCTGGTAATTCGTCAACTGGTTCAGTCGGCACGATGCTGCCAGAGACAATCTCCTTTGTTGCCATTACTGGCGTTGGCGGTACTGGCTCAGTCGGTAGCGTTACAAATGCACTATCTATTGCGATAATTGGTGTTGAGGCATCTGGCTCGGTCGGGACAATGATTGGCTTTGGATGGGGTGCAATACCAGACACGGCAGAGACTTGGACAGCACAATCAGATACGCCAGAGACTTGGACAGCAATCGCAGATACATCCGAGAGCTGGAGTCCAGTCTCAGACACATCTGAAGATTGGTCAGAAATATCGGACAATTCAGAAACATGGACGCAAGTCCCAGCATGAAGGTGAAATATGGCAGATACCACGACAACCAACCTATTACTAACTAAACCCGAAGTCGGGGCTAGTACCGACACATGGGGTACGAAGATCAATACCGATCTGGACTCGGTAGATGCAATCTTTGCAGCAGCAGGTACTGGAACATCGGTAGGTCTTAATATCGGTAGCGGTAAGACTTTAACGCTTGCTGGCACAGTCAAGTTTTCTGGATCAACATCAGGCACGACGACAGTCGCAGCAACTGCGGTTGCTGGAACTACCACTTTGACGCTACCAGCAGCAACCGATACCTTAGTTGGTCGAGCAACCACAGATACTTTGACAAATAAGACTCTAACAACACCAGTTATCAGTTCACTTTCATCTGCATCTGCTACTGCGCTAACTTTGCAATCTGCTGGCACTACTGCGATTACTGTTGATACTTCACAAAACATCTTACTTGGTTCTGGCGTTACTGTTAATGCTTATCAAGGTACTTCCCCTTCAAACGGGGTGTACATGGGGACTGTTGGTAGCGCTAGTTTTTTTCTTGCAAATCAGACATCAACAAATACAAATCTTTATTTAAGCAAGACGTCTGGTTATACAGACCCCGCTCTTTTGACTGCATATGTAAACGGCGTAACTTTGGGTGGATTACGAGTAACTTCTGGCAACACCGCCATGAATCTTTATGGCGTATCTGGTATTACTTTCCCCGCAACTCAGATAGCATCTGCTGACGCAAACACATTGGATGATTATGAGGAAGGGACTGTTGATGCAACAATTACTGGAAGTACAACTGCTGGCACTGCAACTTACACATCACAAACTCTCTATTACACAAAAATTGGAAATACTGTTGCAATAAGTTTGTATATTGCTTGGAGTGGTGGAACTGGAACTGGTATTTTAAGAATTTCTGGACTTCCTTTTACATCTGCGGCTAGTAGATACCAATCTATAACGATTGGGCAACTTGAAAATGTTACAAAAACTGTATCAACTACAGTTGCCGCACAGATAAATCCAAGTACAACATACATTCAATTTATTGAAATTCCATCGATAGGCGGTGCAAATGGAGGGCTAACATATGATGCCGCGGGAAATATTTTTGTTAGCGGAGTTTATTTTGTTTAATTAGCCTGATTGGATTATCAGGTCGGACACTTAACTTAAAGGAAATCAAAATGGCACTCACAGAAACCAAAGTAATCGATAACATTACAGTCACCGAAAACGGCATAGTGCTTTATCGGGAAGCAACACGCATCCTAAAAGATGGTGATGAGATTGCTAAAACTTACCATCGGTCAAGCCTAACGCCAGCACAAGACCTCACAGGCGTACCAAGCAATGTTGTTGCTATATGCAATACAGCATGGACAGATGCAGTTATTGCTGCGTATCAGGCTCAAGTAGCTGCACAGAAAACAGCATGACCACAGAGAACACAACTGAAGGCATTTCAGTAATCGCTGCCAAGGTAGCACCTCCAGTAGGCGTGTCATTGGCGACAGTCGCTGGCTATCAGGTCAGCGAAGTATTGATCTGGGCGACTCTGATCTACACGGTCTTGATGATCTGCCACAAGTGTTACCAGATTTATAAAGAGGTAAAGCATTGACCCTTTCTCTTTACTCATGCTGGCACAGGGTGCTTTCAGCGCTATCAAGCAGGGGTGCGACTTTCTACACCAAGGTCGTATTCAGCTTGAGTCTGCTAAAAAAACCATTGAGGGAGTGCAGTCAGACCTTAAGGCAGTCAAGGGAATATTTGACTGGTTTATTGGTCTCTTTGTCTCAAAGCCAGATAAGTCTGAAGTTGCAAAGCCTGTGGCGCAAACGAAAGCCAAGGCAGTCGCAGCCAAGCAGTCCTATGAAGAGATGGAGTTACAGCTCATTAAAAGTGTGGGCGACAACATTGGTACGCTCTTTGACACGCAGCAACAAATAAACAACTACTACGCGGAACTCGAAGAGGAATCAAAAACTAAGTACAACCCAGATCAAAACACATCAAAGAAAGCCATTGAGCGTGCTTTGATTGAGTTGCAGATGGAGAAGTTGATGGAGCAGACCAGAGAGGCGATGGTCTATGCACCGCCAGAGTTGAAGGATTTGTACAGTAGATTCTTGGTGATGCACGGCAAGATTGAGAGAGAACAGGAGTGGGCAAGGTCTGAGACGATACGCAGGACGAGACAGGCAAGGTGGAAGCGAGAGCAAGAAGAGATAAAACAAATTGAGTTGATAAGTAGCGCTATTGCTGTGACATTCATTTCTTTAATTTTTGGATGGTTGATGTGGCGACTACGAGACTTATCTGGTGGGTGATTATTGGCGTAGCAGTATGTCTAGTCGTTGCTGTTACCTCAATGGCGTATGTGGAAACCTTGTACATGAAAGCTCAGTTAAAGCAAGAGATGAAAGAGTTGAGAAAACTTAAACGAGAACTCAAGGAAAGCAAATGAATGACTTACTCAATCTTCTCAAGGGTGTCGCACCCACGCTGGCAACTGCTGTCGCTGGTCCTTTGGGTGGCGCTGCTGTTACCGCTTTGGCTAGTAAGTTTGGCGTGTCTGATAGCGTTGATGCCGTTGCAAAGGCTATTGCTGGCGATCCAAAGGCTGCTGAAAAGATAGCAGAGCTTGAGCTGGAGATGGCGAAGATTGATGCAGCCAATACTGCCGACGCAAGGAAGATGAATTCAGAGATACAGAACTCTGCCACAGCGTCTTGGTTAGCAAAGAACATTGCCTATGTAATAGATGTGGCGATCATTGCTGGCGCTCTCACAATGACCTTTGTGGTGTTTATTGTTGGCGTACCAGAGCAAAACAAGTCGATGGCTTTCACAGCTTTGGGATCGTTGTGGACTCTAACGGGTACGGTAGTGAACTTCCATCGCGGTAGTTCTGCTGGTAGCAAGGCTAAGACTGAAGAAATGATGAAAGGCGCAAAATGATTGAGTTATTAAAGCAACTATTGCTGGCTAAGGCTAACCGTCCAAAGCCAACTGTGGAAGAGGTCGAAGTCCAAGTCTGGGCATTCGTCGTCAAGTCGATCACCGTCATGGTGCTTGGCATTGCGTTTGGTGTCTTGTACCTGATCGGGTTTGAGAAGCAAGACGCTGAACTCGCACCAATCGACTCTGTATTCTTAGAAATCTTGAAAGCCATTGCGTTTATGGGAGTGGGAACAATGGGCGGTATCTCAGGACGCAAGGCATCGACTGCTATTGCAAAAGCCATTGTGGGAGACGACGATGCAACTAAGTGAACACTTTACGCTTGAAGAGGCAACGCACTCCGACACCGCCACAAGGCTCGGTATAAGCAATCAACCAGACGCACAGCAACTTGAGAACATGAAGGTGGCTGCTGCTGGCATGGAGAAGGTCAGAGAGCTACTTGGCAAGCCTATCAACATCAACTCATGGATTCGTCTGCCAGAGGTGAATGTTGCGGTGGGCGGTAGCAAGGTATCGAGTCACATGGATGGCTGGGCTATTGACTTTGTATGCAAAGGCTTTGGCACTCCACTAGAGGTCTGCAAGGCTATTGACGCAGCAGGTATCAAGTTTGATCAGATGATCCATGAGTTTGGTGATAAGGGCTGGACTCACATCTCCTTTGCGCCAGCATTGCGTCAGCAGAAACTCACCATTTTTAGACCTCAGAATAAATACGCCATCGGTTTGTTGACGCAAGACGAATACAACAAGGCAGTATGACGAATCTTTATCAGCAGCTCCAGACCCCTGCCACACCAGACCTGCCTAATCCACAGGATAGCTACGACAGGTTGACGGTTGCGCAGACGAATGCTGCCTTGCGTACATTCTTCTTAAAGCTAACGAATGTCTTACAGACCCTTGCGTCACCTCGCGGTGGCAGGTTTCTAAACAACCCTTACGGGGCATTCCAAGACGGCACAGACCAGACGGCAGCCAACACCACGACTGCTTACGCCATAACCTTTGACACAACTGACTTCAACAATGGCGTAACCTTGTCAAACTCGTCAAGGCTTAATGTGTCTCAGGCTGGAATTTATAACATCCAATTCAGCGTGCAGTTAGTAAACACGACGAATGCGTCGGCAGACATTGACATCTGGTTTCGCAAAAACGGCACAAATATCGACAAGTCAAATTCACGCTTTGGACTAGCACCAAGGAAAAGTTCTGGAGACCCATTTCACATTATTGGTGCAATGAACTTCTTTGTAAGTCTTGATACAAACGACTATGTTGAACTCATGTGGCGCACTTCAGATGTTGGTGCATCCATTGAGCACTACGCTGCCAGCTCCACACCAACAAGACCATCTATACCGTCTGTCATTGCGACGGTTACCTTTGTGTCCAATCTTTCAGCATAATTAGACCCTATGGCACTCGTACCAATCAAAATCCCTGCTGGCGTATACCGCAACGGTACTGAGTACCAGTCTGCGGGTCGCTGGTACGACTCGAACCTTATCAGATGGTTTGAAAACACTTTGAGACCTGTGGGCGGGTGGCGTAAGAGATCGGCATCACAAATGACTGGTGTGTCTCGCGGGATGCTGACATGGCGAGATAACTCAGATGTGCGTTTTATTGCTGCTGGAACTCCTACGAAGCTCTACGCAATGAGCGAGGCTGGTGTCTTGAAAGACATTACACCAGTCACCTTTACAACTGGCATCACAGACGCAACGCTAAAGACTGGCTACGGTTACAGCACCTACGGTAACTTTGCTTACGGTGTAGCGCGTCCAGACTTGGGCGGGATAGTCCCCGCGACAACTTGGTCAATGGACTCATGGGGCGAATATTTGGTTGCGTGCTCAAACGCTGACGGTCAGCTCCTTGAGTGGCAACTAGGCTTTGTCACGCCAACAAGGGCTATTGCCATCGTCAACGCGCCAACTGGTTGCGAGGCTGTGATGACGACAGCAGAAAGATTTGTCTTTGCCCTTGGTGCGTCAGGTAACCCGCGCAAGGTTTCTTGGTGCGATCAAGAAAACAATACGGTCTGGACACCATCGGCTACCAATCAGGCGGGTGATTTTGAGATCAACTCTCTCGGCTCAATCAAGTGTGGGAAGCGCGTCCGAGGTGTCAATCTGATCTTTACCGATGTCGATGTCCACGCTGCCAGCTACATTGGACTGCCTTATGTGTACAGCTTCGAGAAGGCAGGATCGGGTTGTGGCGTGATCAGTTCTCAGGCTGTCGCAGCCATTGACACGGCAGCGATCTGGATGTCTAAGAGTGGCTTCTGGATATACGACGGCTATGTCAGACCTTTGCCTTCAGATGTTGGCGACTACATTTTTCAAAACATCAACTACAACCAGTCAAGCAAGGTCTACGCTGTCCACAACTCAAAGTACGGTGAGTGCATTTGGTTCTATCCATCGAGCGCCAGCAATGAGAACGACTCATATGTCACTTACAACTACCGCGAAAGGCATTGGTCGATTGGCACTTTGTCTAGGACTGCTGGAACTGATCGGGGTGTATTCACCTATCCCTTGATGATCTCATCTGACGGCTACATCTATGAGCACGAAGTCGGCTACGCATACGACGGGGCTTCGCCATTTGTGGAGTCAGGTCCTTACCAGATTGGTAACGGTGACAACATCATGTCGGTGCGTCAGGTTATCCCAGACGAACAAACCTTGGGCGAAGTCGTGATTTCCTTCAAGACTCGGATGTATCCGACTTCAACTGAGACGACTTTCGGACCGTACCCAGCAGCGCAACCTACAGATGTGAGGTTCGCTGCCAGACAGGTCAAGGTTAGGTACACGGGTGCAGTTCTAGAGGACTGGCGCGTTGGCGTGAACCGATTTGATGTTGTCGCAATGGGTAAACGGTGACTTAGAATTGGATCAAGAATTAAGGGCGGGGAAAGTACCTGTATGTATCCGAGAGGATTACATCTTGTACTTGGAGTTTTTCAAAGGTAATTTGTGGCTTCATGTCGAGATCAAAAAATGGTCTTCTGAGGTCAAAAAAAATGGTTTGAAAGACATTGCTCTTATTGAGTATTTAACAGGGAAGCCTATCGTCGCGCTGATACGCGAGGATGACATCAAACTTGTAAGATTTGCCAAGTCATTTGGCTGGTCTGAGAAATGTCAAATATCACTATTAGACGGCTCTAAGGCTTTTATCTACACCAACAAGGTGTGACAAGGGAGATGATATGGGTGGAGCAGTAAGTAATTTAGTAGAAGAAGTAGGTCAAGCAGGTCAAGGCATCATTAGTGGCGTTAATGAGGGATTAACTCAACTCGATGATGCAATACCGCAAGAAGCCAAGATCGCAGCAGCCATTTACTTGGCGAGTCAAGGTTTACCAGTCGGTGCTGAAGGTAGTGCATTGGCTAATCTTGGTGCTACCGACGCAAGCCTTGGTGCTGCTGGTGCTATCAATGCTGGCGCAACAGAAGCAGGTTTAACAGCTACTGATCTTGCTATTGGCGGTGGTGGTGGTGCTGGCGCTGTTAATGCTGGTTTTACCTTACCTGCAATTCCCCCAGAAGTAAGTGCAATATCTAACGCAAATACTATTGCAAATGCGGTTGGTTCATCTGCTGGCGAGATGACTGCACAGCAGACACTCGAAAAGATTGCACAAGAACAAGCTAGTTCGGCTGGATTGCTTGGTAGCGCCATCAACTTTGCAAAAGACAACATCCCGTTGACATTGGCAGGTGCTGGTCTAGCAGCCAAGGCTTTGGGTGGTAGCACTCCAACATCAAGCACCACAACATCAACCATTGACCCAGATGTCAAGGCAGCTTATCTACGCAACTTGGAAGAGGCAAGGATGGTTGGAGCTGGTCTAGGACAAAGACAGTTTGCTCCATACGCTGACTACAACCTTGGCATGGTTCAAAAGTACATGAACCCTTACGAAAATCAGGTTGTACAGAACACATTGGCAGACATTGAGCGTGCTCGCCAAGGTCAAATATCTGCTGAAGGTGCAAGGGCTACGGCAGCAGGAGCGTTTGGCGGTACACGCCAAGCAGTCACCAGATCATTGGTAGACGAAGCAGCTCTACGCAATGCGGGTAACTTGGCTGCACAACTTCGTCAGGGTGGCTTTGCACAGGCTCAGAACTTAGGGCTATCGCAGCAACAACTAATGCAGCAATACGAACAGCAGAAACTCGATGCAGCTCGCGGTCTACCGCTAGAGCGTTTGAACATAGCGCAAGGCGCACTAAGTCTGCAACCTGCAAGGATCGGTGAAAGCACCACAAAGCCAATCTACACAAACCCAGTAGCGTCTGGCTTTGGCGGTGCATTGGGTGGCGCTCAACTTGGATCATTGATTGGTGGTACAAAAAATCCAGAATACGCTGGCTACGGTGCTGGTCTAGGCGGTCTGCTTGGATTCTTAGGTTAAGGGGTAAGACATGGCAACGATGCAAGACTTTGGCGGTTTACTCTTTGGTGGCGGTGGTACTGGTCTAGAGGACTACTTGAGCGCTGATCAGCAAAGTGGAATTAGAAACCAAGCGCTTCTCCAAGCAGCAGCAGCATTGCTCTCTGCTGGCGGTCCAAGCGAGAGACCCGTCTCCATAGGTCAAGCCCTTGGCGGTGCTCTGCAAGCAGGTTCTGCTGGTTATCAGCAAGCACAGCAAGGTGCTGTGCAGAGTTTGTTGATGCGCCAGAAGTTACAAGAAGCAGATCGTGCAGCGCAGATGCGCAAGCTGTATCCGCAAATATTTAAAGAGACGATTACTCCAGAACAGATGACTATTGCTGGAATTCCAGCGAGGGTTGTGCGTGATGACGAAGGCAACTTGATGCCCAATGCACAGGTCACACCAGCGCAGAGACAGCTAACCATCGATCCAAACAAACTGCAAGCGTTGACGGCTCTGTCTTCTGACCCGTTAGCGACATTGGCAACCATATCTAAGTTAGTCCCAGACTTGCGTCGTGCAGGGTTCTTAACGACTGGCGTGCAAGAAAATCCCTTTACGATCTTCACGCAAGACCCGACAGTTCCTGACAGCATTAAGAAGATAGCAACTCAGTATGAGAGAAGTTACGCTTCTGGAACGCTTGATCCTGAGAAGGCAGACGAGCGTATTCGTCAACTTGGCGAGAGTGTTCGTAATGCTCAAGAGCGTCAAACATCTAGAGAGCAATCGGCATCACAGTTTGCGCAGACTGCTGCTGGCTTAGAGCAAGCAAGAGGTTTTGCTCAACAACAAGCTGCTGCATTACTTGCACTTCGTCAACAAGCAGATGCCAATAAGCCAGAGACCTTCTCCTATGCACAGAAGAAGGATTTTGATGTTGTGCAAGAAGATTTGAACCAAGCAAAACAGGCAAGAGATACTGCATCTATTGCTGATAGAGCTGCACCTTTAATTGAACAGGCTTACTCTGGAAGATTAGAGTCAACATTTAAAAATGTTGCAGGTGGTCTAGGGTTTTCAACTGACGCAAAAGACGCTAACGATTCTTTATTAAGACTTCAGAATCAACTGTCTGTTAAAACTCCTAAATTTAGTGGATCAACATCCAATGCTGATGCTACTCGTTACGACAAAGCCGTTGGAGATTTAGCCAATCCAAGTGTGTCTGGGGCAACAAAATTAACTGCTTTAAGAGATATTAAAAATTTAGCTGCTAAAGCAGCCGACTACGCGCAACAACAAGAGAACTATTACTACTCAAACAACAAGAGTCTCAAGGGATTCAAGTATGTGCCGTCTAACCCATTCGGGAACTAATCATGGCAACAAAACCCACTCAAAAAGACATATTTCTGCTAACCCAGCGTCCTGACCTTGCGCCTAAGTTCGATGAGGTTTACGGCAATGGAGCTGCTGCCGAGGTGCTCTTGAAGGCAAGTCAATCCACAAGTCCTAATGGCGCTGCATTTGGAGTCTTTCCACAAATGCAACCACAACGCAGTTTGAGGTCTGAGTCAGCTCCAGAGGCTGGAAGTTATACAGGCGCAGCCATTCGCGGTCTGACTCCTCCTTTGGCTACCGCTTTGATGGGTGCGCCATTCGGACCAGTCGGGATGTTGGCTGGCTCTTTGGCATTGCCAGCAGGTGACGCATTGACTGCCTTATTCAATACCGCTACGGCTGGCGCTGAGAGAGTTACTGGCGGTCAATACGGTAGAGTTACACCGCCATCACAAGCCATTCAGAACCTCTTAACTAGCGCTGGAGTACCAAAGGCAGAGACTACTGGTCAGCGTGCCTTAGAGACCAGTTTAGGCGCTATGGGCGGTACTGCCTCACAGATGGCGGGATTACAGAGACTGGCGCAGACTGCCGTCTCACCAGTTACCAGAGCAATAACTCAGCAGATGGCGCAAAGACCTCTGGCTCAGACAGCCGTTGCATTACCTGCTGGCGCTGCTGGTCAGGTCGCTGCTGAAGCAGCTCAACCACTAGGAACTATTCCAGCAATGCTTGCATCGATGGGTACATCGACTGTCGTTGGCGGTGCTGGTATGGGTCAAAGAGGCGGTCAAGCACCAACTGGTGCAGAGACACGCGCAGCAAGCATTGCTGACAAGGCTAGACGACTTGGCTTTACTGGCGAGACAGCTCTAACTCCAGCTCAGGCAGGTACAAGCAGAACTGCAAACATATTCGAGGCTGCTGCTTCGAGTCTGCCGTTTTCTGCTGGTCAGTTCACAAGACGCTATGGCTTGCAATCAGACTATGCGCAAGGCATCATCAACAAGGTCGCAGACATCTTTGGCGGTATGCCAGCACAACCAGACACGGCTTTCTCGTCTGGTGCTAGTGCTGTTAAAAAAGCAGCAGAACGCAATATGAATAATATCGGTAGTGGTATTCGTGAGGTCGCGTCACAGACTGACATTGACTTAGCTCAAGTTCCTAAGTTTCAAGAGTCAATCCTTGGAGCTAGAAAAATGTTGGACTCTATTGCTCCAGCTTTACGCAAAGACCCTTTATTTGAGAGCTTTGAGCAGCTTTACTTTGGCAAGCCAAACGAACAATTAAACTCTATGGTAAAGGATGCTATGCAACAAGCTGGAATCACTCCTTTAAAGGCTAATTACAAGGCTATGGAGGCGAGCTTTCGCAAGCAATTAGTTGATAGTGGCATCCCTGAGTTTGAGTTTCTTGGTTACCAACAAAAAGGCTCTATTGCAGGTCAAGACTACCAAGACCAGCGCCAACTATTGGGTGACTTGGCTTATGCCAATCGTGGTAGTGTGGTCGGTAAAGCATTTAGGGATATGCGTAATTCCTTAGACGACGCAAGAGACCAAACCTTTGAAGCTGCTGGTTTAAATGATCAGATCACAAAGCTAAAAGAATTGCGTGGCTCTTACGGTGAAGCCAAGGACTTAAACGACAGACTCAAGAACACCGCAGACAAGACTGCTGTGAATTACATTATTAGCAATCAGGACTCATTGGCGAATAAGGTGATCCCGTTGATGAGTGAGGCTGAGAAGAAGTCTCTGTCTCAAGCAATCCTTGCAGACATCCAGCAGTCCTCGATGTTTCCTACTGGCGAGATGGACATTACCAAGTTTGGACGCAACCTCATCAAAGATGTCAAGGCATCCCCCACGACATTGCCACAGATTCTTGGTCGAGAGAATGCTCAGACATTGACAGACTTAGCAGAGGTGGCGCAGTCTGCTCTCAAGGCGAAAATTCCTACTTCTGGAACGACTGAGAGAGCTACTATGGCTGGACTGCTAACCTCAATGCCAGCAAAGTTTGGAGCGTCTGTCGTTGGCGGTACAGCTCTGACAGGTGAACCCGTGATCGGTCCTATGCTCTCGCTGGGTATACCGCCATTGGCTACAAAGGCGTATCTGTCACCAGCAATGCAAAACATCTATGGCAATACGCTAGACCCATTATTCAATTACATGGCTGCACCAGTTGATCCGATGTTGCGTTACATGGGTGGTACTGGTCTGCTTAATACCCAGACAGCACAGCCAGAACCGTATCGCATTGAACTCAACAATATGCTGCCTAGCAGACAGTAAGGGACAAGACGATGGCAGACTACATTGGCGCTACACCGCAGAACCCTTTGCTTGGTTTGCTCTATGGTGGCTACGATTATTTAAGGTCACCGCAACGCACTCAGCAGATGCAGGGTCTGGCTAATTTTATTGAGTCAACTGGCATACCTAAAACGGTAGAGCGTATGTCCTATGGCGAACCATTGACGAACATAGGTCAAGCCAATGTGCCAGCACTAAAACCAGAGACGGCTGAAGCCATGATGACGGTTGCGCCTATGGCTGGTCCTGCTGCAAGGGCTACCGCAAAAGGAGTGCAAAGAGCTGGTGGTCTGCTTGGCTCTCAGATCAATCGTGCAATGCTTGGTGAAGGCGGTCTGCTTGCACCTATTACTCCGCAGCCAATGTTTGCAGTTAGCCCAATAAATTTAAAAAAAGGCATTTACAAGCCTGAGTTAACGATGGAAGAGATGTTGAAGGTTAAAGACATTCCTACCGTTGACAGGGTAAAGCAGTCAATCGATCTTGTTGGTGAAAAAGAATTTAAAAAGATGGTTGATGCGCAATACAAAAAATACAAACCAACCGATCAGGATCAAGAAGCAATGCTTGTTGAGTCTGTAACTCTTGATATTCTTGGTAAGGCGCAAAGATCACCTTATCCACAAGAACAGGCATTGCGTACTGCACAGGAAAATGCTGCAACGCTTGGACAGTCTGCTAAACAAGAGACAAGAATGTTGCAACAAGGATATTACCCAGACTGGTATCACGGTTCTACTGGTGACATTACAAACTTTAGACCAGACCTTCTTGGTGAGGCTACTGGCGCTGCAAGCGCTAAGAAGGCGTACTTCTTTGCGCGTGATCCGCAAAATCCTCCTGCTGGTTTATTACAAAAAACTACTGATCAAGAATCAATAGATTTACTCAAACGATTAGGCAAGACAGACGAAGAAATCGCTGCACTTAATGCTGTATCAATGGAAGGAAACGCTGCTCAGACTGCATCTGGCTATGCCCAGATTGGCGGTTCAAGGGAATACAGAGAAGCAATGCGCAAAGCAAATGCAGCAGAGAAGCGTGGCGACTGGAATGAATACGAAAAGCAGATGCAAATTGCCGAAGATTCTGAAATAAGCAGAATGAACTATGCGCAAGGTTTAGTGGCTAAATATGGCGACGCTAGAGACCAGATGCTAGAAACAATTAAAAACACTATATATAGTAAAAAATTATCTCAAGAAGAAGCAAGTGCATTAGATAAAAAGTATATGGAGTTAATGCCTTACGGTTGGTATAACACTTTTGAACCTAAACAATTTAATGATCTTAAAAAGCAATTAGTTAATCTTGTTGGGGAAGATGCTGCTGCCCCAGCGTTAAAGCAGATTGACGACTTTAAGTCGATTAAAGCCGAAAGAATGATCTCGGAGAATACGCAAGAAGGTGGCAATGTTTTGCCAGTCGCTTTGCGTTACAAGAATCCAATGGTTTATGACTTTGCTGGAAGCTCTTACAGAGATCAAAGCTATTCAGACTTGATTGATCAGGCTATGGCTGGTGGTCACGATGCTTTGATTATGAAGAACACATACGATCCAGCGTCTGGTCCATCAAAGTTGATTGATGTTGGCGCTGTATTTAGTCCTGATCAAATTCGCTCACGTTTTGCTGCCTTCGATCCATTCCGCAAAGATATTGCAACGGCAACCGCAATGGGTGTTGCATTACCTGATCTGCTTGCGAGTCCAGTAGATCAGCAGCGCCAGCAACCAAGCATTCAAGACCTAATCGATTACGGGTTACTTTCCCCTTAAACACGACTTCTCAGCGCAATAAGTTCCAGCACATTAGGATCATTTTCCTGACCCTTTGCTGGTGAGTACAACGCTCGGTATCTTTCCTCTGCTTGCGGTCTTGGCTCACACAAGTAGTACACCGCAAGGGACTTGCGTGCAAAGTCTTCTGGGCATTGAACGGGTCGTGATAGTCCATGTAACGAATTTGTTGTGTCAAACAGCACAGCACGATTGAATTTAGGCATCACCTCTTTTACGAGGTTGGATGTCTCGCTCCACATTCCTAAGTGACCGCCAAAGTCTTTGTGCCAGTCGGGTGTCAGGTACACGATTAGATTTAACCGTCTCTCAAGCAGGAGCTTGGGGTGTATTGAGTAATCGAGATGCGGGTTGAGCTTTCCCCCAGAGATATGCCTGTGCATACCAGCACCATGCAAACCAGCGTCAGCGTAGAGCGTGCAACCAGTCAAGTGAACAAGGTGCTGCACAAAGTCAGGAGACACAAGGTGCTGCATTGCTTTATAAATACTTGCTGGGAAAGCACCCCAATGATTCATGGTTGACTTGTGCTCAAGTGCATTGTTGTAATGCACCCAGAAGTCTTTTACTGTGTCAAAGTCTTGAGATATTTGAAACGCTAATTGCGTTGGAAAGAAGTCATCGATTACCAAGTGCTTGAACGGGTGCTC
>Ga0209296_1002209_pt1 | contig 14194 bp, 9 predicted proteins | sample S_130206_EF_Meta_FD_187319 | JGI IMG/M metagenome (GOLD analysis project Ga0209296, IMG submission 187319) | Freshwater microbial communities from Lake Simoncouche, Canada to study carbon cycling - S_130206_EF_MetaG (SPAdes) (version 2) | ecosystem: Environmental > Aquatic > Freshwater > Lake ...
AGGTTGCGGAGCCTGTGGTGGTTGCCGATACTTCCGCCGCATGATCAAGATCGAACTCACCCAGGAGCAGGCCAACAGCCTCCTCCAACTCATCGACATTGCGGTAAAGGCTGGTGGCGTTGCTAACGCCCGTGCAGCCCTTCCGCTTGTGGACCTCATAGTCTCAGCCGCACAGCCTAAATCCGAGTAATGGAACCAACGAACAGCAGCACCAGCCCTGGACTCAGCCTAGCAGCAGCGGCAGGTGCCACTGCTGCATCATTCCTGCCAATCCTAACCGATTGGGTGCGACTGGTGACCGCTGTGGTTGGTCTCTTGTGCGCCTGTTACGGAGCCTATAGGCTGTTCAAATCCAAATGAAAAACACGAAAACAACTCTCGCCGGTGTTGGTGCCATTCTGGTCGCTGTTGGTGGTGCCTTACGGGCTGCCTTCGATGGTGACGCCAGCACCAACATCGACATCGCCTCGACTATCGCCGCGGTGACCGCTGGTATCGGCCTCATCCTGGCTAAAGACGCCACCGAGAAGCCTCTGGTGATCGAAACTAAGCCGTGAACTGGGTCTACCAGATCCTGCGAGCAATCCTCGACTTTCTAAGAGCAACACCACCTACCGATGTGCAACATGGTAAAGCTCCCGAGGCCCTCAAGAGCGATCTGGCTGACCGCATTGCTGACCTCCCTGGGTTGCCAGATGACACGGGTGGTCCTGGTGCCAAGCGGTGATCCGGTGATGCTGGCCAAGCCTGTACAGGCCAGTGTGTACGGATTCGATTCTGACAAGAAGCTGGTGGGGCCATCTAAGGTGGTCTTGCCGGCAGGTTGGTACGTTTTACCGAAGAACTGATATGGGAATACCACTCACAGGCAGTAGCGTTGCATCGACCTACACTGGCCTACTCAAGAACTCCGACAACTCCACCGTAGGCGCAACGCTCAAAGCCATCAGCGACGGCAGCGGCAATGACTCTGTACTTGAGATCTCCAATGCCGCAGTCAATAGCAAAGGCAACTTCAGCGTAGGAGTATCCGCTGACAAGCTCACAGTGGCTGCTGCAAGCGGCAACACGGCTGTTGCTGGTACTTTGGCTGTCACCGGGGCTACCAACCTCTCAAGCCTCGCTACGAGCGGTGCAGCGACCATAGGCGGTGCGCTTAATGTTACCGGAGCAACCACGCTCACCGGCAATCTCACGGTCCCAGGAAACCTCGCGGTCACTGGAACCTCCACCCTGACCGGTGCCACCGCCGTTACCGGTACCCTCGGGGTAACCGGAGCAAGCACACTGGCAAGCGTTGGAGTCACCGGAGCCGCTACCGTTGGGACTACTCTCGGAGTCACGGGAGCCACTACCCTGACCGGTGATTTAGCAGCCAACGGAAACACCACGTTGGGCAATGCCGGCACCGACACGTTGATCCTCAACTCGGACAACATCACGGTTCCTAACCTAACCCCTGTTGTCGTTGATTTTACCACCGACAAGGTGCTGATCACTGACGCAAGCGATTCCAGCAAGGTTAAGGTGGTTGCCGGAACATATTTTGCTCCTCAAGTAAAACAAACTCTCTACCAAGACTCCACCGCTGGTGCAAGTCCGTTCGTTGCTACAAGTGCTGGATCTGGCACTGAAGTAACAGTGCTTACCACATCGATTACTCCTAGGTCTATAGCTTCAACAGTGTTGGTTTCAATAGCTATCAACTATACTACCATAAACAATCCACAGTTTGCAGCATTCAGAGTTACTCGAAACAACGTAGAGATTGGGTCTAACAATTTTGGTTCCAACTTGTACGGTATTGCCCCGTTCACTGGACTTGGTGCTTCTTATAGCTCTGAATTCTTTAGCAATCAGTTTATCCAGATTCTTGATTCACCAGCATCTGCATCTGCTGTTACTTACAGGATCCATTTGTATGCAACTGGTGTTACGTTTCCGTCAATGTGGGTTAACAAGACGTATCAAGATGTGGTTGCAGGGGTAAACTCATCTTCCGCTGCCCGCGTCAGTTCCTCAATGATCTTGCAAGAATACTTCGCATGAAACCCTCCGAAGCGGCTCAAGCGGCTTGCGACAAGCTGTCGTTCACAGACTCGGCCACCATCGCGTTGGCCAAGAAGTTCTGTATCCGCCGCTACTCGATGATCTGGGATTCCTGCCTGTGGAACGATACCCTCGGCATTATCTCTCATCCGGTAACCGCCGGAACTGAGATCGTCACCCTCTCCGATTACGTCACCTCCGCCTACGCTTCAGGGACTGGTTACAACACCTTCATCGACTTCCCCGTAGCCATCCGCTTCACGGTCACCGGAGATACCGATGGCATCGAAGTGCCCGCCGCGGAATGGGTCTCGTTCTTCCAGCTCGATCCCAACACCTGGAACAACGTCGATAGCCGTAAATCCACCCCCGGCAACTTTGTTAACTGGACTCGATTGATCGGTGGAGCTTATGGCGAGGCCGGTGTTCCGCGTATCAAACTCGTTCCCACGCCCAACGCCGATGGCACCCTGTTCATCCTTGCCAAGAAACAGTCGCAGATGCGGCAGTTCGGTGAGGCGGTCACCATCTCAAACGATACCAACTTCGAGCTGCGAGGCGTAGAGAACGCTCTAATGGCCTACACTGAAGGCGATCTCCTCGAATACTCTCGGCAGTACGGTAAAGCCCAAGCCAAGTTCCAAGAAGGATCCGCTCAGGTATCCATCATGAAAGACATGGAACGCGGCCAACAACAGCAAATCAGCCGCATCATCCCAGATAGCTTGTACGATTACACGTTCCAAGACATCCTGTAATCCGCCATGCCATTCCAATCCTCAGATGCTCTCGATGACCAGATGCTTCTGGATGGAAGCACTGGGTTTTCAACGGGCGTAATTTCAGCCACTCGTCCCGATGGCATTCCTGCAACCAGCATGGAATCGGCCATCAACATGGATTATGACGACTTCGGCAATCTCGTCACCCGTCTAGGAGCTGTTTCACTGGCAGGCAACAGCATCACCGCCAACTGGGAAGACGTCATCACAAACTGGGAGTCAACGACTTCAAACTTCGGCAGCAATCTTCCCATCAACGCGACGGTATTGTCCGGTTTCTACTTCGATACAGCCGCATCCGAACGCCTCGTCATCGCTGTTAATGACCTTAGCACCTCTACCAAGAGCCTCTACTACGGGTCACCCGGCGTTTCCTACAACCTGATTTCGGGTTCAACGCTCAACGCTGCCGCTTCCTACGTCTATTTTGCTCAATTAAATGACAAATTGTTCTATTCGGACGGTCTCGGAACGCTGAAATACGTCTCAAGCTCAAACCTCGACAGCTCCACCGCAGCCGGCAAGATCAGCCGCATCGATGTCATTAATCAGGGATCGAATCACGGCTCCATTCCAACAATAACCGTTGCAGCCCCTCCCAGCGGCATCACGGCTACGGCCACTGCGGTTGTTTCTAACGATGGCAATCTCGTATTCATAACGATCACCAATCCTGGAAGCGGATACGCGGCACTTCCAACTGCCGCTCCAGCGATTACTATTTCTCCTGCCGCCTCGTCTCACGCCGTAGCTTTTGTATCGCTCACGCCTCCTGCCCAACCGATCTTTCTCACCACCCATACCAATCGGTTGTTCGCAGTTTCCGCGAATCCGTCCATCCAGCCCGATACCCTCTACTTCTCGGATATCCTCGATGGAGAATCCTGGGATCCTCTCGGGTCTCTTCGGATCGGTGGCGATGGCGATCCCATCAAGGGACTCTACTCTTGGTTCGGCTATCAACTCATCGTCTTCAAGGAACGCTCTATTTTTAGCGTAAATGCCGATCCTACGCAGGATGCTGCCGATTGGACCATATCACTCATCAGCGGCAATATCGGCTGCTCATCGCACCGGTCCATCACCGCGGTTGGTCCTGACGTATTCTTCCTATCCCGAGATGGCGTCCGATCTCTCCAGCAGATCCAAGCCGGTACCCAGACTAGCGTAGGCCTCGCGCTCTCCAGCCCGATCAACGACCTCATCAGTCGCATCGACAAGACCAAGCTCGACCTCTGCGACGGTGTATTCTGGAACAACCGCTATCTGTTGGCTGTTCCGTTCGTTGCCGAGGAACCAGCGATCCTCGGAATCGAAAGCGAGTACGCGCTCCTGACCGAGAACAGCCTTGATATCGCCCTCGAAGGTGCGCTCAACGAGAACAACGCGGTCATCGTCTACCACTCACTGGCCCGCTCTTGGCTTGGATATTGGGACAACTGGATCGTTAACGACTTCATCCCAACCTCGTTCTCAACATTTGGACCCGTCCTCATGTTTGCCGGCGATATCATCTCGGTGTCAGCGGGAGCGGGCCAGGTCTGGTCCTTCAACGATTACCTACCGAACACCCGGTTGTCGCCGGTCTCAAGCTCCGCATACACCGATGGCGGTGCGAATTACGAATCCACGGTGATCACCAAGGCTTACAACCTCAGCGAGCCTATCCCCGACAAGATTGGGTACAGCGTTCAGTTCGCCTTCGATAATCCGTACACCACCGCAACCACGACCGCCGAAGTGTCGTTGGCCAAGGATATGTCGGACACATTCGTAACTCTTGATTCCGCGCTGGCGATCACCTCAAGCCAGAAGTTCCTGAAGGCTTACAACCTGATAAGCCAAGGCCGTTGGAATACTTTGCAATTCAAGGTAACCGCAGACGCTGGTCGCTTGTCTCTGCAATCCACCATTCTCTCTGGCTTCGTAGACTCCGTGCGCCCTCAACAATGAACGCACACCCAACAAACATTGAAGCGGCCAAACTACTGCGAGAGCAATGGCCAGCTTTTTCGTTATGGACTGAAGATCAGATCCTCAACTGGATCGGGATCTTTAGTTCTAAGAAACTGTTCGGAATTGTGAAAAACGATGACGGAAAGTGCGTCGGTGTAGGAGCAGTTCGGTTCCTTAACTCAATCGAGGAATCCAAGGATATCAACAACAACTTCCCAGACGGTCACATCGCGTGGGTTGAAATCGCTATTGGCACCGAGCCGTATGCGGTTCAATCTCTTTGGATGGGAATGATGCGGTTATGCTCTAAAAACGTAACCAAGCTTGGTGGTTTTTATAAAGGAGCTTGCCGTTTGTACGATTTTAACAGGTATTATAAACTGATTATGAACGAAAGGATTACTTATGGGAGGAAATAGTTATGAGAGACAGAATTTTTCAGAAGCTAATAAAGAGGCAGTAGAAGCCCAAGCTGAAACATTTCCTTTTTTGCGGGCAATGGATGCCGCCGCTAAACTTGGAACAAAAGTTAGTTATAAAGGTAAAGAATACGATTTTAGCGGTGAGCAGAAGGATGATAAAGGAAATCCTCTAAGAGACGCTAATGGAAAAATAATTTACAAGCCTATTGGTGATATTCAAATAGGCGAAGCATATGCGCGGGCCGCTGCTGACATTGCTCCTGAGCTTACCAAAAAACAGCTTGAGCTTGCTAGGGAATACGGAACTAAGTTTGCAGTACAACGTAGAGGTGAACTAGAAGCTCTTGATCCTGAAAAGTTCAAACTTTACGACAAGTTCCTTAAAGATTTTAATGAAGGTTCCACTGCTCAAGATACGCAGATAGATTCTCCCACCTACGAGAAGGTTGGGATTCCCGGTGCCCAAAAGGATACCGGTGCTTCTCAATTGATCCGTAGCGAGCTTGAGCGTCAGATCCAGCAGGGTCTTTCTCAGGTTGGCACTCTGGATCCAAGCATGGAGCGACGGGTTCAGCAGGCCGCTCGCGCTCGTGGAAGTGCCACTGGAAACCTACTCGGCAATCCTTCGGCTCTTCGTGAGTCGCTTGCAATTCAAGATGCTCTTGGAAACGCTAACTCTCAACGCTGGAACGCTGCAATGGGATTGCTTCAGAGCGGTCAGACTACCAGCGATACCGCCAATCGGAACGCTCAGGAAGCTTTCCAGAACATCCTCGCGGCCACCGGTCAGCGGAACACCGCGGCGCAACAGAGCTTTGCGGGCCAGCTCACTTCTCAGCAGCAAATGCAATCTGGTCGCCAACAGAATGTAGCAAACATCCAGTCTGCCTTGGGACTCCAGCCGATCGTTAGCCAAGCAGCAAACCTTGGAGGACTTCAACAGGGTGCATCCCCGTTTGTGACCCCTCAGTATACTCAGGGAATGCAGATGTCTAGACCTGGAGAATTAATGAGTATGGGAAGCAACTTTGCTTTGACCAACGCTAAGAACCAATACGAGTCCGATCAAGCGAACTCCTTCATGAACCAGTTCCAGGGGTATGCCAGAGGAGTTGGTAACCTTGGATCATCCTACGCGAACTTTGGACTTGCCGGCGGCGGATGCTTCGTCGCTCGCGAGTGTATTCCTGATCAGTGGGAGGCGTTCTACTTCTGGAAGGAACTCGTTGGACCGAAGTGGTTCAAGAGCTTCTACGACAGCAACGCCGAGAAGTTCGCGAAGTGGCTCAAGGACAAGCCGAAAGTCAAGAAGCTTGTGGCCAACTGGATGATAGCTCGAATCAACAGCATAATCCCTAAAAACTGATATATGCCTATGGCTGATGCAATCGATAATCTGGCTCAAGATCTGAATCAGGTGGGTGTTAACCCTTATGAATATGCAGTTCTAACTGATGAAGGTTATGTAAACACAATTCCAAATCCAAACTTTGTAGAGCCTTACGCTTATCCCAATCCTCCCAGATTTGGACTTCCGGAACAGCCTTCTGGAATGTTCGATCCTGTCTTGGATTATGGTTCTCGCCAATGGTTGGATCGAAGAATAAGAAGCCCAAATCCTATTGCTCAAGATTTAAGCAACCCTTCAACTTTAGCAACCGGTGGAGAGATTGATTACAACGTCCGAGATCAACCGGTTGAGCGAATCAACATTGGGAATACGGATGAGAAGGATGCGTTTGTAAGAACAGGAATTGGTACCACGCTGGATCCAAACACTAAAGATAGAGGTGTATCTACAGGAATAGGGACCGCGCTGGATCCGATGACTGAAGATAAATATAGGTTTACAGGTCTCATTCCACCTGACAAAGCTGGAACATTCATTGGAGTTCAGTATCTAACTAAAGAGGAAGCTGATAAACTTATTGCAGGCCAAACACCTTCGTCGCATCCTGAAGAATTTATTACTCGCGGAGAAACTATTAAAATTCCGGGAAGAGGACTTCCAGATTACAGACAAATAATTAACAACGATGGAAGCATAAGTTATTTAAACGAAGACACTAGAAAGATTGATTTTACAGTGCCAAGTGTTAAAGGCTATCCAGGCGTTCCTGATTTAAGTGAAAATCCAAACCTAAAGTTGCCGTTTATATCAACAAAAACAACAGATACATCTGTTGGTTCAACACCTTTTACGCCATCACCAGTTGGAGCATATCAACCAGTTGGAGCATATCAACCAGTTGGAGCGGATGAACGCACAACCGCCAGCGAAGGTGGGTTTGATAACACTGGAGGGAATGTAACGGTTAATCCTAGGAATTTACCGGCTGGCCCTGGTGATACGGCCACTGTTACCCCTAAAGACCCTGATGCAGATTTCACTCCTGTTGACTCAGGAAATGAATTTTATGACTCGCCTTGGACGATAGCGACGGCTGCTGGGGCTCAGGAACGCCAGTTTCAGCAACGAGGTTGGAAGATTGATGAAAATGGAAATTATTTAATATGGGTTCCATTTGATAAACAGATGCAGGAAACTTACCATAGGTATGGGCAATGGAGAATAGGTGTAGATCCTAGAACAGAAACTGGAGGTGAAACAGAGACACCTCCCGGCGGCGGAACCACGACTACCCCTCCCGGCGGCGGAACCACGACTACCCCTCCCGGTGGCGGAACCACAACTACTCCTCCCGGTGGCGGAACCACAACTACTCCTCCCGGTGGCGGAACCACAACTACTCCTCCCGGTGGCGGAACCACGACTACTCCTCCTGGCGGAGGCACGACCACAACTACTCCCGGCGGCGGAGGTCGACCCGGCGGTGGAACTACCACAAATCTTCCTCCCGGTGGCGGAGTACAACCGCCCCCATATACCGGCTTCACAATCCCCACCAAGGGAACCAAAGAGGTTCCTCTACCCGATCGTCAGGCCGATCCTTTCGCCAAGCTCTACGCTGACTTGCTGGCCAACTCCCAACAGCAGCAGGACCAGTACCGATACATCAACTACGATCCCGATCAGATTATGAATGCCGCCATGAGCGGATTCAGGAGACGGGGTGCGATGCGGTCGTTGCAGGGTTACTAAATAATATCTTATGGCTACCAGAGAAGAAAACGAGGACATCAGGGCTATGCTTGAGGAGCAGGCCAATCAGCGCATCAACCCTTTCATGAAGGGTCTCTCCATGCTCACCGGTGGTATTGCCGGCGAGTTCACCGGGACCAACGAGCAGATTCGTAGCCGCAATAAAGCTAAGGAGTCATTGCTTTATCAGCAGCAACGAGATCTTGAGAACGAACGCATCAACGCTCGAATGGATGCACGACGCGAAGCGGAAATTAAAAGAGAAATTGAACGCGCTCGCCCCGAAATGGGAGGATATCTTCGCTCTCGTGGATACAACCTTGGAGACCCCGATATCGACACGCTTCGTGAGATGTCAGCTTTCGAGAAGTCTAGGGAACAAAAGCAGAAGGAAGATGAAACCATCGAGACTCGCAGGTCTCAAATGATCGGAAAGCTTCGAGCGCGTCCTGATTATCAACCGGGTGGTTCAATGGCTATGCCTATCCCGGCATTGGAAACAAATCAATCACTTGAAGAGCAATTATCCTATCAGGATCAAATACAAAAACAAGAAGAGGAAACTCGCAAGCTAAAGAGCGGCTACATTAGCCTAGGTCCAATAGGTGGGACACCAGATCAACTTAAAGACATAGCTGCCAATTATCCTGAGTATAAAGCTTTGATTGATAATGCACTTAAGAAAGCAGTAACTGACGAGCCAAAAGTAGTTTCTACTCAGGACCCTATGAATGGTCAGAGGATGGAAAGAATAGAGTTTCCAAGATCCTACACGCGAGAGATGAGAAAAGCATATTACGAATCACTAGGAGATGAAGAAAACGAAACTTTTAAAGATGAGCCGGCTAAATCTGGAGTCAAAGTAACAGAAGCAACTCAAGCGACTAGCATCCCAGGTTATAATGTTCGCGTGCAGCCGCCAAAAAAATTAAAGAAATAATTCCATGCCTATTTACGAGGTCACTCAGGAGGAGACTGGGATTACTCTTGAGCTTGAAGGTGAAAGACCACCGACAAAAGAGGATATCAATAGGGCATTCGCTTTTGCTGGGCAGCAGAAGTATCCGAATGCTCCGGTGCTTCAAGAGCCGACTAGCCTGTATGAGAAGGCCAAGTCTGTGGCCCCTTCATTGGCTCGTCTTGCCGCTCCGTTGGCGTTCGGTGGTCCAACCCCACAAGATGTCGCAACCGCTGGACGAGTTCTTCAGCAAGTAAGCGAAGCTCCTGGCGTGTTGATTGATAAGGCTCTTGGTAGGGACACTTATCGAAAGCCAGAGGAAATGCTTGATGCAGCCTCTCGTATCGAACGAGAAGGCATCATGGCTCTTGGATCCGCATCCACCGAGAAGCGTGAGCGAGCAGCTCGAATTGGTCGCAGTCTTGGAGAAACGATAAGCGAGTACACTCCGATTCCCGAGTACGTCACCCGCCCCGCTGGCGAGGTGTTGGGCCAAGTGTCCGCGGACCTCTTGTCCCCCATGAACGTGATGGGCCTCGGTATTGCCGGAGCCGCTCGTCAGGCTGCTCGCATTCCATCGCTCGTAGCAGGTGCTGAGTTTGCAGAATCAACAACTCCTGCCGCCGTTCGCGCTTCACAGATTGCCGATTTAACTCGTGCGTCAGAAACGGCTCGTACTGTTGATCAAGCGGCAAAAACCATTCCCCGTTTGCTGGTTCCAGAGATAACCCGTGGATCCGCTGAGTCCTCCGGCATCGCGTTGCAGACAATCTCAGACCCAAACGCTACCCCAGAAGAAAAGCTAAAAGCTTCCTACGAGGCTTTGATCGGAACCTTGTTTGCCGCTGGTCTTGGAGCGGAAGTAGCCCGTTCGCTTAATGTTCCCGGGAAAAATGTCACTCAGGTTGATATCCTTAACAACCTTGCTTCCCAGAAGAAAACCGTTGGTGAAGCAATAGGCCAAGTCAGTGGCCTACTTGATCAGATGGAGCGGATCGTTCCGGTTGAGAATCTTAAGACTCAATTCAGGAAGTATGTAAACGAACTGAACCCTGATGAACAGTTCGTCTATAGCAAGGAACCCGTTGGAGAAGGTCCGCGCTCTCGTTCTCGATTTGTTCCCGATGAGGAAAGGGTTGCTCTTGAGAAGGAAAACGCCTTTGTCGAGCAGCAGAAAAAGTCTCAAGAAGCCGCTCAACAAGCTGCCTTAGAAAGGTCAGCAGCGGCTTCAGGAACTCCACTCAAGACAGTCGCAGAAATATTTGAGGACAGGAACAGACCTCCTGTAATGGAGAGGAGACCTTCTGTAAATCCTGAGGAAGCTTCAGCGGTTCGGAGAGGAACTGTAACTCCTGAACCCCCTGTCATCAAAGCAGAGGCTCCGACGCCTACAGAGGGCACTCCGCTTCGTTCTGTAGAGGATTTGCTGGCTGAACGACTCCGTACCCGTGATGAGCGTATCGCCGTAGAAGCTGAGTCTGCTCGTCCAGAAACCCTTACAACTGCTGAGGGAGTTCAAGCTCAACGCGCTAGTGAGCGTCAGGCACTTCGCGAACGATCCGCTGCAATACGGAAGGTACTTGGACGGCGGGAGTTTACTGCCGAGGAGTTGATGCGCGGAGAACCAACTCCAGAAGTTCCGGCTGAACCTGTTAGTTCTGGGGAAATCATTACTCCTGAACTCACGGTAGAACGACCCGCTCCCAGGGAGGGAGGAATGCTTCCAGCCAGAGAACCAGAAGGAACTCCGCTTAGGTCTGTTGACGACATCTTGGCTGAACGTCTTAAAGCTCGTGATGAGCGGCTTGCCACAGAAGGTAGGTTCCGCCAGAAAGCCGAAGGGGTCGCTCAGAAGCTCGAAGGTCTTCGCACTGAAGTGGAGGCTGGTCTTGGCGCAAACCCGTTCCCTCAGCTTATGGGAGCGGCTTGGAACGGTGCGTTGTCAGTGGCTCAAGCCGTCATCCGCGCTGGTGGAAGCGTGGCCGATGGTGTTGCCGCGGGAATCCGCTACGCCAGACAGAACTTCAAAGGTAAGTTCGATGACGCTGAATTCGGGTCTCAACTGGCTCGACTGATAGAGCGGCCTTCCCCGGTTCAAGTGCCCACCGGAATGCAGCCTCGTCGGTTTGCAGAGCGTGTTGCTGCCGCTCCTGGCGTTCCTCCGGTCATTCGTGAAGCCGTAGCGGCATCTCCAGAGGCGTCTTACAAAAGACAGAACCTAGAGCAAACCAAGCAAGAAGCCGCGGCAAAAACAACAGGTGAACTCAATGCTGACATCGTAGATCCAGAATCAAATGTTCGCATTGCTTCGGCTGTAGAGCTGATGAACCGACAGCTTGCAGCGGGAGGAATAAGCGACGTAGTAGATACTACTCTTAAAACAGCGAAGAAGCTCACTACGTTTGGCCAACTTATCAATCAGGCCAAACTCCTCAACTCTACCACCAGAGAAGGAATTACATATCTTGTAACCAAGTCGATGGCGGAGCGGGGCAGAACTCCAGACGGCCCTCAGCTTAAAAAGCTGGGAGACATGATGGATGTTTATAGAACCACTTCTGATGCAGTAAAAAATGCTAAATTAAAACTAAAAGAAGCTGCTGATGCTGGAGATCAAAACGCACAGATAACTGCTGCGCAAGATTTAGATTTAGCAAATACGTTAAAGGAAAGTGCTGATGTTGATCTGATTACTCAGATATCAAAAATGAATCCCTCAACTTTGCCAGAGTTGTATTTGGCACTTGTTCAAGGATCAGTTCAAAACACAATCTCTATTGTAGGAAACTTTACAGGAGCTGGTTTAAGCCTAATTTTAGGCGAGCCAGCGAAGATGTTGGCTTACGGAATTGATAAGAATTTGTTTGGTGGAAAACTTGAAAATACGTACGGATTAAAAACGAGAACGGTAACCAGATTAAACAGCTTAAGAAGATCTCTTCCAGAAGGTCTAAAGATATTACAAAAAGGTTCTGAATATAATCCTTATGAGGCTGGCTCTGATACGGGAACTCCGCTTAATTTTACAAGAGCGGCCCGCAATATATACGACGGACTATTTAATGGTGCTAAAGATGTTCCAATACTAAGAAACTCATTTGAAGCAACCCTTGGAATATACCCAGATGTTATATTTCGTATAAATCAATTTGTTGACAACGTATTCAAATCCGCTGAAAGATCCGCTCTAATAGAAGAGATGGGTATTAAAAGAGGTTTAAGCAACGATCAAATAAAAGTAGCCCAAAGAGATCCTAACCTGTATTTGATTGGAGATAATGCTTTCAAAAAAGGAGCTAAAGGGTTCACGGCTGATGATCTTGGTTATATTGAATTTGAGTCTGCAAGATCCGTGCTTCAGCAAAACAATATTGCAACCGAGGCTGCTGCTGGAATAAATCGTTTTGTTACAACTAAAGCGAAACCTTTTTATGTTCCATATAGAATTTTAACGCTGTTTCAAAAGACACCGATAAATTTTGCGGCAGAGATTCTTTCTTACACTCCTGTTGGTGCCATTAACATTCTTGGGAATTGGAAAAATCTAACACCAAAAGAACGGAATCTTGCGTCCTCTAAGCTTCTTATTGGTTCAATGGTAATCGCTGGTTGGAATCAACTATACGACAAGGGTCTTGTTACTCCAAACCTCGACACTCCAGGAGAAACAAACAAAGCCCGTGAGTTGGCCAAGTCTGGTGGTGTTATGCCTCCAGGAACTCTTAATACCAGCGGTTTGTATAGATATTTGAAAGGACAAGATCCAAGGTTCCAAGCCGGAGATGACGTCAAAGACCTCGCTAAATATGGAACAGCCGGCGCACTTGGTATGATGGTTGGCACCGCTAGAAGACTTCAGGAAAGAAGCAGGACAAACGAGATAGATTGGCTTGTAACAGGCGGTGCCATTGCATTCAGTGCTGCCAACTTTGTGGTGAAACAAGGATTCTTGGATGGAATCAGTGGCTTCATCAAAGCCCTTTCAAATGAAAGCGGCTCTGCATTGGAATCAATCACCAAGAAATTCTTATCAACCGCCACATCTCCGCTTCAGCCGGGAATTCTAGGGAGCCTGATGCGCGCCCAACGAGAGTTTGTTCCAGTCACCACCGGGGATACTGTGATCAAAAGCTTCGCTAATGAGCTGAATGAAAAATATGCTGCGCTTCCATTTGTGGATGGCAAGCAGCTTCCTCTCAAGCGTGATCTCTGGGGAGAAGCTGTGTTGCAGACTCCAAAAGGCAGCAACCCTTGGTTGTTTAATTTCCTGAATTCTTGGAAATCCCGCGAGATTGAAGCTGACCCGCTCAACGCCTCTATCTATCAGGTGTGGCGAAAAACCGCAGACAATCGGGTTATCCCTTCGATTCCGAATCCTCAGATTACTTACGGAAAGACCACGTTCGAGAAGCTCAATCCAGAGCAGTTCGACCGCTACGCCCAACTGGTGGGATTCTGGCGAAGAAAAAACGCTGAAGTGGTTTTTGGAAGCAAGAGTTACATCCAGGGTTCGGATGACCTTCGCATCCAGCTTTTGAACAAAGCCTACGACCGCGGCATGGCAATCGGAAAGTATCGATTCATTCAGGAATTGAAGAAATCCGGCCAGTCTTTGACCCCGATGGCACCTCGCCGAGGCTTCGACGAGTAAACTTTCCGAAAGAAAACTCTCGACAGTTTGCAACACGCTGCTACTTTGGCTTGCGTGAGCGTACGACTTCTTACCGTCCAAGAGATTGCTTCGGCTCTCGGGACTCATCCCGAGACGGTGCGTCGGTGGATCCGGTCAGGAAAACTTCCAGCCATGAAGGCTACGAAGCGCACCATCCGTGTCCGCTCCGATGTAATCGAGGAACTCCTCAGACAAAACCCACAATGAACAACTCAATCGCAACGACAACACCCTCGGATAACTCCGAGATGT
>Ga0209296_1002212_pt1 | contig 14184 bp, 18 predicted proteins | sample S_130206_EF_Meta_FD_187319 | JGI IMG/M metagenome (GOLD analysis project Ga0209296, IMG submission 187319) | Freshwater microbial communities from Lake Simoncouche, Canada to study carbon cycling - S_130206_EF_MetaG (SPAdes) (version 2) | ecosystem: Environmental > Aquatic > Freshwater > Lake ...
ATTTGTTTTACAAAGTTAAGAATACTTTTTGAATTTTCCAAATTTTTTCTAATCTTTTTTATTTTTTTTATTCGGACGTTTCCGAATTTGTTTTACAAAGTTACAACATTTGTTTTGATTTGTCAAGTACTTTGTTGTATTTTTTTTTTTAATATTTTTCTATGTATACAGTATCTGTTCCATAGTGATACGCTCTTGCTTCGGCAAAAGATGCATTTGGTGTAGTATATTTATTACCATTATTATCATAATAGTAAAAAACATAATTAACCAATACTTGTGTTTCATCACTCATATTTAGAGTTTTAAAGGTTAATAAATTATTGAACTTTCTTATTGTTTTACAAAGATAGTATAAGTTTTCCGATAATACAAATGGGTTTGGTAATTATTTTAATAAATCTTTGATTCGTTGTAAATCTTCTTGTATTTTTACTTCTTTGGATCCTTTTAATATACCGCCTAATGATTTAAAAAAGTCTAAAGGGTTACCTTCAGGTTTAGTGGTTTCACCATCTTTAGGTTTATCATTATCACTTGATTCAACATCATTATCACTTGATTCAACATCTTTACCTAATTCATCATCAGAATCAGGTAATTCATCTTCAGGTGTACTCCAATATTTGGTAGCATATCTCTTACATTTTTGACCTTCAGTTGGTTCTTTGTTAGATTGTACCTCACCATGACCATAAACATTAGATAATGAATACCCAAGATCTTTGATCAACAGAAGGGCACTTTTACATTGTTTTATTAATATATCTTTATCATTATTACCAACTATTTCAACACCTTGTGATGTTCTATTATTCATGTCTGATGGTGCGGATCCTTTATTTGGAACTACGTGTTGACCAAAAGAACCTTTAGGTAATGTTTGATAAAGTTCTCCATCTCTATTGATAACCCATTGTACTCCCAATTTTCTACCATTTAATATTCCTACAACTCCTTGGGCACTACCTCTACCAGCAGTATGGTGAATTATAAAATACTTATCATTTTTTAATGGGGTTCCTTTTCCCTTCATTGTTGAGGATCCTGAAATATCATTAACACTTAATGATATTTCATTAATAACTTTACCTTTATTAGGTACTTTGGTAGATGAGAGTTTTTGTTGTAAAACCCTTAGATGTTCTAGTAAAAGTATATCTTTTTTCATATTATTGTTCCAAGTGTGTCATTAATACCCCACCTAAAGAGGTTGCGTGAACTTGTAGGTGATTAATTGATTCCATGTCCAATTTTTTCTTACGTTTTGTGTAATCCAAACCTAAAGTCCCAATAAACCTACCATCAATTGTTTTAATTGTAAATAAATAACCTGATTTACATCCTGTGTCTTCGGCAATATACTTTAATCCAAATGTTGCGATTGAATCGTCTTTAAAATCAGGAATTTCAATAACATCATTACTTAATAATTCATTGATTGATTTTGAAAATAAATTAACAGGGATGTTATGAAAATTGGTTTGTACTGATTGTACACCAGGATGAACCGTTTCATACATTATTGAAAACTTTGCCATTGACTTACCTGTTGGATAGAAATTGCCACCATTGTGGAATTGGGTTATCCAAACACGATCAGCATCAAATTCTTCCTTAATGTGTTCTATTTTTGTTGTTATCAACTCACTCACACGAAGAGTTTCTTTAACCATATCTGGTTTTTCTTTTTTCTTCCCCAATTTACTTTTCATGTAAACTAAAAGAATAGGTCCCAAAACACCTGTTATAAACGCAATAATAATACCTGTCATATTCTCAAACATATAAGATAAATACCTATCAATGCATAAAAATTAACATATGAAATAAAAAAACCCACCTTGTGAGTGGGCTTTAATTTTTATTCAAAAAAAATTAAGATTTATTTTTTGCCACGATTGACCAAATTGCACCTGTTAGAGTGATCACACCACCCATAAGCTCATTTAACATACCTTCGTCGATAAGTCCTCTTGTGATAAGAATACCACCAATAAAAGTTAATGAGTGTCTTACAATACCCAAAAGTTGTTCTTTAGAAAATTTCATAATTTTTGTTTTTAAAAGTTTATTTATAACAATAAATATTCCAAAAACATCATTTAGACATTTTATCTTTAATAAAGAAGAATGTGAATGCCAACATTAATACGATTGGAGTAAGGATTGCGGTAATTATTTCTGACGACATATTGTTGTTTTTTAATATATAACGTATAATAACGTTGGTTAAAAATGATACATGAATATTTACCTACAAAAAATGTTCATTTAACCAATGTAGGCTATTATTGTGGTCCTTGTTGGGGTCGAACCAACCACCTACGGTTTATGAGACCGCCGCTCTAACCGAATGAGCTAAAGGACCTAAGTAATCAAAAAAGGATTCGAACCTTTACCGCCGTTTTTAACTCAGCCTCTCCAATAAGATGGATAACGTCTACCAGTTCCGCCATTTGACTATAACATTATTTTAATACCTGAACTTGTTCCATAATATCATCAACTCCCTCAGGTTCCAAATACCCAATAACATCATTTGTTACAGGAGTATCGTAGGTTATATTACCATCTTTATCCAAAACAGCAATTTCAAACAAACCATCTTTACCACCATATGAATATGTGTGCGAAACAACAGATACCCCGTATCCATTTTCAAACACCATTTGTGACTTCACTCCATTTTTGTGAGGATCATTTTCAATTTTTTTAAACTCTAAATCTTCAAATTTTTTCATAATATTTATTTTAATTTTAGTAGTCAGGACAGGACTCGAACCTGTACGGGAGCACCTATAACCCTCCACCTGACTAATACCGACGCCTTTACTTTCACGAGGTCTTGCATGTCTTTTTCAATATTTCTATCTTAGGACCCCATCGGTATTTTTTTTTTGGCGGTCCCAACGGGATTCGAACCCGTATCTCGCACCGTGACAGGGTGGAATTGTAGCCATTCAACCATGAGACCAAAGTTTCAGTCTCTCCTGAACGTCACCTCTAACCCACAGGTATGATCCCGTATCGTAGTAAAGCTTGGTTGGCTTTGGTTGCGGGAACAGGATTCGAACCTGTGATCTCGGCTTATGAGACCGAGCGGATAACCATCTTCCACATCCCGCTATATGTACTGCCACGGAGAATCGAACTCCGATTTTATGGATGAAAACCATAGGTCCTAACCGTTAGACGATGGCAGCATTTCCAAACTTTGTTTTTCAAAAGTAGTCATTTTATTCTGATCTACCAAATCTTTTTTTAAAAAATTTGTGGGACCCGCTCCCCACTCTGAACTTGTACTTCGTTCTTTTTAGCGTTTTTTTCAGTTTCTTCAACCAATCAGTATTTGTGTCAGGTTTAACAAATTTAAATCTTCCTGATTCACAAGTTCCTGATAAAACTTCTCTCATCATTCATTCGTATTAATTGTTTATTTGGTGGACACTGTGGGAATCGAACCCATAACCTTGACAATATAAGTGTCCCGCTCTCACCGTTGAGCTACATCAGTATAATTTATTTTTTTCTTATATAAACATCCCCAATATAGTGTTTGTCTATAAATCTTCTTACTTGTGAATGAGTTAAACCTAAAATATCCGACACTTTTTTTACCCATCCATATGTTGTCATGTCAACATCTTTAATTAAATCTAATCTTTCGTTAATCTTATCCTCAGTTAATTTATTAAAACCACCGAATTTATCACCCATTTTTTTTGCGTTATTAATTCTAAATTCTAAAGGTACTGATTCCCAAGTTTTTTTTCTTTTTTCTTTATTATCCCACGAACCTGCAATACTTCCGTACTTTAATCCGTGTAACCGTCTCATTTCTTCTGTCCAATAATTTTTATTTATGTGATCAAAAGAACCTAAACCACCTAAAGAAATGTTATATGTGTATCTATTAACCACAAAACTTTCATTAACTATTTCACTTTCCATCTGAAACATTTCTTCCGGAGTATCAAAAACGGATAAAATTTTTTTATCAAAATTCTCAACACCATATTTTTTAATTGCGTCTTTTATGTTTTTACCAGATCCCATATAATTGTCATATATGTTTTCTGTTTTATGTACCCCAACATAAATTTTACCGTTAATTTTGTTTGTTATTTCATACACAATATAATTCATTTGAACCTCCGTTTATATATAAATATAACGATAGTTCAAAATATCCAATAAATCAAAGAACAATACATTTAGTTGCGGGAGAGGGATTCGAACCCCCGACCTCAAGGTTATGAGCCTTGCGAGCTACCACTGCTCTATCCCGCGATATGTTGTCAGAACAGGATTCGAACCTGTATAAACACTTTGAATTTTACCTACGCACAGTGAGGTAGTGTTCTTCATCATTCGCATTGCCTTTTCAAAGTGCACTTATTCAAGGGTGCCGTGCGTGTCACTATGTGTCTTCCAATTCCACCATCTGACAATTTAAAAGATTTTTGATCGGTAGTTAACACACACTCTCGTTTCACTATCTTGTGTTAACAGGTTGATACACTTTACGAGTTTCCCGTTTTTTACTATCTACAAAACCTTTGTTGTTTGTCTTACAAAGATATGTAATCTTTATTGATCTGCCAAATCTTTTTTCATTTTGTCCATAATAAGTTTATCCGAAATATAAACATTCTTTGGTTCAATCTTGAATTTATTTTCAAACCACTCTTTGAAAAAAACAAGGATTAATTTGTTAGATTCAAATTCTGGGGATTGATTAATAAAGTTTTTATAAACTTCAGGTCTTATTTCAAGAAAACTCCCAAAACCAGAATATGTCATAATAACATTAGGAAATGATAATCCAATTGAATTAGGTTTTGTTCTAATTTGTTTTCTAATCGATTTACCGTTAAAAACGTAAATTGTGTTTTTTTCCTTTTTAAACCTAACTTCTTTAAATAAAGTCTTGAACGTATCTTCCCAAATGTTTTTTTCTGTAATTGTCATATCTTTTCCCATTATTTGTCTTACAAAGATATGCTTTTATTTTTAATCTACCAACGCCACGTTCAATTTTTTTACTCTATTTTGGTATGTTGTATTATAAAATTTATCAAAAGTTTTGGTATTGAAGTTAAACCTAACCATTACACCATTTTTTAGTTTTTTGTATGCTTCGCCCCAGTTCATACCGTTATTTGACATATCAAACACTGAGATACCCGCTGAAGATTTACCGATATACCCAACATGGATAGAAACATTTGTTTCAGGGTTGTATAAACATCTTCCGTACGCTTCACCTCTTGGGTCAGTAACGAAACCTCTTTTTTTAAACTCTTGGTGTACGTTTTCAAACATCTCTACTTTGTTCATAATATGTCGTTTTATTTATGTGTCTTACAAAGATATGTATTCATCTTTGATTTGCCAAACCTTTTTTAATCTTTTTTAAAAATAAAAAACCCCACCTGTATTAGAGATGAGGGTTTAAAAGTTTTTATGTGTTAAGTTATTTAATATTCATCTTCTTCATCTTCTTCTTCTTCTTCATCAAGTATATCATAAAGTTGATCCTCATAATTATCAGTAACGTAAGCCAAGTCATCTTGCATGCTAGACATAATATTTCTTGCCAATTGCATTGCTTCTGTTTTCATTGAATCTCGATACCCTCCAAGATCGTGAAGAGCGTTCTTAACCTCCTCAAATATATCTTTTACTGTGATGGACATACCTTCACCTTCCATTTCATTATCGGATTCTTTAATCACACGTTTAACGATACGTGATAAATCACCTTCCGTTAATTTTATAGTTTTTCTCATAATATTTTTTATTAATAAATACCCACCATTTTAATTTAAGTTAAGATACGTAAATATTTTTTGGAAAATTTCCAAATACAAACTTTGTTACATCACACAACCATAGTTCCAAATTATATTCAATACCTATATATGTTTTCATCAGGTACCAAGATCCTTCACCCATTTCAGGTGATTCTCTTAAAAATTCTAACCTATTAGATCCATCAAATTCTTCGGTTGACAACAACGCCATAATATCATTCTCACCCTGAGATATAATATCTAACATTGTGTCAGCACCTGATACCATTGCCAGATCTGCCTTAGTACCTTCCCATCCAGGAAGATCCACAAACCAACCCCCTTCGTCTTTGTAAAATTTAAATTCTCTTATCATATTGACCTTATTTGTACCCTCGGAGAGACTCGAACTCTCATACCCTTCGGCATCAGATCCTAAATCTGACGTGTCTGCCATTCCACCACGGGGGCATTTTATTGAGTAAGTGGTCAGATTCGAACTGACGGTAGACTTTCGTCTGTCGGTTTTGCAGACCGATGGTTTCAACCACTCACCCACACTTACATATTAACGGCAGTGGTGATCTGCCGCTTTAGTTGCAATTTGATTGTCAGGTTTAATGTTTGTCTTGTAACCAAGAGACATCGCCCACCCAACAACAGGTGGAACAAGTTTTGAACTGAAATGTTTTTCCTGACTATTATAATCTAAGTCAATCTCAACTTGGATCTTCACTTTTTTGGTTAACCATTCGGCAACCTCAATAGAGTAATCCGCTTCATTCCATAATCTTGTCCACTTGTCCCTAATTTTTTTCATTTTTTGTTTGTGTAAGATGTAATGAACACCTCTGTTACCATACCTATATGCTATCACCGTAACGTATACAGTACTTCTTCTGTGGTTCTGTGAATCTGTTCCAATATGGATCTCAACGTATGGACATTCCTTTAAAACATCTAAGGTGTGAGATACCACGTCTACTGATTCGCCTTGTACCGTTCTAAATACTCTGTTCATTATTTCTTTTTATTTGTGGACAGAGAGGGTTTCGAACCCCCGACTCCAGGATCTTCAATCCTGAGCTCTACCAACTGAGCTACCTGTCCTTATTTAACCTCAAACGCATGAAGTAATACACGTTTTTTCTTGGTTGAGTCCTCGTGGTTACCAATCACCACACCATCTTTGATTGTGAAGGCGTGACACTTAACCAACATAAAGAATGTTCCAACAGGGTTTTGTTTTGTAAAAGTACCCACAGTCATTTTACGGTTAACTTTTTCACCCTTTACGTTAACAGTATACTCCAACGTGTGTCTACGGTAATTGTTTAATTTACCAACACACTTAACTTTTTTGTAGTTTACTTGACTTCTATTTTCTGCAAGTTCTGTCATTTTATGTACGGTACCATATGTCCCGTTACGATCTCTACGACCAAAATTTTCTTTGACGTATTTGTGAGCGTAATCGTAAGATACGTCAAAACAAGATGCAAATGCTCTTACAACACAATCGTTGGCTTCACGTTTTGCGATTGCAGATTCTTCATAACCTTTAATGGCTTTTCCTGTATTACAATATGGTAGTGCGTCTTTCATACTGTAAAGATACAAAATCTTTTTTAATTGGCAAAATCTAATTTTAGCACATGGTGTTAGAATCGAACTAACCCGTCGAGGTTTTGGAGACCTGACCGACACCTTGTCTGTACCATGCGTGTTTTGTACCCCCACAGAGATTCAAACTCCGATTCCACCCTTAGAAGGGGCGTGTCCTGTTCAGTTGGACGATGGGGGCAAATAAAAGATGATAAATGACTTTATCGGGAATCTGGGGGTTCGTATCACCTTTTGTGTTCACGACGGGTTACGATCCCATTACCTCCGACGTATCAGATCGGCGCTCTACCAATTGAGCTACGTGAACTTATGCGGACCGGGAGAATTACGATATCTCGACCTCAACCTTAACAGGGTTTTGCTCTGCCTCTGAGCTACCAGTCCATATTAAACTTTTCTACCTAACTTCCAACCATTAGGGATAACTTCATTTTTTTTAATTTTTTTATTTTTAATTCCATCTGTTATCCAACAAGTACCATACTGTGAATTTTTTTCACCTAATTGGTTAATTGAATTTTTTTCACCGATTTTAATTTTTGATTTGTCAGAATGTTTTCTACCTAACCATATTTTAGTCCCTTTTGGGAATTTAAATCTGTGTTTTTTATTTTCTATACCTATTTCTTTTCTTCTTTTTTTAAAATTTTCATCATTTTCCATCAACCATTTTTGTTTTTGGTTACCAGCAATTGAACATTTTAACATATGATCTTCATTTACAAACCCACCACCACCACCTACTTGTAAGTTCATACAAAGTTTTTCATTCAACAGTTCCTCATTAACAATTTCTTTTTCCCGTTTTTTTAATTCTACTCTATTTTCACAAAATTCAACAATATCTTTTGTAAAGTTTTCTTTACCATAATAATTTATTGAGTTCCATAATCTTTTACCACTACCTAAATAACTGTCATTTATGTTATCCGTTGAGTGCATCCCAATATAATATTTTCCATTTACACTACAAGTTGTTTTATATATGTAATGATATTTCTTTTGTTTTCTCAACATATCTATACTTTATATATAAATATATCGAAAAGGTACAAAAGTTCCAGTGTGGGAGAGGAGGGACTTGAACCCCCAGTCTCAAATGAGAGCGGTTTTACAGACCGCGCGGCCACCAATTACCGGTTACTCTCCCTTTTTGTACACTCTACAGGGATCGAACCTGTGACCTGTTGTATGTAAAACAACCGCTACTACCATCTGAGCTAAGAGTGCTTGTTTTAGTTTATTGGAACGAAGATAACCATTTTTTGGTAACTATCGTTCTTTTTTACTAAATTTTTTTGTGTCCCCGACAGGAATCGAACCTGTGACCCCTCCATTAAAAGTGGAGTGCTCTGAAACCAACTGAGCTACGAAGACATTAGTCGGGATACCAGGACTCAAACCTGGATGATGTCCACTTCCCAAAAGTGGCGACTTAGTCAATTAGTCCACATCCCGTTATAGAGGAAGAAGTAGGTGTCGATCCCAATACCTTTCGGTACCGCCCGTTTTCAAAACGGGGTCACAAGCCGTTGTGATTCATCTTCCTTATTGTTTTCCCCCAAGGGTTCGAACCTCGATTCCGTGGACCAAAACCACGTGTCCTGCCAAGTTAGACGAGGGGAAAATTTAAGGCCAATATGTCAAAGAACTTTTTCTTTTTGTTTGAGGTTCCTATCAGGTTCGAACTGATGACTCCGGGTTACAAAGCCGGGGTATTACCAAACTATACTAAGGAACCAAATTTTTGGGTATAAAAAAAAACCCGAACTGTTGAGTACGGGTCTTATATTTCTTTTATATTTTTAAGTTAATTTTATCAACTCATAAACGAAAATGCCCTAATATGCGACTTAAGCGTACGATACACGTTAAACGACCACTGAATGCTCGGGTTACAAATGTTCATATGTCTATTAGTTGTTTTCATCTTGTTATAAATATATGGTTTTTTTTAAAAATTTTAATTACCCCACAAATGTAGGTGTTTTTTTTTAATTGACAAGTTCTTCTATCAATTTTTCTTCATATTCCATCATTTCTTTAATGTAGAACGTAAATTCCTCAGAGTTAATAAACTCATTGTGGATCTCTTCAAATATATCTTCCATAGTGATAGTATAATTGAATTACCAATATTAATCAAATATTACGTTAATTTAGTTGTTGAATTAAGTACCTTGTTTGCGATAGCCTTTTGAACTGATTTGGGTGTTGGTAAACCAGCGTATTCGATAACTTTCTTTTCTGCCTTTTTAACTGCGGTAGATAATATGTGTTGTTTCCCTTTGCTTATTGCAGTTTCTTTAAGGTTTTTTATTACTGATGAAGATACTGATTCATTATATGTGAGTATCTTCTTCAAAGTATTTAACTCCTCAAGATTTAATGCCCCACTATTAATAATTTTATTACTAATACTTTTAGCAATTTTCTCAGTTACCCTACCAACTTGAGGTATTTTACCTAACAAAGGTAAAATTGCGAATAACGCATCTACCGCCGCTTGTTTTTGATTACCTTGGCTCCAATGATATCCCGCCTTACCCAACATAATTCCAGCACTAACAAACGGACCAACAACAGGTATAAACGCAGATGCGAACGCAACTGTATCTGTTACCATATCTATTGAGTCTTGGTGGGACCAATTCCTAGATGATTGTGTGTCATTAATTTCATTACCAATATTAATATCTCCCGTTGAGGATTCTATGTTCATTGTTACCGATGCATTTGACATATCTCTACATACACATTTATATTTACTTGTTCCAACACCATCTACCCATAAACCACCATAATCTCTACAAAGATTATACATACTAACTTTATGAACCGTTACAAATCGATCAAAAGTTTTTTTACCAGACCTAACTAAAGGTGTTTGACAATATTGTGGAATTAATTCTTTTTGTTTGAGTAACGCATTGTTAAATTTAACCATTTCTTTACCAATACTTTGATTATATTTATTTGTCTTAGCCGACTGAACAGTCCTTGGATCAATTTGATTACCCAAATAAGACTTACTTACTGAGGTGGTATCCGATTTTTGAACACTATATGCCGGATCCACATATTCATTAAGTCGAGAATTTGATCTAAGTACAAGTGGTAATGCCTCTTGTTCTTTTGACCATTTACTTGAAGTATTTATACATGATGTGGAATAAAGTATTGGGTAAGGGTAGATGTTATTATTAAGTTTCCATCCAAAGTCGCCAGGAACCTTTGCGTAAGTACCTGTTAATCCGTTAGAATAAAGTAGAGGATCTTTATGGTTTCCATTTTTATCTTTACCCCAATATCTGAAGATGTCAACAGGTGCATTATTTGTTTTACCACCTGCTGGTTTTGCAACAGTGAAAGTTAAAGGACATTTACTTCGAAAATTATTAGTAGAGACATTTTGATCAGTTTTTCTTGTTATTGGTGTGGTAGAGATTTTTTTGTTATTCCAAAGTGATATTATCGCATTTGGGGGTATGGAGTTAGGTTGATTTAAAGCCGTAGATAAATTTAATTTTGTTCCATTATTTTGACTTAACCAACTACCATAAAGTTTACCATTAGTATTCATCTTAGGATCCCATTTACCTATAGGTGTCCAACTTGTTCCATTATACATTGTCACTAAACCAGTAATCGAAAACCCAAGTTGTCCCTTCCACAGATAACGATCTAAATAAAAGGCCTTTCCATCTTTTGATAGATGCACCATAGTATTACTTGGTTTATTTTTGTTTAATAACTCCTGTAAATTCAGCCATACATTTAGAGGTGCAATTTGTTCCGATAATAGATTACCGTAAACATTATTAATGATCTCTTTTATTTGTTCTTCTGTGACAATTATCTTCATACTAACAAATAAATATCACTAAAAATAAAAAACCCCCATTTTCAGGGGGTGTTTTTTATTTGTACATCATTTGGATCAACTCTTTGTCAAGTTCAGTGTACTCAGTAGTCTCAGTCCAGCCTTGGTAGAAGATACTTTCAGGGTAATCGTAAGAGTCGTTACATAAACCCAATGATTGAGTCAATTCCTCACGTAACAAGTGCATTTGACCTTCACGAGTACTTGTTCGTTCAACGTCAACATACATTGTGGCGTATGTCAATTCTTCACTACCATATGCGATGAACAAACCTTGATTGTGATCAGTGTATCCAACAGAACCTGAATCAAACTCATTGTAATCTTGAGCAGAACCAAACAAAACAACAAGGTTAGCATCTGATTCATTAGAAACAATAGTAATGTCAATAGTGGAGATAAGACCGTTCAATTCACCAACAATGTCTTCCAATTCTGACATCAAGTAATCACGTTTGTCACCAACAACATAGATTTTCACATCTCGGTTCCATTTTTTCAATGAAGTATTTTCATTATCAAACTCACTTCCGTACGCAACTTTGTTGAAGTATTCTTTTGCTTCAGAAGAAAACTCCTTTACTTCGTCCCCTCCAGATCCAACAGATTGGTCTTCATCAGATGACTTATTAATTTCTTCAGCAACTTCTTGCTTAAGATCTGAGAATTCATTTCTCATACCTTTGTTAACATCACTGTTAACAAAGAAACAATATACACTGAAGATTGCGATTGAAACGACTAAGAACTTTTTCATAATTTTTTGGGTTTTTTAAATGAGTACCCTACAAAGATACGAAATTAATTGAGTCTGCCAAACATATTTTAAAAAAAAGTGATTCCAACAGGATTCAAACCTGTGACCTAATCATTAGAAGTGATTTGCTCTATTCGGCTGAGCTACGGAACCATATAGTTAGATTTTCTTAACTTCGTAGATATGTCCCGAATCTGAGTTGGTTTGAAATATATTCTTCATTTCTTCCGCTTCTTCAGGTGTGTCAAATTCCCACACCTCTGTGTCACCGTTTAAAAGAATAACTGGTAATCTTTTATTTGGTATATTTGATACCGTTTTTACGTGTTTAATAATTACATACATACCTCACTTGTTTTTTAAATGTTAGGTAAAAAATATTGGTAAGACAAGTCAATATTTTATTTTTTTCCAAAGGTCATTATTGGATCCCCATTTCTTCTATTCTTTTTACCAGGTAATAATAATTTGGTCATTTCTTTATTGGTTAAATTATGATCATCTTCTTTTTTAGTTACTTGTTTTACTTCAGATTTTGGTAAAATTCTATTTTTAAGTAAATTGTTAATTTTCTCATAATCAATAACCATAGGTTTTTTCTCAATTGGTTTGGAAATAACTTGTGGAGTTTTATTATTTATTGAATCTATTGTGTCTTTTACTATTTTTTTTCTCTCATTAATCTTGTCATTAACGTCATTGTTAAGATCAACATCAATATTTTCATTAACTATATTTACGGAATTTTCATAATCTATATATTCAGTATTTTCATACTCAACGTATTCAGCATTTTCTATATTAGTATATTTTGAAACTTTTAAAGTGGGTAAAGGTCCAAAATATTTTTTTGATTTACTAATAGAGGCATATTTTGATCTTAATGATGATCGTAACCCTGTGTCAGGTCGACTGGTTAACCCCTTATTATGTAATCTTCTTAAAACTAAAATTTCTTGAGTTAATTCCACAGAAATATTGTTCTTATATAATCTACCCATAAAATCGGAATCTGCGGCAACTAACCAACCCTCAAACCCATTGTAATAATCAAATATCTTTTTATGTATCGCAAAAACCCCTTCACCCCAATTTTTACGACCTAACTCGTTAACAATCTCACCATTTATGATTCTAAAATTACGTAATCTCGGTTTAACACATTGGTATTTTTTAAGGGAGTTTAAACAATAACCAATCATATTTTCTTCCATAATATCATCAGAATCAAAGAAGATTATATTGTCGTATTTTGCTAAAGTGGATAATGTATTTTTTATTAAATAGGGACCTTTATTTTTACTAAAATAATAAATTTTTGTATTTGAGGGGTAAGACTTATCTTTTAAATAATCTAAACTTTTTTTGCATCCGTCGATACCAATCAAAATTTCATAATCAAAATCTTTTCCTGAATTATAAATTGATTTTAATGTTTCATCGATAAATTCAATATTATCAAATGTCGGTATAATTACTGAAACCCCCATTACTTAATTAGTATATCTTTATTTGTTAATGTGGACATTTTATTATTTTTATGTATCACTAAATGACAAGATCCCTCATCTACCATAAATACCTTCTCGGTGGATTTTCCAACATCACAATGTTTTAATGTAAATAACTGAATGTCACATTTTTTTTGACATACAGAAACAAACATAGATGTGTTATTAGGATCATACCTATATGTCATTTTATATTTTTTATCTTCGGTAATATCATATTTATATGGTTGGCTATGTATAACAAATGAATTATATTTATCCACATTTTTAAAAAATATTTTCTGTATTTGATCAACATAAGTATCACACATCCAGTCATCACAATCATGTCTTGTCTGTATGTTTATATTTTCATTTAAAATGTAATTTAAATAATCTGTTGATGCATTATTTAAAAAAACTAAAGAAGGTTTTTCTTTTTTTAAAGTTTCACACACTTCATTTATTAAATTATCAATTAATGTGTGGTGTTGTTTGTTTGCAATAACACATAAAATAAAATTTTTATTTGTCTGAGATAATATTGAAGGTAAAAAGGTTTTTTTTGTGACATCGAGATATTTCATTAATAATTTGTCGTCATTAAATTTAATTCTTGTTGATATTAAA
>Ga0209296_1002218_pt1 | contig 14145 bp, 17 predicted proteins | sample S_130206_EF_Meta_FD_187319 | JGI IMG/M metagenome (GOLD analysis project Ga0209296, IMG submission 187319) | Freshwater microbial communities from Lake Simoncouche, Canada to study carbon cycling - S_130206_EF_MetaG (SPAdes) (version 2) | ecosystem: Environmental > Aquatic > Freshwater > Lake ...
TTCTTATATTGTCCCCAGTTTATATTTACCTGAAAAGTAATATCTCTTGGTTAAGATAACTCTCATTTAATCCACTAGCCCCTAGCTAATCCCTAGGGGCTTTTTTTATTCCTTAGTTCACGCAAAGCCATTTCCCTGAACTAAGCCACATCCTTAGTTCACTTTGCTGGACTACTGATTTGATCACGAAATCTGTTTCGTTAGCAAACGCATAAACGCTAGAACCATAGCCATTCAGCATGCGGTTTTTTTGTAACATATTGTAACCGTTACAAATGGTTACATGACATTTCTAAATCATTCCCTACAATTTGACACATTTTAAACCCATGTGAAAATGGGGTTAGCCCTGCAGTATTTACGCAAGGTGGCCGCTGGAGCATTCCAGTAGGTGCCACTGCGTACAAGCGGGCACCTTGAAGAACTCTTTTTCAAGGAAAAATACCTATGAGTATTAGTGAAATCAAAGCATTGCAGCTTGATCGGATCGAGAAAGTCAACTCCATGGAAGCCATGGCAGTTCGAGCATTGACACCAGAAGAGCAAACCAGCTTTGATAATCTTGCAGCATCTGTTGCAGATATCGATATCAGACTTGCACTCTTAGAAGATGCTGCTGCTGGTAGTGCATCCATCCAACAAAATTCCGAAAAGCTTGAAGCTGTCAAACGCAGTGTAAGAAAATCTGCACCTATCGCAGCTCCTAACTTTGTTGCTGATCTTTCTGATAAAAAATCCAAGCGCACCAAAGCTAATGCTGTGCGTGGTTGGTTCCTTAGAGGCACCAGAGGTTTTAGGTCTGAATTTGCTACTGCTGCAAATGAAATTGGACTAGACCTTAATTCCAACGAACTCAACCTAGAAGCTCGTGCCCAAGGTATTGGTTCCACTGGCATCGGTGGTGCCTTGGTTAATGATGAATTCTACGGCACTTTGACCCAAGCTATGCGCGATTATAATGCTGTCCGTCAGGTGGCAACTGTATCAGCACCAGCAATGGTTCTAATATCCAAATGCCTTGTTTGGATGACACCAGCAACGCTGGAACCCTGATTGCAGAAAATGGTTCTATCTCGGAAGTAGCTTTGACTTTTACCAACAAAACCATTGGTGCTTATAAGTTTTCATCGGGTCAGGTATTGACTAGCTATGAACTTATGCAAGATGCCTTGATTGATGTTGAAAGCCTTGTTGCAGAACAAGCTGGTATTAGAATTGGCCGGATTCAGGAAACCTTGTTTACCACTGGTACTGGATCATCCCAGCCCCAAGGTATTGTGGTTGGCAGTGCTGCTGGTAAAACTGCTGCTGCTACCAATGCCATCACTATTGATGACATCATTGATTTGGTGTTCTCTGTAGACCAGGCATATAAGACCACTGGCAATGTTGGTTTTATGTGTCACCCTTCTGTTTTGGCAGCTATTGCTAAATTGAAGGACACTTCAGGTACTCCAATATTTGCCCAGAACTATTCTGGTGCAGAAGCAAGAGTGCCAACCATCATGGGTTATCCTGTGACCTTGAACAGCAACATGGCATCTAGCTTATCTGCTGCTGGCAAAGTCCTGTTGTTTGGTGATTTCAGCAAGTACTTTGTGCGTGATGTTGCTGGTGATGGTGGTATCACCATTGTTCGACAATCTGAAACCTATGCAACTTCCGGCCAAATTGGTTGGGTAGCTATTGCAAGGTCCAGTGGATTGTTGCTAACAGCTAATGCAACCACTTATAACCCTGTTAAACATTTAATTATGGCGGCTTCCTAATGCTAGTAACTATTTTAAAAAACCTGTCTGGATTGGGAAAATCATACCAGGACAGACAGGTGGTTGATCTCCCAGACGATGTGGCTGTGGAATGGTGCAGGATTGGTTATGCCAGTCCTGCTACCCCAGCAGCAACTGAAAAGGCTAGTTCCAAAGTCATACCTGAGGTAAGAAAAAATGGAAATCAAGGGTCGAACGCAGGTAGTGACACCACCGACAACCGAACCTCTGACACTGTCAGAACTAAAAAACCATCTAAGGATTGATGGTAGTTTTGATGATGCAATTTTAAATAGCTGCATTACAAGTGCAAGGATGTACTTTGAAAGCCAGTGCGAAATATCCATAGCCAGTCAGACACTTCTGCTGGCTTTGGATTATTTCGATGACATCATTTATCTGCCTAAAGGCCCAGTCCAATCGGTACAAGATATCAGTTACGCAGACTTAAAAAACATTGTGCGGGAAATGGATGACTGGATAGAAGATCTAGTATCTAACCCTGCCAGAATTACCCCTGCCTTTGGGGATGCATGGCCAGCCACCGCAGATGTAGTGAATGCTGTGGAGGTCAGTTATACCACAGGCTATGCCAATGCAAACCTAGTGCCTAAATTGCTGAAATCTGGAATGTTATTTTATGCTGCCCATCTGTATGAAAACAGATCAGCGGTCACAGATGGTGACCTTAAAGAAGTTCCTATGGCTGTGGAATCTATCATCCAACAGTACACCACAGGGATCTACCACTAATGCGCCCAGGACTATTGCAATATAGGGTGGAGATTCAGCAACCGACATCCACAAGGGATGCCATGGGTCAGCCTGTGATGAGTTGGACAACCTCCCAAACAAGGTGGGCAGGAATAATCCCACTGACTTCCAGAGAAGGTTTTTACGCTAAATCGGTCAGGCCAGAACTATCCCACCGGATCACCTTGAGATGGTTTGCTGGTTTGGAGCATAAGCACAGGATTAAAATGGATGCAAGAATCTTTAATATTGCAAGCATTATTAATGTTGATGAGGGAGACCACACTTTGCAGGTGGACTGCGTTGAGGTGGTGAGCTAATGAGCAAAATAGATAAATCACTTTTGATTAAGAAGGGCAAGGTTTCTATTGAAGGCTTAGATGCCCTGTTGCAAACCTTCAAAGATTTAACAGGTGGGAAGAGTGATGGAAAGTTAGTTAGTGCCATGCGCTATGCTTTGCAGCCTTTGCAAAAGCAAGTGCGAGCAAACGCACCAAAACAAAGAAGCAATAAAAATAAGTCAGGTAGAACTGGCCTATTAAGGAAGTCTATTGCAGTGAAGGCCAAAAAGTTTGGCAGGGGAAGTAAAAAGAAAATATTAGGACTAGTGGGTCCAAAGTTTGGCACTTCCATCACATTAAAAAACGGTCTTAAAATTGAGCCATTTAGATATGCTCACCTAGTCGAAAGAGGCGCAGCACCCCACACAGTTTCGCCAAGACGCAAAGAAAAACAGAAAAGATTTGTGGGTCCGATTATGCCTGGGAGATTTAAAAGCTGGCAACATCCTGGTGCAACCAAAGAACCATTCATGAAGCCCGCACTGGAAGCGGTGGGATCTCAAATCTTTAATCGGTTTGCCGAGAAGATGAAAGAAATTATCTCTAAAGTAGGGGTAAGGAAATGATTGAAGCAGATTTTTATTCCTACCTCACAAGCCAAACAACCATCACCGCACTGCTGGGAACTAGGATCTATCCAGATGCCAGCCCACAGAACGCAACGCTACCACTTTTGGTGTATGAAAAAACATCTGTGGATAGGCAATTAACTCTGCGTGGGGCAACAGGTGTATGCACTGCCAGAATCACCTGTGATATTTTTGCTGCAAGCCGTACGGTTTGCGAATCGATAGTGGAATCCATTAGACTCAGGGTAGATGGTTTTCGTGGGAACTGGAACACCACTTACATCCATCAGTCCAGATTGGATTCGCAGGATGTGGGGTGGGATCTGGAATCTGCAAAAGAGACTGGAATCCATCGAGCAACGATAGATGTAGTGGTAAGTTTTACTGAACCGATAACCGATTTTTTTGGAGGCTAGAATTATGCCAGAATTAGCAGTAGCACAATGTTATGGAGTTACCCTCACCGCAGGCACTGCGGTAGCTGAAGTGATATCTATCACTCCACCACAGAGCAAAACATCAGCCATACAGACCAGCAACCTTTCCACCACTGGTCAAACCCATACCTTTATCGCAGGCTGGGAAGATCCAGGTGAAATGTCGTTTGAAGTTAACATGACTGCAGCAAATTATGCAGCCATGAATGCGCTTGCAAATGCTACGCCTGTTGTAGAAACCACATTCACGATTGCAATTCCTGCTCCTATCAGTTTATCGCTTGCAGTAAAAGGTTTTATTACCTCTAGAGGTATTAGCACCATTGCAGTGGGTGATGACCTGATCAAGGCATCTTTCACAGTTAAAGTTTCAGGCGCATGTTATATATAATTTAGGAGTTTTTTAATATGGCTTTATCTCGATCACAGATCCTTTCAAAAAAAGACAACCTGCCAAGGCAGGAAGTTTTGGTACCCGAGTGGGAAGGATCTGTTTGGGTCAGAAGTCTCACCGTTGGTGAACGAGATAGCATAGATAACGAATTCAACGCAGCACGAGTCAAGAATAAAACCCCTGACAACCTTAGAGCAAGGATGCTTATCAAGGGGTGCTGCGATGAATTAGGAAAGCCTTTATTTACGGAAGCTGACATTGCAGAAGTCAATGTGTTACCTGCAACCATCCTTGAATCTATCTTTGATGCAATCTTGAAAATCAATCGCATTGGTGCAGGGGCAGTAGAGCAAGCGGAAAAAAACTAAGAGACAGCCCATCGAGATTATTTTTATTTAGATTGGCTGGTCATTTAAAAAAGATGGTGTCCGAGATCGAGCAGGAGATGAGCCACTCTGAATTCATGGAGTGGGTCGCATTTGCCAAGATCGAACCCATAGGGGATGCGCGATTAGATTTCTTAGCTGGTAGTGTTCAGCATACTCAGGTTGCTTGCACATCAACCAGCAAACACAAGCTATCTGATTTTATCCCTGATTGGTTAGGGGAACGAGCAGCAGGGCAAAAACAAACTCCTGAAATGCTTGCAGCAATTTTAAGCGGTTTAGTTACTAAGAAAAGGAATTAGACATGGCAGATACATCCTTAGGACGAGCCAGTCTATCCGTTACAGCAGACCTATCAGGCTTCACATCTTCCTTAGATACAGCATCCACAAAAGTTCAAGCCTTTGGTAGTAGCAGTGTAGCTGCTGCTATGGATGCCAATAAGGTTACCACCGCAACCGAAAAGGTTACCCTATCACTCGAGCAGATGCAACAGGCAGCAGCATCAGGTTCCATCAATGCCACCATGTTCAAACAAACATCGGCAGCAGCTAAGCTTGCAGTAGATCAGATGGTCTTGCTCGATGGCGCAACCCTGTTGCTGATGAAGGATGAAAACGAATTACAATTCCAGACTGCTAAACTTCAGACAGGCTATAAAGATCTTGAAAACAATCTGATCAAGACAGATGCAGCATTCAAGAATAATACTCTCTTGATCGAGCTAAACACCCAAAAGCAAAAGCTACTAGCATTAGAAAACAAAAATGTGATTGCATCCATGATGGCAGTGGATGACCAAGCCATAGGCTATGCAGCTAGCAATAAAACATTGAACGCAGAACTTGACATCAATGCCAGAAAGCTTGAACTTCAGGCACGACAAATGATGTTGGATACTGGGGCAACTAAAGCCCTGCATGATGAACTAGTAAAATTAGAGGAACAGGAAAAAGCCCTGGCATTAGCTGAAGATAAAGTAAAGGGTATTAATCAACCAGTTCCAATCATCGAACCACCCGCAGTGGTAGAACCACCCAAGGTGGATACCAACACACCTGAGTTTGTCCAGGAACAAATCAACCTAAAGTCTAAAACAGATCTAGCAACCAAGGCTTTGGAACTGCAAGCACGACAAATGAACATTGATTCAGGGGCTACTAAAAAGCTTCATGATGAAATGGTCAGGTTGGAGAAGCTTGAACAAAAGCTAATTGCTGCAGAGAATAAGGCTAGGGGAATTCCACCACCACTACCAATCAAGCCACCCCCAATTCCAGAGAATAAGAACACGGCAGCATTTGTAATGAATGCTAAAAAGATGGCGAATGAAACCGACATACTCAATAAGAAACTAGATCAACAAGCTAGGCAGATGATGATAGCTGATGGTAGTGCCGCCAAGTTAGCCAAGGAATTATCAGCATTAGAAAAGGCTGAAAAGAAACTGTCCGATGCTGAAATAAAATTAGGAATTAGAAAACCACCAGAAGAGAAAAAAGCTAAAGAATCTAAAGGTGGCATGAAAATCACCGATATGCTAGGCATAGGTTTTTTCACATCCGCATTTAGCAAGATCTTTGATGGGGCTTTAAATCTGGTAACTAAAATCACATCCTCTGTGATTGATCTAGGTGCCAAGGTTATTGATTCAGGAAGTAAGTTCCAAGAATTAGATAACCGACTTAAGGCACTGACCGGATTTAAGGGGATAGCTAAAGGTTTGCAAGACATCATGAAGACTGGCCCCAGTGCCAGCTTTAACGCATTGGGTGAAGCTGCTACCCGATTAAGCCAGATGAAATTCAGACCCGATGTAGTCACTGGTTTAATCAAGGACTTTAACAGATTGGGTGTAGCCCTAGGAAATCCCGAAAAGATTGTAGCCCTGATCACAGATAAACTAGCAGACATGGCTAGTGAGGGTGTGGCCACTATGTCAGCCCTGGGCAAATTGGCTGAAGAGGGCATCCCGATTTTTGAAGCCATGGCAAGCAGGATGGGTATCAGTGTTGATGAGCTTAAGCGCAGAGTAGCTGCAGGGCTGATATCAGTTACAGATGCAGCGGTGGGTTTACAAGATGCAGCAGCAATGCCAAACATGGCAGCAGCAGCACAGGAATCTGCCAACAGTTTTTCAGGAGTCTGGAGCAGGGTTACCAACAATATTGAAGTCCTGATGCAAAAGCTTGGCACCAGTCTTTTAGAGGGTTTTGGTTTAGTCAACCTTGGGGATTCTGTTACCAACTTTTTTGATTCCGTCTTTAAAAAGGCAGAGGATCTAGAACCACTATTACAAAAGATAGGTGCCTTTGTTTCCACTACCACTGGGATGGTGATGGATAATCTGTCCAGCATTGTGGATGAGTGGATTATCTTTACCGAAAAAATGACCATTGATGAAATGCTTCAACAGGTTCAAAAAGCTGCAGCCCAAATGCTAGCAGATTTAAAACCTTTTATTGATGACCTGAAATGGTTACTTGGTTTTGCCAAAGATGTGGTGGTCATAACTATCGATATCGTTAAAAAGGGTGACAGCATGGCCCGATGGATTCAGAATAATATTCTTGATCCAGTAGCAGATGCAGGAGTGGCAATTGTTCAATCTGGTGCTGATGTCTACGACTGGGCAACAGGGGTGGAAACAATCGGTGGCAGCGCAAACAATGCAGCGGATGGGGTCAACAACCTAGCCAATGCTTTAGGGCAGGCAGCACAAAATGCCCAGGCATTAGTGGATACAGACATGAGTGGGGCAGGAGGTGGTTTTGGTCCTGATGATATTAATGACATGATGCAACCTGCATCCAATGGGGGTGGAACTTGGCTAACTGCATTAGAAGAAGAGATGCAGCTAGCTGAAATGGAATTGGCCGAATTTGATAAGCAGTGGCAAAAGCTTAGTGATGAAGTGCAAAAGCCCATGCGGATAGAAGAACCAGGTTGGAAGAAGTTTTTCGCAGATAACATAACACCCCTGCAACAGTATGAAAATGAAGTAGCAAAACTTAAAGGGATGATGGATGGATCCAAAGAAGGGGCCATGGCCTTTGCTCTTGGTAGTGCTAATGCCATTGCCAAACTGAAACAAGCCACCGGATTAGGCGGTCCACAGCAATTTGCATCCGCAGTGCAGGCTGGATCGGCTGCAGAATTCCAAGTTAAAGTCGATGAGATGGGCAAGGCTAAAAATGTCCAGGAAGAAATCAGGCAACTGATGGAAGCTGCTGCAGAGGTAGAAGCCCAACAGTTAGAAGCTGCCAGAGAAATTGCAGAAGCTATTAAAAATCTACCCGCAGCAATGCCCAGACCTCAAGCCATTGCTGTTGCAGTGAACCCATAAGGAACTAACCATGGCGATTGATTTATTTGAAGAGCTATGGAATGAAAGAAAAGGAACTCTGGATAAGAGTTACCAGAATACTTTTTCGCGGTCCTTCATTGTTCACACCAGCACTATCGAACAGACTGATATCAATATTTATGATGCCATTTATGGGCATCCCAACTGCCCTCAGATTGGGGATCTTTTTCCTGGGGATGATGATAGCTATGCTCAGTCTGTCAACATCTCACCTGAACAAGATGATGCCCAGACTTGGAAAGTTACGATTGAATATAGTTCCAATCCAGATGCAGCATCCACCACATCTGAAGGCAGCACCCCACCACCACAAGTGGAAACCCAGCAGACTGGTCAGAAACCCGCAGACAGGGAAGCAAACCCAACCCTAAGACCACCGGATTTCAAAGTGAACTTTGTTTCATTTCCTTACATAGTGCCAAACATTAACAACAGTGCAGGCGATCCATTTGTTCCACCTATTACAGTGGAAAAGTTTAGGCCAGTGTTTAGTATCGGCTGCAATGTAAAATCGATTAATTCCTACACACTAGCCACCTACATAGGCAAAGTAAATTCCACCAGTGTGACTTTCACCACAGGCACTGGATGTGTTCTGAGCATCCCAGCAAAGACCGGAAAAATCAAGAACATCAACACCGAACTATTGCTTGAAGGAAGCTTTCAATACTGGCGGTTGACTTATGAAATCGAGATTAACACCACCATAAGCCCGATTGATAACACCACGGTTATTGGGTGGGATATGTATCTTTTGGATATGGGATATCGCATCAAGAAGGATGATAACGAGCGGGCACCGATCTTTGAAGGTGGGGTAAAAATCACGCAACCAGTTAGGCTGAATGGAGCTGGAAAGAAAGCTGCAGCGGGTGCTGCCAATAGCTATGTCATTTTTACTAGTGCCAATGTGTACGGAACTATCGACTATTCAACATTACCAGGACTAGGATTCTTCTAATGGCTGATCCAGTAGCATTTGAATTTGAAACAGCCAAGCAACTTCTAAGACTTTTAAAGAAGTCCAAGGATGGGGTATTCAATTCAGAGGTTGATGATTCTATCCCATTGGATCATGCACCTGCATTCATTTGGGCTTATGTTCCTGCCACAGTTACCTGCACCTATGATGCCACAGTTAAGGCATGGATCATTGGTGGGGCAACCACTTGCTATCCAATCAACTCTGGTGTGGATGCTACTGGGCAAATGCAATGGGGAAAAAATAATACTGATGGTGTGGTCACTGGTGGGATTACCTGCACGACTTTCACACCTAAGCTAACCTCTACTCAGGCAGCTCCAAGCATAGGCAAGGGATTCTACCTAGGCACTATCTTTGGATATGATGGGGCAGAAAATCCAAGGGTGCTGATAGGGTTACCACCTCTTAACCCTTCTGGCCCAGGCTCCACCTTTGATGTGGTCACAGGGGTTGTCTGTCATACCGATGGGTCTGGCATAGGCGTGACCACTGCGAGCCTAACCACATCGGATTATGATGGCGCAGTGTTTAAGAACTTCCTTGGCCTTGTGGATGTTGTTCCTAAAAGCTTTGTAGGTAACGCTTCAAGAATCGTGATGGTTAATGAATCTGCAAACGCTTTGGAGTTTGGCCCAAACTTTTCAGGCGCACCAACGGCAGCAGACTTCCTTGGCCTGACTGACACCCCAAATAGTTACTCAGGTGCTAGCTATAAATCAGTGATCTGTAATCTAGGCACCAGCGGAACTTCTAACGCATTAGTTTTTGCAACTCCTAATGTGACTACCACCAACAGCATTGTGGGTGGAGGCAATCCGAATAATTCCAGTGTATTTACCACTATGAAATTAGATGGGGATGAAACTAGCCCAGGTAATAATCGGGTGTACGGAACAACTTCATCAGGGGTGAAGGGGTGGAGAACTTTGCAAATTACAACCCTGACAGACTTTCCAACAACCGCAGGGAATGCAGGGAAATTCCTAAAGGCAAATAATCTTGGAACTGGGTTGGAGTTTGCAGGGAAGTTGGCAGCGGTGACTGATGTTGCAGCGCACACCATATCCAGCGCAAATTTAGCCACCACAGCATCGACAACACAAACAGCTATCGATGATCTAACAACGCAAGTAAATCTGTTGCTAGCTCGCATCCGGTCACATGGGCTAATCTCATTATAAAAACAAAATCGGCAATGGTGGAGGTTTTAAAATGCAAGTCGTTTTAGGTGGTCTATCTATCTCCTTAAACTCGCTCACGACCTACAGCAGTGGAACCGGACTATGGACGCTTGGAGCAACTCACGCTTACTACAACCTAACCATAAATTCTGGAAGGCCTTTAGCGGTTAAGCTTGTTAAGGGCAGTCCGCTCTACAATCTTCCAACCGGAACAAACACAGATAGCTTTTATTATCTTTTTAAAACTGGTCATACTATTGGACTAGCTGAATCGTACGCAAATGCGGAAAGTTTAACCCCAATAATGTTTGCTAGTGCAGGTGATCTGTTCACTTGCAACGGACAAAAAACAACTGATTACAGATTAAAGCCCTTATACTTGGAATGCTGTGATGACGAAATAAATGAAGATCAAGATACTGTTTTACCTGGGCCTGAAAAGCTTAGGAAGATGGTGTCCGTAAATCTATCTGGTTTCTCAATTGCTCCACTTCTTTCCGATAGCTATGCCCCTGACTCTTCTACCATTTTTAGTGCTAATACCATTCTTGGAATGATAAATGGTTCTTGGGATTTATACATAGACACTGCAAGAGGTTATCCTTTAGGACTACCTTATGGGCCAGCAGGACGAATTCTTGACTTTTACTATATAAATTTCAAAATTAATAGAGCGACATACGGTGGGGTTTCTTATGATTACCAAGTTACAGTCAAGCTTTTTATTACGATTGATCTAGTAGGTTCAGATTACATAGCTACTTATTCCTTGATTGTCTCGCAGAATTCGTTTTCTTTTGGTTCTTTTTATCCAACATATGTTTCCACCGTTAACCTTGGAAGTCTTGCTAGCGTTAGTGATGGCATCTGTTTTGATTCTATTCCAACGATGCAGTTTCAGCCATACCCCTTTACACCTCCTAGGTTCTACCCTGTTTTTGTTTTTCCTGAAACTGTATCCGCTACCTTCTCAGGCGATTACATGGCTGAGATTCTTCCTGAAACACTTACACTAAAAAAATCTTTAGTTGTAGGTGATGTGGCAAAACTTGAACGCTTTGGAAGTTTGTATCCAGTCCGTGGGTGGACTACCAACAACTACAGCGATGACCTTCCTGACACTATTGCTTTGGAAAAAGTAGGGTACAAGAATTATGAATCAGCACCGTTTACCTTGGCGGTCAATGTGGTAAATAAGGTTAGACTTAGAATGACAATTTATTATGTAAACATCTTAGGAGGCGGTACTGTTTTTAATATACCGCCTGGGCTTGGATACAACTACACCTCTATGGTTGGAGCTTTTAGTTATGTGTATTTCGACAAGTATAGTGGTGGATATTTGTTTAGCAATCCATTGTATTTCACACGGCCAGCATTACCTCCTTACGGCTTTGGAGGAGCGCAAGTTTATAACGAACCAGCAGTGTTAAGCAGTGGCAAAGTCCAAATTGTTTTCTTTAGGATGTCTGGCACACCCTACCAGAACATTGCAGCACCTAATGTTTCAGAATGCTTTGCCACCGCAGTCTACAACATTAATGGAGTTATACCGACTTAACCCTAAAGGATTCAAACCATGGTTATTCACTTTGAACTGCATCCTAGCTGGACTCAATCTCTACTGTTTGGAGATGCCATCAAAGCTGGGGTAAGCTTAGGTAAGGACAATCATTGGCATTACCAAGGCATTACTGGTTTATATGTGGTTTCTAATGGTTTCCTGATTATTGAGATCATTGAAAAACCATGTGATATTGAACCCAGTTTGATCAGGGTAACGATCAGGCAGATTCAAGCTAGGTTGATGCAGCCAAGGAAAAACAGAAATGGCAAGTGAAGTCTATTTTGTTTGGAATGCGGGTGTCACATTTAGTCAGACTAATGTTGAAAGCTCTGTGGTCATTCATTATTCAAGGGGGTCATTATGCCAGCAGGATCATATAGTTTCTACGCTGAGCAGGGTGCAACCCTAGAACGAGTTATCACTTATACCGACTCTGCAGGCGCAATCATCAACCTGACTGGCTACAGTGCTAAAATGCAGGTACGGACCAGCGCAGAAAGTGCCACAGTAGTGCTTGAGCTAACCAGCTCTGCAGGCATCACCATCAATGGAGCTGCTGGCACACTAACCATCTTGGTTGCAGCTTCCGTCTTATCAGCTATCGCACCACTTATATATGTTTACGATCTGGAAATCACTGCACCGAGCGGGAAAGTAACGCGACTCATTGAAGGTCGATTCTATGTCAAGGCAGAGGTAACCCGATGAGCGTAATTATTGATGAGAACAATAACACGATTACAGTCAGCAAAGAATCCAATGCTGTGGCGGTCACCCAGTCTAGTGGTCAAGTTGCGGTGGTGGATACTGGGGCAAACCGGATCAGTGTGTTATTCCCCAATAATGCAGTAGAAGTATCCAGCCCTGGATATGTTGGCCCAGTTGGTCCAGTTGGACCCCAAGGCGCAACAGGAACTAGCAATGGCCCACTGGATGACCTGACCGATGTGCTCATCGTGAGTGCTGCAGATGGGGATGTTTTACGATATTCGCAAGGATTAGGTGTATGGACTAATAGCAACCGTCTCGATGGTGGAAACTTTTAAAGGAATCGATCATGGCAACAACACTAAGAATCAAAAGAAGGTCTAGCTCCACAGTAGGGGCACCTTCTACACTTGCATCCTCAGAGCTGGCATTTAACGAAACCTCTGGGGGTAGGGTGTTATACTATGGCCTAGGGGATGTCAGTGGCACAGCTTCCAGTGTGATCGCTATAGGTGGACCCGACTTTGTACCAGGTACAATTCCCAACCTAACTGGGGTAGTCACTTCTTCAGGTGTAGCCACTTCCATTGCAGCGGGTGCCATTACTAACACCATGTTAGCTAATGGGGCAGTGGCTAATCTTTCAGGAACAAACACTGGGGATAACGCAAATACAACTGGAACATCGGCTAATGTTACTGGGGTTGTCGCTGTGGCTAATGGCGGTACTGGTAGTTCAACAGCACCCAATGCTAGGACTGCATTAGGGCTAGCTATTGGGAGTAATGTGCAGGCATGGGATGCCGATCTTGATGCAATTGCTGCAATTGCTGGAACTTCTGGGTTACTTAAAAAGACCGCAGCTAATACTTGGACTTTAGATACCAACGCATATGGATCAGGCACAGTCACTTCTGTTGGGGTATCAGTTCCCACATCCATTCTTTCTGTAGCTAGTTCCCCAGTAACTACATCAGGAACGATAGCCCTATCCTTGGCCACCCAAACGGCAAACTATGTCTGGTCTGGCCCAACGACTGGAGTTGCTGCGACACCAACTTTTCGAGCCTTGGTTGCTAATGATATTCCTTCCCTTGGTTACCTGTCTACATCTGGTGGAACTGTTTCAGGGAATGTGGTGGTAACTGGTACATTGGAAGTTCAGGGTACTACTACTACCATTAGCTCCTCCACTTTAGTAGTTACCGACAAGAATATTGAGCTTGGAAAAGTAGCCACTCCAAGCGAATCCACTTGTGATCAGGGTGGTATAACTTTGAAGTCCTCTGTAGATCACACGATCTTGTACACCGCTGCAACAACTTCATGGGATTTCTCTGAGCATGTAAATCTTGCTACTGGAAAATCTTTAAAAATTAATGGAACAACAGTCCTTTCTGCAACCGCTCTTAGTGGTGTGGATATAGATGGGGGTAGCTTCTGATGGCTAATTTAAATTTTGTTTCACAGTCCAATAGCGATTACTCTTTTACTGGAACAGGATCATCTGCCTCACCCTTAACTGGCACACGCTACAGTTATGGCGGTGCCCAAACAGTTACTTACACCGCAGGGATTACTGGAAATATAAGCTACAATTTTAGCCTTTACGACATGATGTATTCGATGGCTAATTGTTATATCACGGTTAATGGATCGTACCTTGGTGGCGCAACTTTAAGCTCTCC